>JACCDN011220372.1_pt1 | contig 50352 bp, 41 predicted proteins | sample 7441691 | NCBI WGS metagenome assembly JACCDN01 (sample SAMN15323439, study PRJNA562643) | freshwater metagenome | isolation source: river surface water | place: USA:Blue River Watershed | collected 2017-08-16 | reverse complement strand
TTACCCGTACAAGCCTAAGTCGCTGAAGAATCTCGTCAACGCTTGCATAGAAGATTTTCAAAACCCCTTGGAGATCAAAAGGTGAGAAAAGCAACACATCAAAAACTTCATTTGGTGCGCATAATGTATATTATGTTAAATTGATTATGAAGACATCCCAGCCTCGCATTAAACCCACTTACCCGGCACTCCGGTAAGTTTGATCGGCCAATCCGATCTCACTGTAAAAGTTGGAAAGCCGCTCCGGTTTATGCAACAAGAACCCTTGGACATAATCGACACCAAGCTCGGACATTCTCTGTAGCGTTTCTTGTTTATCGATAAATTCAGCTACCGTTTTCACGCCCACTACGTGAGCCAAATCAATAAAGCACTTAACCGCAACCGCATCGAGAGGATCTGTAGTAACGTTCCGAACAAACTGCCCATCTATTTTTATAATATCCACGCTCAAGTTTTTAAGGTATGCGAATGATGAAGCGCCTGCCCCGAAATCATCTAAAGCTACTTTTGCTCCCAGCTGCCTAACTTCGTTAATGAATTTTGAGGCGTCGACTAAATTTGTTACAGCAACGGTTTCGGTGATTTCAAAGCAAATCAAATGGCAAATTCTGCTTCCAGCCGCGCCCAAAAGTTCGAGAACAAACCGGTGAAAAGCACGGTCGCCAATAGAACACCCGGATAAATTAATACAAATCATCTGAAGTTTATGATTGGCCTGTAAATCTCTAAGATTCTTAATAACTTCAGTAAGTACCCAGCGATCTATTCGGCTCGCCAATTGATATCGCTCTGCTGCAGGCAAGAATGCGTTTGGCCCAATTATTTCGCCATGTTCATCTTCCATTCTGAGCAGTATTTCTAAATGCAACCCGTTAGATGGATAGGAAATTTGTTTAATTGCTTGCGCAAATAGCACAAACTGTTTTTCATCAAGAGCACGCTCGATACGAGTTACCCAACGCATTTCTCCGTGGCGCTCTCTAATTGCAAGATCAGAGTCTTTCCATGAGTGCACTCTATTTCTGCCCGCCTCTTTCGCCGCGTAACAACATTGATCAGCGGCTTGCATGAGTTCTGCTGAGCCTTGCCAGCGCGAGTTTATTTCAACAAGCCCAATACTCGCGCCAATTCTGAATTTTTGGCCGTCGTGAGCGAATCGGAATACATCCATTTTTTTACAAATATTTTCCGCGACTCGCTCGGCCTTATTGAGATCGCAATTCTCAAGTATAAGACCAAATTCATCTCCGCCCAGTCGCGCCAGTGAATCGGTGCTACGTGTTGACTCTGATAGCAATTTACTAATGCTTTTAAGTAGTTGATCGCCTACTGAATGTCCGCATGAATCGTTGACGATTTTGAATTGATCCAAATCGATAAACATCAAAGCGTGTACAGAATTTTTTTCCTGTACTTTTTCCAAAAGCTTACGCAGCTTTGTTTCAAATTCAGTTCTGTTAAGCAGACCTGTCAGCGCATCATGCGAGGCTCTGTAACTGATTTCATTGCTCATTTGCCGCTGTTCAGTAACATCACGGAAAACCAACACGGCGCCCAAAAGCTCACCTGTTTCATTTTTTATTGGTGCAGCGGAATCCTCAATTCCAAAACGGTTACCATTTTTTGAAATGAGAATAGAATCTTTAGTAAGCCCTGTAGTCTTACCGGGTGTCAATGCTGCTTCTATTGGATTGTCGGTTGTTAGGCCGGTTTCTTCGTTTACGATGTTAAAAACCTGTGTGATCGGCTTCCCTTTTGCCTCGTCAGATGTCCAACCTGTCATCTTCTCTGCAACAGGATTCAACCAGACAACACTCCCTTTGATATCTGTTGTAATGACTGCATCACCAATCGATTTTAGGGTTACACGCATCAGCTCATGCTGTTCTTTTATCTCGCGAGCTAACTCTTCAAGTTTTATTCGCTGGCTGTATTGCTCGGTGATATCTTGAAATACGCCAATGATTCGTAACGGGGTTTTGGTTTCACTGAATTCGACTGCTCCCGCTGCTCTAACCCACATAGGGGTTCCATCGCGCTTTATAAATGGCAACTCTAAATCCCAAGATTCCCCTTTTTCTAATCCGTTTTTTACGGCCTTTAATATGGCAGGTCTTGCCTCCGGCGCGTAAAAATTAATGGCCTCCTCGAATTTTGGTTTGTATCCGATTTCTACGCCGTGGATTCTGCAGGTTTCCTCAGACCAATATACGGATTGAGTATTGATATCCAGCTCCCAGCCACCAACCCCAGCCATGCGGCCAGTGCGGTTAAGCAATGACTGGCTTTTTCGCAGCGATTCTTCTTGTAGCATCTGCTGAGTAATGTCTTCTATGGTACCTACCCAACCGGTAATCTCACCCGCTTCGTTGCGAACAGGGCGAGCGCGAGATGAAACATGTACAACTCGTCCATTGGGGTGACGAGTTCTAAATCTCAGATCGAACTCGGAACCGAGCGCCGTTTTTTCTTTCCAAATGCTAAAAACTTTTGATGAATCTTCCGGATGAATCCCATAAGCCCAACCCTCCCCTAAACTTCGCTGCAAGTTCATGCCAAATATTTCTTGCCAGCGGCCATTTGTATAAATGCAAGCGCCAGTTTCGTTGGTTTTGAAAATACCTAGCGGACTGGATTCAGCCAAGGCTCTAAAATCAGATTCATTTTCTTCTAATGTTTTAGCAATCTCAGAAATGGCCACTTTCATTTTCTGGAGGTTTAGAAAGGCACGCCGGCTTTCCAAAGCTTTTGTGGCAGCGCATGCAAGTTGATTTATCACCTGTTTTTGCTGTTCGGTAAGCGTTCTTGGAACTCGGTCTATAACACAAAGTGTGCCTACATTTGCCCCATTTGATAAGGTGAGTGGCGCCCCCGCGTAAAAGCGAATGTTAGGTTCACTCGTCACTAAGGGATTGTCGCTAAAGCGAGAATCTAGAGCTGCATCCGCAACTTCAAATAGCTCGTCTGCGTGAATCGCATGCGCGCAAAAGGCCAGGTCGCGATGAGTTTCAGTCGCTCCTTCCAAGCCGACATTTGATTTGAACCATTGACGATGCTCATCCACCAAACTAATCAGGGCTATGGGTGTGCCACACACAATGGCGGCTGCCTTCGTCAAACTATCGAACTCTGCTTCCGGTGGTGAATCGAGCACCTCAAGATCAAGCAATGCTTGGAGCCTTTCTTTTTCGTTATTAGCAATAGGACCTACAAGCATTTCTCGCCCCCCTGAACGCGTATTTTTATTTATTCTTATATACCTTAGACCTTGTTATGAAGTTTTCCACTATATACTCTGTTATTTTAGCTGTTGCTAATATAAAAAATCATGGAGAGCAGATAAATACGAGTTGATTGCGGCGGTTTCGACGTAGGTTTACCCGCCAACTGACGCGGGCAATCAAACCGAACAGAAATGATCTAGAGGTGGCGGGCTGCTTGTACTATTGATCCCGGCGGCACATTAAAGATTAGGGGGTTGCGAGGCACCATACAGGGCAGCAATATCGATTGACATTGAAGGGGTCTGATAATTTTCGGTTACATTAAAAATATCAAGCCTAAAACTAGGTAGATATAAACTGCAGCAATTGAAAAAATGTATCTCCATAACCAAAACCTTGGCTTGAACCCAATGCCATATACAAAACCGGCACTCATACTCATCATGAAGAACATGGCCGCTGAATGATGGTAATTATCGAGACTGCCGCCAAAGATCCTTGGCGCCACCGTAATGAGCACCATGATCCCCAGCGACTGCAACAACACGAACATGCGACTAAAGCCGAGTGAAAGCTCGGCTCTATTATGTGGCTTTTTGTGCTCAATGTTCATTGTCTTTATCCATATGATTTTCTAACCACATGGCGTTGATGATGCCGAATGAGCACGCTAGCAATACCCCGAGAATCCACGTGAAATACCACATATTATGTTCTTCCTCTTAATACAGTTGATGAGCGTCTGCTTCTATATGTTTTTCAGACAGGCGGCCACGCATAACCCAATAACCCCAAGCCGTGTAACCCAAAATAATGGGGACAAAAATACACGCTACACCAAACATTATGCCCAAGGTTGTTTTACTTGAAGATGCATCCCACACTGTTAGCGAAGCAGCCAACTGAGTACTGCTGGGCATTAAAAATGGAAACAATGAAAATCCAGCCGTTAAAATAACTCCTGAAATAGTTAAGCTGGAACTTAAAAAAGCCCACCCTGCTCTTGCCTTAACGCTGAAGAAGGCAGTGAATACTGCTGCGACGATAGCGAGTGCTGGTGCTGCAATCATCCATGCATAGGTTGAGTAATTGTGTAGCCAACCTCCTTCAATTAGCTGCACGGTTTTATTAAGCGGATTTGAAGGCCCGTTAGCATCAATGACACTGGTAATTTCATAGCCATTAATTTGTGTTAGCCATAGCCCTGCTAACACAAATAAAACTAAATTGCTAAGTGCCGTAACAATTGCAAGTTTCTGGGCTCGAGCTCGGATAAAACCATCAGTTTTCATTTGTAACCAAGTCGCGCCGTGCATTAACAACATACTCAAACTAACTAAACCCGCAAGTAAAGCAAAGGGACGCAACAATCCAAATAATCCACCGTCATAACTTGGCCTTAACATCGTATCGTAAGATAAGGGAACACCAAGAAATAGGTTTCCAAACGCGACCCCAAAAATTAGCGAAGGAATTAGCCCTCCTACACATAAGGCCCAGTCCCAGGCGTTCCTCCAGCGAACGCTTTCCAATTTGCTGCGATAATCAAATCCAACTGGACGTAACCAAAGTGCAGCTAAAGTAATTAACAGTGCAAAATAAAATCCAGAAAATGCCGCCGCGTAAATTAAAGGGAATGCAGCAAACAACGCTCCACCCGCCGTAATAAACCACACTTGATTGCCATCCCAGTGTGGGCCGATAGTGTTGATCATTACGCGCCGTTCATTGTCCGTTTTACCGATAATGCGAAGCAGTGCCCCTACCCCTAAATCGAAGCCATCAGTTATAGCAAACCCTATCAGCAATACACCCAGCAGTAACCACCAAATAAGCCGTAATGCTTCGTAATCCATCATGCGCGCTCCTCTGTTGTTTTTTCTAAATCATAGCGACCAGTGTGCAATGAACTTGGCCCCATTTTTGAAAAACGAATCATTAAGTAGAGTTCAATCACTAATAAAATGGTATAGAACAAAATAACGCCTATGAGTGATGTCCATACTTGTTCACTTGTTAAGTTTGATGCAGCCAGACGAGTTGGTAATATTTCTGCAATAGACCAAGGCTGGCGACCATATTCAGCAACAAACCACCCCGCTTCACACGCAATCCAAGGCAAAGGAAGTGACCAAATGGCAACACGTAAAAACCAATCTGGCTTTTCTTTCCAGTGCTTGGTACTAAGCCAAAATGCGTAGAGAAAAACAGCTAACATAAAGAACCCTGCCGCTACCATAACTCGGAATGACCAGAAAATAGGCGCAACTTTTGGCACAGTATCTTTAACAGCTTGATTGATTTGCTCAGGCGTAGCGTCTACCACTTTATCCGTATAACGCTTTAATAACAGGCCGTAACCAAGGTCGCGCTTTACCTTTTCAAACTCGGTGCGAACATCTGCAGATGTGTTTCCAGCTTTTAGTTGCGTTAAGAGATCGTATGCACGCATTCCATTGATTACGCGCTCACTAGCATGTTCACGTAGTTCTTTAATGCCCGCAACAGGTTCAGAAATAGAGCGTGTTGCAATAATGCCCAAAGCGTAAGGAATTTTAATGGCCGCTTCGGTTTCTTCTTTTTGTTGATTGGGTAAACCAAATAAAGTGAACGCAGCGGGAGGTGTTTGTGTTTCCCATTCTGCTTCAATTACCGCGAGTTTCATTTTTTGTACATCGCCGATTTCATAGCCACTTTCGTCACCCAAAATAATGACTGATATAGAAGCAGCCAACCCAAATGCCGATGCAATTGCAAACGAACGTTTTGCAAATGCTACATCTTGTCGTTTGAGCAGATAATAAGAAGAGATCGCCAAGACAAACATGGCGCCTGTTACATAGCCAGCGGATACCGTATGCACAAACTTCACTTGCGCAACAGGATTAAAAATCACTTGTGAAAAATTAGTAACTTCCATTCGCATGGTTTCGTAATTAAATTCTGAGCCTACGGGGTTTTGCATCCACCCGTTGGCGATAAGAATCCAAAGCGCAGATAAGTTGCTACCAATTGCAACCAACCAGGTAACCGTCAAGTGCTGAACTCGCGTCAAACGATCCCAACCAAAGAAAAATAATCCAACAAAAGTTGATTCCAGAAAGAATGCCATCAATCCTTCAATTGCGAGTGGAGCCCCAAAAATATCGCCCACGTAATGTGAGTAATATGACCAGTTCGTACCAAACTGGAACTCCATAGTGAGGCCGGTAGTAACACCTAATGCGAAATTAATGCCGAACAACTTTCCCCAAAATTTCACCATATCCTTGTAGACTTGTTTGCCCGTCATAACATAGACGGATTCCATAATGGCAAGAAGAAAACTCATGCCTAAGGTCAGGGGCACAAATATAAAATGGTACATCGCGGTAAGCGCAAATTGCAGCCGCGAGAGATCTACAGCGAGCTCATTCATGATCAGCGTCCTTTACGAGCGTGGATGGCACTCCCAATTGCTGTTGCATGTTGGGAGCTTGATGGGTCTTTAATGGTTTAAACGCAAACCACCAAAGTAAAAACAACAAGATAAGCTTGATGCAGAGCACTATTGCAATCTCTAACACCAGCGGTTTTTTCAGAAAAGAATCTTCGGGAATTTTACTTCGCCAGTTGGATAACATTGTCATCCTCCTTCACTAAAGAGCAAGCGTAGTTTAAGGTTGCGGCGCTATGCGTTACTTGCGGAAAATCAAATTTCGTATTGACTTAGCTGCGACAAATTGTCGCAGCTTGCGAAAAAATTAAAAATGATGCATTTTTTTGTCGAGACGACGCAGCCCTATCGCATCTAGCATCCATTTTTCAAAGAACGGCTCAGAGACTCCTGTTTTCATTTTTGCGATGAAATATTTTTCAAATGCGATCTTGCCAAGGTGTGCCCATTTTCCTTGTTTGTACCACATGATATTTCGCGGCGGTAATTGCGGAACAGCAACGAAAGCTGCTCCCGTGTCGCCCATGTCTGCCAAACAAAATGCGCTCCAGCTGCCTTCAAAGTCAGCAACTTCACCGTTAATTTCCGCAGCAATGTTGTGCACCAATGCAGTCATCATTGACTCAATCATATAACCGGTTTTTGGTGCGCCGGTGGGAACAGGAGTTTGTTCAATTGGCGGAATTGCAACGCAAACACCCGCCGAAAATATATTGGAATATTTTGTGCTGCGTTGATGTTTATCGATTACCACAAATCCTCGCGGATTACATAGACCCTCCACTTTTGCTACCGCATCTACGCCTTTAAAGGCGGGTAGCATCATGGAGTGTACAAAGGGTAATTCATGTTGTTTGACAAGATTGCAAGCGGAATCCACTTCATCGACGAACATTTTCCCCGCCTCAATGCGCGTAGTTTTTGCGTTTGTAATCCAAGTGATGTGGCGTTTGCGTAACTCTGATTCCATCATGCTTTTTGAATCGCCCACACCTGCTAAACCTAAATGGCCGATATAAGGTTCGCTTGTCACAAACATCATGGGAACACGGTGGCGAATTCCCGCTTTAGAAAGTGCGGTATCTAAAATAAATGCGTATTCGTATGCAGGACCAAAACAACTTGCACCGGGCATTGCGCCAATAATTACTGGGCCTGGGTTTTCAAGCAATTTTTTAAAATCTTCATGCGCTTCAAGTGCATGATCTAGTGTGCAAATTGATTGCGTATGTCCACCGTGAGGGCCGGCACCGGGTACTTCATCAAAGGATAATTTCGGGCCCGTTGCGATTATTAGGTAGTCATAATGCAAGCTCTCGCCATTGTTTAGTATTAGCGTTCTTTCTTCCGGGAAAATTTCGTCAACGCGTGCAGCAACGAATTGAATACCTTTCTTTTCAAGATACGGTTTTATAGGAAAGCTGATTTGATCAGCTTCGCGCCACCCTACTGCTAACCAAGGATTTGATGGTACAAATTGAAAAGTATCGCGCTCATTTACAACGACGATTTGGTGCTCATTAGCAAGGGCATCGCGCATTTCGTAAGCCCCTGCCATACCGCCTAAGCCTGCTCCAACAAAAACGATTTTAGCCATAATAAGTTCCTCCAACGTGCGTTAATTACTCATCGGGAACCTCTGAATCGCTTTTGCTCAACCCAACTCGCTAGATTTCAAAGACACCCTAATCATTCACATTTTAATAATATTAGACATATCTAATTTAGCAAGTAATTATTTTATACTTGCTAATTTAGTTATACCTAATATAATTATTTAAAAGATAGGAGATATCCATGAGTCAATCGCAAGCGTTACCCAACAACGGCATTGAAGATATGAAATTACACGCTCAAGCCGCAGCTGCTTTGCTCAAGGCACTGGCCAACGAAAATCGGCTGATGATTTTGTGCACATTAATGGCGGGCGAGATGTCTGTTAGCGAATTAAATGCGGTAATTCCCTTAAGCCAGTCTGCGCTTTCACAGCATCTTGCGGGCTTGCGCGAAGCGGGATTAGTGAGCACCCGCAAGGAATCCCAAACCGTTTACTACCGGCTTGAAGGTACCGAGGCGTCTCAGGTGATTGCCGTATTGCAATCTATTTATTGCCCAACGTAATTATTACAGAGAGATTTTTATGAGCCACGAACGTATCCACCCGCTTGACCTTATGCACCAGAAAGCAGCAAATGCATGCATTTTGGATGTTCGCACTGCAGCAGAAGTTAAAGCGGCCGCCTTACCTAATTGTCTGCATATCCCTTTGCACGAGCTAACTGCGGAGAGGCTTCAAGCTGAAATCAAAAACGCGGGCAAAGATAGTGCCCGCATTTATTTGTTGTGTCAGGCTGGCCGCCGTGCAGAAATGGCGGCGGACGCGTTAAAAGGTAAGTTAGATGCACAATTGATCGTCATTGAAGGTGGTATGAATGCGGTTCAACAATCGAATATCCCCTTGGCAGATCAAGGCCGAAAGGTTATTCCGCTTGAGCGGCAAATCCGAATCGCTGCGGGTTTAATTATCGTAACAAGTGTAATTTTGGGTTCATTGGTTAACCCGGCTTTCTATTATTTGTCCGGTCTTGTGGGAGCCGGTTTAACCTTCGCCGGTATCACGGATATTTGCCCCATGGGAATGCTCTTAGCCAAAGCACCTTGGAATAAGTAGGCTACGAGATGTTAGTCTCCATCGGCATTGTGATTGGATTGTTGCTGGGGCTCACAGGCGCGGGCGGGTCTGTTTTTGCCGTTCCCTTGCTGGTCATACTTGCTGGTTTATCCATGAGCGAGGCCGTAGGAATTTCGCTTGGGGCTGTAGCGGCAAGCACTCTGTACGGCAGCCTATCCAATATGAAGCGCGGTCAGATTCTCTGGCAACCTGGTTTGGTGTTGGCGATAAGTGGTGTTATTACAGCGCCATTGGGCAATTATTTGGGCAAGCAGCTCGCTGATGTCTGGCTCGTAACCGGGTTCAGCCTACTTGCCGGGCTTATAGGTTTGCGAATGTGGTGGATAGCTCGCCAGCAGCCGGACACCGCAAAAGTAGTTCGCTGCGGAAATTTTGCGAACACTCTTGCTCCAAGCCTCTTATGTACTTTAAGCACCAGCGGACGCTTCGAATTAAAACCGCAGTGCCTGTGGGGATTGGTTTTGGGCGGTGGGTCGGTGGGAGTTCTGTCCGGTTTGTTTGGAGTTGGTGGCGGCTTTTTGATTGTACCGCTCTTAATGGCCTTGAGCGGAATTAGCATTAACCAAGCCGTTAGCACTTCATTGTTAATCATTTCTCTGATCAGTGGCTCGGGCTTTATCAGCCATCTCGCCTTCAGCTCAAACCCTCAATGGAACCATTTAATTTGGGTGTCAGTTGGCGGTGTTTTAGGAATGGTCGTCGGCCAAGTACTAAGCCAACGCATTGCCGGCCCAAGGTTGCAACAGATTTTCGCGCTTGGCTTGGTAGCCATATCCATAAGCTTTGTTTTCCGGAGGTTGCTATGATATTCCGCCAGCTCTTTGAACCCGAATCCTGTACTTACACTTACCTGATTGGTTGCGAAGAAACTCGCAAGGCCGTGTTTATTGATACTGTAAAGAGCCAATTAGACACCTATCTCCAGCTGCTAAACGAGCTCAATCTTACGCTCGCTTACGTGTTGGACACCCACACTCACGCCGACCATATTACCTGTGCAGGTTCATTGCGAGACGCAACCGGCGCGGCCACCTTGCTGGGCCAGGAAGCTTCCTCCCCATGCGCCACTGGCGAACTTCGTCACGGGCAAATTATCAATATCGGCCACGTAGTCATGGAGGCCATACATACGCCCGGCCATACCGACGATTCCTACTGCTTTCTGCTAGAAAGCGCTGGAGTCTATTTCCTATTTAGTGGCGATACCCTCTTAATTCGCGGCACAGGGCGTACCGATTTCCAAAACGGCAATGCCGCTGAGCAATACCACAGCCTGTTTGACCACCTCTTAAAGCTGCCAGACACAACCTGGGTTTACCCGGGTCACGATTACAAAGGCTGGACGCTTAGCACCATTGGTGAAGAGCGAGCTCACAACCCTCGCCTACAAATAGAAAATGTAGATGAATACGTAGCCTTAATGAACAGCCTTAAATTACCTAACCCTACGTTGATGGATATTGCCGTACCCGCAAATCGTGCGTGCGGAAAAGTTTCATAATGTGGCCATTGCTGCCCCAAAAAAACAGCGTTAAAAATCGCGGGAAGAACGCATGAACAGACTAGTGACAATCCTCATTACCAGCCTTGCCCTCTGCGCCTGCACGGACAAGCCAGTTAGCAGCTCACCATCCAAAATACCTGACATCTCTACCATCATTGTTGAAAACGCAAAAGTTGCTCAGGAGGTTCGGTTCGACGGCCTAGTTGAAGCACTTAACCAGGCCACGGTTTCCGCCCAAACCGGAGGCCGGGTTGTAGAACTTCCTGTAGACGTGGGCGACTTCGTGAAGAAAGGCGATTTGATTCTGCGGATGACTGACGTAGAGCAAAAAGCGCGTACCGCCTCTGCGCAAGCCCAATTTGCTGAAGCAAAAGCCCAGTTCGCGCGCATGCAAGATCTGTTGGCCAAACGACTCATTGCCAAGGCCGATTTTGATAAAGCGGAAGCTGCCTATAAATCTGCCGAAGCAGCGCTTAAAGAATCCGAACAAGCTCTAGGTTATACCGCTATTTACGCCCCCTATTCCGGTATTGTTGTTAATCGTGCAGTTAAAGTTGGCGAAACTGTTGCGCCGGGAACCCCATTGCTGACGGGGCTTTCACTTGAACAACTACGTGTGCAGGTAGATATCCCACAAGCTCACATTGGTCCAGTTCGTAAGTTTAAGAAAGCCCGTGTTCAGGCAGCCAGCGGCACCTGGCTAGAATCGGCCGATATTCGCATTCCCCCCAGTGCAGATTCTCAAAGCCACAGTTTTAAAGTCTTGATTAACCTACCGGAAGGACAGCACGGGCTCTTCCCCGGTACATTGGTCAAAGTTGCGTTTGTGAGCGGTGAGACCGAGCAGCTATTGATCCCAGAAGCCAGCGTGGCGCAACGTGGAGAAGTGTCAGCCGTTTATGTAAAAACCGCCAATGCAATTGAAATGCGCCAAGTGCGATTAGGCAGCAGAACCAGCGATAACCACTTTCCTGTTTTGGCTGGCTTACAGGCAGGCGAACAGATTGTGGTTGACCCTGTTGCGGCAGCGAATGTTTACAAAACTGCCACCACTAAGACCGAGAAATAGAAGGGAAACATCATGGATAAATACTCTTCCTCGTCTTCGCTGGGCGTTTCAGGTCGAATCGCCAAGGCGTTTTTGACCACGGAAATTACTCCCCTATTGGCACTCACAGGTTTGTTGCTGGGCATCTTCGCTGTCATCATTACTCCGCGTGAAGAAGAACCACAAATTAACGTCACTTTTGCGAATGTGTTTATCCCTTTCCCAGGTGCAACGCCTGCGGAAGTAGAAGCTTTGGTGACTAATCCAGCTGAGCATATCGTTTCGGAAATTAAAGGCGTTGAGCATATCTACTCAACTTCATCGCCCGGAATGGCATCACTCACAGTACGCTTCAAAGTGGGTGAACCCCGCACCGATGCGATCGTCCGTTTATATAACGCTTTTTATGCCAAGAACGACTGGCTACCCGCGAATTTAGGTGTCGGTAAGCCGCTCATCAAACCTAAAGGGATTGATGATGTGCCCATTCTCAGCGCCACGCTTTGGGCGGAAAGCAGCCCAACGACTGGCGAGCTCACCAACACCGATTTGCTTGCTGTGGCCCACCGCTTACAAACTGATTTGCAACGGGTTCCTGGTACTCGAGATATCACCATTATTGGTGGATCAGACCCAGTGGTTACAATCGCGTTTGACCCGCAGCGCCTATCTGCTTACAACCTAAGCCTTACAGAATTGCACCAGACACTCGGTGGAGCCAACGCCTCGGTGGCTGCCGGTGAATTGGTCAACAGCAACAAAGTACAATTAGTTCAAGTTGGCGACTTTTTAATGAAGACAGAGGAAGTGGCTGATTTAGTCGTAGGCGTGCACCAGGGTGCGCCCGTGTTTCTGCGCGACGTTGCAAAAGTGAGCATGGGTGCAGATTCTGCGCAGCGTTATGTGACTCACGGGCTACCCGCCAAAGATGGCAAAGCCGGACAACGCTATTCGGCAATCACCATAGCCGTAGCCAAAAAGCCCGGTGAAAATGCCGTAGTGGTTGCCGAGAACGTCATCAAACGATTGGATGATGTGCGTGGCGTGAGCCTACCAGACAATATCAGACTGAAAATCACCCGTAACTACGGCGAAACCGCTGCTGATAAAGCCAAAACACTTATCAAAAAGCTCATTTTTGCAACGCTGTCGGTCATTTTTTTGGTATTAATTGCATTGGGTAAGCGCGAATCTTTAGTGGTTGGCGCGGCGGTCATTGTTACCCTTGCTATTACCCTATTTGCGTCTTGGGCATGGGGCTTTACCCTTAATCGCGTATCTCTTTTCGCCCTCATTTTCTCTATTGGGATTTTGGTTGATGATGCCATTGTTGTGGTCGAAAATATTCACCGCCACATGACTCACGGGAAACTATCGCTCGATGAGGCCATTCCACTCGCCGTGGATGAAGTGGGTGGCCCAACTATTTTGGCAACCTTTACGGTTATCGCTGCACTTTTACCAATGGCGTTTGTCAGCGGCTTGATGGGCCCTTACATGTTGCCCATTCCCATTAATGCATCTAGCGGCATGCTGATTTCGCTGGCAGTGGCTTTTATGTTCACACCTTGGTTATATCGCAAATTGTTTGCCTCAACGCAACTGCATTCAGATCCAAGTGCAGTTGAACACAGCCACGGTAATCGCCTGCTCCCCCTGTTTACTAAAGTGATGACACCTTTGCTGCGCCGCGACCAAGGTAAAAAAGCGCGCTTCTATTTGCTTGGCGGCATTGTGGGGCTTATTGCAATGTCAATTGGTTTGGTGGTCGTACAGGCGGTGATGCTTAAAATGTTGCCGTTCGACAACAAAAGCGAATTCCAAGTGATTTTAGATATGCCCGAAGGCACACCACTGGAAAACACCCAGCTAACACTTCAGGCCTTGGCCACGCAACTCGATAAACTGCCCGAAGTCACGGATTACCAGCTTTACGCAGGTACTGCTGCGCCCATTAACTTTAACGGTTTGGTGCGCCAATACTACCTACGCCGCGAATCCCATATGGGCGACATTCAAGTAAATCTGGTCGACAAACACCATCGCCATCGCAAAAGCCACGACATTGCTCTGCAAGCGCGCGAGCTGCTGGCACCTATTGCAAAAGCTTATAAGGCCAATGTAAAAGTCGTTGAAGTGCCCCCTGGCCCTCCTGTGTTATCGCCATTAGTAGCAGAGGTTTACGGGTTGGACGACGCACGCCTGCGTGAGGTTGCAAAACAAGTGCGTAAGGCTTTCGAACAAACGCCCGACGTGGTTGATGTAGACGACACAATCGAAGCACCACAAACCCAATGGCTGTTGGTGATAGATCGTGCGCGGGCTGCGCGTTTGGGTGTAGATCAATACACTGTGACACAGGCGATTAGCGCGGCATTGCAAGGAGATAATGCCTCATACCTGCACAGTGAAAACGCCAAAACTCCGATCCCCTTGCGCCTAACCTTATCAGCGGGTGAAAAAAGCCAGCTGGAAACCCTTAGAGACCTGAAGGTTCGCAGCCAATCTGGCCAGTTAGTACCCATTTCAGAGGTCACGCAGGCATTGGAACGAACCCGTAACCAAAGCATTTACCACAAAGACTTGTTACCGGTGGTTTATGTGACGGGCGATGTTGCGGGCAAAACTGACAGCCCGCTTTACGGCTTGGGTAACATTTACGGAACCTTAGAAGAAATACCTATCGATGGGCAGCCGCTCGAACAATTTCTAAACAGCCAACCTGAAAACCCCTATCGCTGGAGCCTAAAGTGGGACGGTGAGTTACAAGTTACACTCGACACTTTCCGCGATATGGGGATCGCCTACTCGATAGGTTTGGTGATGATTTATTTGCTTGTGGTGGGAATGTTCCGCAGCTATTCCGTTCCGTTGATTATTATGGCGCCTATTCCGCTCACCATTATTGGCATCATGCCTGGCCACGCCCTTCTCGGCCAACAGTTCACTGCGCCCAGCATGATTGGCATGATCGCCCTCGCCGGGATTATTGTGCGCAACTCGATTCTATTGGTGGATTTTATTCAGCAAGAAGTTCGCAATGGAAAAACGCTGGAAAACGCTACAATCAACGCCGCAGCCGTTCGCGCACTGCCTATCAGCCTCACGGCCGTTGCCGCCATGATGGGCGGTCTGTTTATTATCGATGACCCTATCTTCGGCGGGCTCGCGGTATCACTTATTTTTGGTTTGTTGGTATCAACCCTGTTAACGCTCGTAGTAATCCCGGTGGTTTATTACGCCTATCATTATCAAAAGCAAACTTATTAGGAGGTTTTTTATGTCTAGTGAACGTGCATTAACGGCTTTTGCCGGAATTATGGTTCTTATCAGCGTTGCCCTCACGCATTGGGTTCACCCAAACTTCTTTTGGTTTACGGTCTTTATTGGTGCAAATTTATTTCAGCAATCGTTTACCGGCTTCTGCCCAGCCAACATGGTAATGCGGAAAGTCTTTAAGCTTAAATCTGAGCGAGAGATTGCCTGCGCAACCAAATAGTGAGTTTTCTGAGCAAAAAGAGCGTCAAATCGGCGCTCTTGGTCGCTATTTGGCCTGAAATATATCCCCTCTCTTTCTAACCTGTATTTCAATAATCGTCACCTATTCACGGGGTTTTTAAATAAAGTCCGTGGCATCATAATTGCTGCATTTCTCTAGACTAAGTTTTCTTGGGCTAAGTTGTCTTGGGGCCACCATCAGGTCGATATAAGCTAAACTCTTAGTGACACATACCTGATATACGCCCCACCGCGTTCCCATAATTGATAATTTGCGATTAACTATGAAACATACCCAGCTGTTAGAGCGTTTATACGCCGAAGTTGAAACAGTCATTTTGAGCCGCCAGCACCCCGTGACTGGCCTTTTGCCCGCTAGTACCAGCGTTAATATTCACGGCGACTACACCGATGCGTGGGTTCGCGATAACGTCTATTCAATTATTTGCGTGTGGGGCCTCGGTTTGGCTTACCGCCGCCAAGGTGAAACCAGCAAAAGCGATCAGCTGGAACAATCCACCATTAAATTAATGCGCGGCTTGCTGCAATCTATGATGCGCCAAGCGCCCAAAGTCGAAAAATTTAAACATACGCTTAACAACATCGATGCGCTTCACGCGAAATACGATACGGCGACAGGCTTGCCAGTAGTAGCAGATAACGCATGGGGGCATTTGCAGATAGATGCAACTTCATTGTATTTGCTGATGCTTGCCCAAATGACGGCATCCGGCTTGCGAATTATTTGCACGCACGACGAAGTCGATTTTATTCAAAACCTTGTGTACTACATTTCCAGCGCATACCGCATGCCAGACTATGGTATTTGGGAACGCGGAAATAAAGTAAACAACGGGCGCACGGAAATTAATGCAAGCTCAGTGGGCATGGCCAAAGCGGCACTACAAGCATTGGATGGATTCAATTTGTACGGTGAACACGCGTCCAAACGCGGCGTTATACACGTCATTGCAGATGCGATTTCATTAGCGCGCACCACGCTAACGTCTCTCTTACCGCGCGAATCACTTTCAAAAGAAACCGACAGCGCACTGCTAAGTATTATCGGCTTCCCTGCATTCGCAGTAGGTAAAGAAACGCTAGCAACGCAAACCCGCGATGCAATCCTTACCAAACTCGGCGGTAACTACGGTTGTAAGCGATTCTTACTCGACGGTCACCAAACGGTTGTAGAAGAAAGCTCGCGTATTTATTACGAACAAACAGAATTAGGCAAATTCGAAAACATTGAATCCGAGTGGCCGCTGTTTTTTACCTATCTCTATATCAGCGCACTGTTCGATGGAAGTGAAGCAACAGCGAAACATTACCGAAAAAAACTCGAAGCATTAATGGTTCACGTAGATGGCATTGGTTTGTTGCCAGAGCTGTATTACGTGCCCAAAGAAAATATTGAAGCAGAAAAGAAGAACCCGCGTACGCAACCGCGCGTTCCCAATGAGAACTTGCCACTCGTATGGGCGCAGAGCTTGTATTTAACCGGCTTGATGATGGATGAAGGTTTGCTTCGCACCGAGGATTTAGATCCGTTAAAAATGCGTCGCCGCTCAACCAAGTTTGTGAAATCACAAATCGCATTGGTTGTTCTTGCCGAAAACGAAGAAGTTAAAAACACCTTAGCCAAGCACGGAGTTATTGCAGAAACCATTCAAGACATTAAACCAATGGCGGTAGTGAGCGCGCCAAGCCTAATGGAAGCTTATGCCCATGTTGGTGAAAACAAAGCTTTAGGTTTAAGTGGCCGACCACGTCGTCGTTTGCAAAGCTTAACCACATCGCAGTCGCATGAAATTAACAACAAAGTGTATTTATGTTTGAGCTGGCTGCAGAGTGAAAAAGAAGACTACCGCATGTTCGATTCACAAATGGTGATTGAATATGTGACACAAGAAATTCAATACATTCATAAGCACTGGCTGAGTTCCGAAGTCGCAGTATTTTCATTTCTGGTTGATAAAAAGCTCAGCAAAATTCCAGATGCAGGTAGTTTGTTTGCCATGTTCCGCGATTATCAATTGCGCACTGAGCAAGAGTACGTGGGCTATGCATCTGCTAACCTTGCCTACCGTGCTTCGCGTGTAAATCAACTAACGATTCCCTATTTTCATGTCAATTCTGTTACGTCACTTAATGACAGCAGCACAGTGCTTGATAAAGAGCTTGATTGCACTTGGCTTGACGCAACGGCCAAACATATCTTGAATAATTTCAATACTGAAAATGACATTATTAATTTCAGAAAATCCGTCGCCTATCTGACCGACCGCCCTATGGATACGGTTATCGATGATTTAAATACCAATGTTACCCTGCGCGATTTTATTAAAGAAATTTACTACCGCGCACAAAGTAAAAATAATTGGTTGCTTGCGCGTTATTGCTTTGCCCGTATGAATTACTCACCCGTAGACTTGGGTGATAGCTTGACGGTTATTGCAGCGCGCAATCTTTCGATTACTGTTGGCGACAATAACCACACTGAGATTAAAGTCGACCAATCGTTCTCGAACACAGAGTTCTTTGAGGGCATTTATCACAACTTTAAAGATCCGCTCGAACAAACGCTTGTTCTCGAATTGTTATCAGCAATCGGCGGTTTGATCCGCACCGATCCAAAACTATTTGATGGCTTGCGCTCAATACAATTGCGTAACTTCCTCATGTTGTTTGCATTAGACAAAGATGATGCTGAAGATGTGAGCATGCTAGAGTGGATTGGTTTGCAATCACCGGCAAAAATTTATAAAAAGTTGAAGAACGTATTGATCTCACGCACCAAAGTATTCGCACAAGGTGTTAACCATTTGGTGCCTTATAAAATGCACCACGATGAATACACCATGATGAGTGATATTATGGCTGCAGATGCGGCCAGCACCGATTGGCAAGAGTGGCGGTTGGCGTGCGGGCTCATCACTCATTTTGATAACCACTTCTTGAAAGAAATATGGAACAGTTTGAGTCACGCTAAAAAGCTCGTGTTTGGTGTGACGAATCCAGAAAGTTTTGTTCTGGATTGCGATATGGTGCTAAGTTCAATGACTGCCGGGGAAGAGAGCTTCGCGCTGCTTATTGATCAACTAACACATCAGCTTCACCCCGCTTACTATAAAAGCGCCGTTGTTGAATCACTCTACGCGTTTACCCAGTACTGCTCAATCAACCCAACGGCGAAGTTTAAAAAGCCGGTCGTCTTCAGCGAAGTGCTTGAAGTATCTGCTAAAGCATTTTGTGTTGAAACCTTTAAAGATAAGTTGCCAAATAGTTCCCGCTACCTGGATATCTTTTTGCAGCAATCACCCCATGTGTTAAACCTCTATATCAATCTAACCTACGCAAGCATGGCGAAACCAGAAACATTTGAGCCTGTTTTAACTTAACGATATCAACAAAAAAATCCATCTAGAAAGATGGATTTTTTTGTCTTGCGCAATAGCAAAAAAAGACCTTTTTTGTATTTTTCTCCTATGTGGATCATGTTTCGCACCTCTGATGCGGAGTCTATTTACACTGCAGAATCCAGCACTCATTGTGTCAGTTAGATGTGGACGTCGGTTGGCGCACATATAAAACAATCTATAGCGCATATTGTTAACCAATTTGACGCATGCCATGCTGTAAATTGATCGCTTAATATCTTGTCCTGAAATTATACTGCTCTTGCAGTCAAGCACTTTCATAGTATCTATTGAAGCTGAAATCTTATGGACAGCCCTCCTCCCCAAGTTCAGATCGACCCAATATCTTTGTTAGGGCTCACCAGCGAAGACGTAAAACAGCGTTTAAAGCGTGATGGATTCAACGAGCTCCCTAAACCAAACAAACGTAAATTTCTAAAAATATTAATGGACGTATTGCGTGAACCCATGTTTGCGCTACTTATTATCGGAGGAATTATCTATTGGTTGCTGGGGGATACACTCGAAGCAGTTGTTTTATTGTTATTCGCCTCATTTTCAGTATCCATCACCCTTATTCAAGAAGCTCGCAGCGAACGAGTCCTAGATGCACTTCGCGATCTCGCTAGCCCGCGCGCATTAGTCATTCGTGATGGAGAGCGAAAACATATTGCTGGCAAGGAGGTAGTACAAGGTGATTTGCTCGTTGTAAATGAAGGTGATCGCATTGCAGCAGATGCACATTTAACGATGGCAAACGAGCTGCTTGTTGACGAATCTTTGTTAACTGGCGAATCCGCATCTGTATCAAAACTTGCAACATCCTTTCAGTCAGACACAACATCTTCCCTCCCGGGTGGCGAAAAAACCGCTAGCATTTTTGCAGGAACTCTCGTAGTTCGCGGTACCGGCCATGCAATAGTAACTGCAACGGGTACACGCACCGAAATGGGAAAAATTGGCAATGCGTTAGGCAGCATTAATACCGAACAAGCTCATCTACAAAAGCAAATGCACTGGTTTGTGCGAGATTTTGCCATCATCAGTTTGGTGCTGAGTGTGTTTGCCGTACTCCTATACGGACTTTTACGCGACTCGTGGCTGCAAGCAATTCTTGGCGGAATCGCATTGGGCATGTCATTGCTACCCGAGGAGTTCCCCTTGGTGTTGGCTGTGTTTATGGCGATGGGAGCGTGGAGGATTTCTCAGGCGAGAGTGCTTACGCGTCGCGCATCGGCAATAGAAACACTTGGCGCAACAACTGTTCTCTGCACCGACAAGACGGGCACACTGACTGAAAATCGGATGACGTTAATAACCATTATCGGGCATGAGGCTGACTGGCAACAGAATCAAAACGTTCCAATTAACAAGGCGGAAAAAACTGTCTTAAATGCCGCCTTACTTGCTTGCCCTTTAGAACCTATTGATCCAATGGATATTGCTGTTCATTCGCTCTCCAATACCCAAAACACAGAAAGCGTTAACGAAAGAAAAAATAAAAAAATCATAAAAGCTTATGGCTTACGTCCCGACCTTTTTGCCACCACGAACATCATCAGTGAGCTTGATAATAATTTATGGGCGTACAGCAAAGGTGCCGTTGAAGCTATAACGCAATTATGCAACCTAGTTGATAGCAAACGTGACCAGCTTGTTGAACAAGCAGATGCTATGGCTAGCCAAGGGATTCGCGTACTCGCTGTAGCAAAGGCTAATTTAGCGACTATAGATCGAAATAATTTACCGGAGTCCCCCAAGGGCTTTCCGTTTGAATATATCGGTTTGCTAGGGTTTGCCGACCCACTGCGCCCAAATGTAGCCGCCGCCGTTGCTGAGTGCGCGAGCGCCGGCATACGAGTTGTAATGATTACCGGTGACTATCCTGTTACCGCCAAAGCAATCGCCGGGCAAGCAGGAATTTTTTCACCCGATGTTTTAGCCGGTGACGATTTGGATATTTTAACCGATGAGCAATTAGCGCTACGCGTTAAAACCACGTCGATTTTTGCTCGCATTCGTCCCAATCAAAAATTGCGATTAGTGCAAAGTTTTAAAAGTAATGGCGCGATAGTCGCTATGACTGGCGATGGCGTCAATGATGCACCGGCTATTAAGGCGGCACACATTGGCATTGCGATGGGTGGGCGTGGTACCGATGTTGCGCGCGAAGCGTCAGCCATTGTTTTGCTTGATGATGACTTCAGTTCTATCGTAAAAACAATTCGGCTAGGACGGCGAATATACGACAATTTACGCAAAGCTATTGAATACATTATTGCAGTACACATCCCCATTGCTGGGCTTGCAATTTTGCCGTTGCTTACCGGATTGCCCCTAATGCTAACGCCCATTCATATTGCTTTTCTGGAAATGATTATTGACCCGGCATGTTCAGTTGTATTTGAAGCCGAGGAGGAAGAAAGCGATGTTATGAAGCGTCCGGCGCGTGACCCGCAGAGTGCATTGTTGGAGCCAAAACGCATTTGGTGGGGAGTAATACAAGGCTTGGTGGCGTTCGGACTACTGGGTGCGATTACGATTGGTGGCGCACAATTAGGGATGCCGGAAGACGATTTGCGCGCATTAGTATTTAGTTCGCTTGTTATGGTTAACATGGGGCTTATCCTCATTAATCGCTCTTTTACTGCATCACTGGTTCGTGCGTTTTTACGCCCGAATCGGTCCCTGTGGATTCTGCTTAGTCTTGTAAGCCTATTATTGGGTGTAGCGGTTTTGTGGCAGCCAGCTCAACATTTATTTCATTTTGGTAGTTTCCATTTAAGCGGCTTTGCAGTTTGTATTGTCGCTAGCGCATTTAGCTTAATCATATTGGAAGCAATTAAAGCAAAATGGTTTCGAGTTTTATAAACGAGTTTGACATATTCGTCCTTTAGCCTAGAGGCAAACATGGTAGTCTCTTTGCAAAATGCTTCACGCACTGAGCAAACCATCACTCCTATTACACGATTTTTTAGAGTTGTTTAATGAATATATGAGCGACCCTACTCCATCACACAATCCAAAAAATTCCGATAAAAAAACGACTGAATTTGTGTCATTAAAAATCCCCGGTTTTGAACAACTCGCCGAGCTTGCGCTCGATATGTCTTGGTCGTGGAATCATGCAAGCGATTCGCTTTGGCGCGCGCTAGACCCAGAGCTTTGGGAGTTAACGCATAACCCGTGGGCGCTTTTGCAAACTGTTTCTTACACGCAAATTGAAACGCTGTTGAAAAACCCCCTATATCGCGAAGAAGTGGATCGTCTATTGGAAATTCAGCGGCAAGCCGCGAATGCGCCCGCATGGTTTCAACAGCATCATTCAGAACATGCGCTCAAATGTGTTGCCTACTTTAGTATGGAATTTATGTTGAGTGAGGCTCTCCCCATTTACTCCGGTGGACTAGGTAATGTTGCCGGAGATCAACTTTAAGCGGCGAGCGATTTAGGCGTACCGGTTATTGGAATTGGGCTCTTGTACCAGCAAGGTTATTTCCGCCAGGTGATCGATAAACACGGGGTACAGCAAGCGCTTTATCCCTATAACGATCCTGGCCAATTACCTATTTCCCCTTTGCGCCAAGCTAACGGTGATTGGTTGCGGTTGAAAGTGACTTTATCGGGGATTTCTGTTTGGTTGCGCGCCTGGCAAGTACAGGTTGGCCGGGTGAAATTGTATTTATTGGACACTAACGATGCGGCCAATATTCCCGCTCACCGCGGCATTACCAGTGAGCTTTATGGCGGTGATTCAGAACTACGCCTACAACAAGAATTATTGCTTGGTATGGGCGGTTGGCGGCTGCTTGAAGCTTTAGATATTCACCCCGATGTATGCCATCTCAACGAAGGCCATGCAGCATTCGCAGTATTAGAGCGTGCGCGTAGTTTTATGGTGAAAAACAATCAACCCTTTGCGGTTGCACTTGCAGCTACTCGCGCAGGAAATATTTTTACAACACACACCGCCGTGAGCGCCGGGTTTGATCGATTTACGCCAGCACTTATTGAGCAATATCTGCGTAATTATGCAGATCAACGCTTGGGTATTAGTTTGCAGGAGTTAATGGCATTAGGCCGGCAGAACCCCGATGACCACAGCGAATATTTCAACATGGCCTATTTGGCCATTCGTGGCAGTGGTGCCATCAATGGTGTGAGTCGTTTGCACGAAAAAGTTAGCCGTCATTTGTTTGAGCCGCTATTTCCGCGTTGGCCTCTCACAGAAATTCCCGTAGGGCACGTCACTAACGGTGTGCACATGCCCACATGGGACTCAGCCGCGTCCGATGAATTGTGGACAGACGCCTGCGGTAAAGATCGCTGGCGTAATCTTCATTCGACGTTGGAAGGCGATATTCGGAGCGTTACTGACGAAAAACTATGGGCGTTTCGTAATGCGAGTCGCCAATCAGTAGTTGATTACACTCGTGCTCGGTTAGCACGCCAGCTGCTTGCGTCAGGCTCGCCTGCGTGCGAGCTGCAATGTGTAGAAACCTTGCTTGACCCCAACACATTGACACTGGGTTTTGCGCGCCGCTTTGCAACTTACAAGCGCACTAATCTGCTCTTGCATGATCCCACTCGCCTTCTTCGTTTGCTCACAAACAGTGAGCGACCCGTACAACTTATTATTGCTGGAAAGGCGCATCCGCAGGATGTGCAGGGGCAAGAATTAATTCGTCAATGGATTCAATTTATTCGACAACCTGAAGTACGGTCCCATATCGTTTTTCTCAGCGATTACGATATGCAAGTGGGATCACAATTAGTTCAAGGTGTTGATGTATGGCTAAATACACCGCGTCGCCCATGGGAGGCGTGCGGAACCAGCGGAATGAAAGTACTGGTGAATGGTGGAATAAATCTTTCAGAATTAGATGGGTGGTGGGCAGAAGCCTATTCCCCAGAACTAGGCTGGGCTTTGGGTGACGGAGAAGAGCACAGTGACATCGCTGCTCAGGATGCGCTTGAAGCCAACGCACTTTATACGCTACTAGAGAAAGAAGTTGTCCCTGAATTCTATGAGCGTAACTCGCACGCAATTCCAACAAAGTGGCTCAATCGCATACGCGAAAGTATGGCGCAACTAACGCCGCGCTTCTCTGCCACTCGTGCTGTGCGCGACTACACTGAGCAACTCTATTTACCTGCAGCACAGGCTTATCACAAGCGCTCTGCTGAAAATGGTTTGCTTGCAAGACAGATTGTCGACTGGAAGCAAGATGTTAATCGGCATTGGGATGCAATGCATTTTGGCGCGCGACGTGTTAACACTCGAGATGGACAGCATCATTTTGAAATTGAAGTTTATCTTGATGGCTTACCAAAACAAGGGATTCAAGTTGAGCTGTATGCAGATGCAATTGATGAAAAAAGAGCCGGGTGCTACGCAATGCAATTATCACAGTCAGAAACCGAATTAAAATCGATTACGCCTACAATTTATCATGCAAAAATTCCCGCAGACCGCCCTGCGTCAGACTTTACAGCACGGGTAATCACTAGGCTAGAAAACGTCTCTACCCCCTTGGAAATGCCTTTTATTCGCTGGCAATGATGATTCAACGTTACACCGCTGCGCGTAAGCAAAGTCAGCAAACATATAACCAAAAAACTATTTGAAGAAACTTATCTCCCCTTGTAGTTGAGCTGAATAACCTGCAAGCAATTTGCTCGATTGCGCTACGTCTTCAACGGATACAACAGTCGCTTGAGTGACATTGCTGATATTAGTAATATTTCTGTGGATCTCATCAGCGACCATGGTTTGTTGTTCAGTTGCTGCTGCGATCTGAATATTTTTGCCGTTAATTTCAGAGATCGATTTTTTAATGTTTAATAGTATCTCTTGCGTTTTATGAGAGTAACCAACAGTGTTACGCGAATTGTCTCTGCTCTTCTCCATAACGGTTACTGCATTTGTAACGCCTACCTGCAGCCGATGAATCATTGATTGAATTTCTTGTGTTGAAGAGTGTGTCCTGCTCGCTAGCGTTCGCACTTCATCTGCAACGACCGCAAAACCCCGGCCCTGCTCACCTGCTCTCGCGGCTTCAATAGCGGCATTTAGCGCAAGCAAGTTTGTTTGTTCTGCAATGCTTCGAATAACTTCCAGAATTTTTCCGATTTCACTGCTGTCTGTCTCGAGTTGACCTATGACATTTGATGCATCCTCCACGTCTTTCACTAAAGAAATAACGGATGCCAGAGAAACACCAACAACAACGCCGCCTTCGTCTACTTCTTTCTGGGTCAACACGCTATTTTCTGCCACATCCTGAGCATTGCGAGCAACCTCGGCAATAGTGGCAGACATTTCATGCATCGCAGCCGCAACCTGTTCGGTTTGTTGCTGTTGATTATGCAAATCATGTTTGGTCTTTTCACTGGTACCCAAGAGATGCGCTGCGGTGGAATTAAGGTTTTTGCTAACATCATTAACATCGTTGATCACGTCATGTAAGCGGCCTGACATTTTATTAATTTCCTTAACGATACTACCTTCACGCGAATTATCGTCTCTAATTTTCAGAGACAAGCTGCCGTCTGCAATTTTTTTAATGCTTGTTGATAATTCAAGTGGTTCCGCACCCAAAAAAGACAACTGTGAAATTATTGCGGAGCCTACAATGATGCTCGCTAAGCCGGCAGCGACACTAACAACAATACCAGTAACATTTAAGAACGAAATTATTTTGTATTGATCGGTGGAGTGAGCGTACTCGTCAGCAACAACATTTAATTGCAATTCAATAAGCTCGTTAACTTTATTGCTGATAGGATCTATAGAGGAATAGAGAGGTCCATCAAAGTCCGACAACTCACCGGGTATCATGCCATTTTTGGTTTTTAAGAACGCAAGGAGTCGTGAAACACTTTGATCAGCCGAACCGAATAAGCTTTCAGCCTCTTTAGCAAGCTTAGCCTCTTCTGTAGTCAGCTGGGTAGCAAGATACTTTTTCCACTCAAGTTTAATTGAATCATGCGCTGCCGCTATACCCTGTTCAGCTTGTTCGGCGCTTACAAGTCCCGCATTCGTTTTATTGGTGATATCGATTATCGAAACCGCGTATGCATCGGCAATTTTTTTAAGATCCCGCATTGGAATAACACGATCTTCATAAATAGTTTTCATGCCCGCATGTTGCTTTCGGGATCCATCCCAACCGAAAATACTAATAGCGAATAAGCATAAAGAAAGTAACGAGAGAATCAAAATCAACTTAGATGATATTTTCATGGGCATCCTGTGTCCAGACATTTAAAAACGGCAAACCAATAGTAGTAATTGCCCAAGCAATAAGTAAAAGTTTAGGTGACATTTAAGGAATATCCATCTCTTATTTCGGGCCTAGGGAGGCCAACAATTATTGAAAAGCTGCTGGTATACCCTAGTGATACGGCAACTCAAAATTTTGGATTACTCAGCGAGCGAAGAAATGCTATTCTTGAAATAAGAATGTTTGACTTAAACGGTAAGCACATGATTTGCATTGTTTACATTAGCTCCGCGATCTATGGTTTAAGTGATAGACAAATATTGAGCATTCTTAGAAAGTCAAAATGTAATAATAAAATGCTAGGCATTAGCGGCCTATTGCTTTACAACTGCGGGAGCTTCATGCAATTGATTGAAGGGAAGCGGACTGATGTTGAACGTCTTTATGAAAAGATTTGTTTAGATGATAGACATTCTGGAATTACGCTCCTATTAAAAGAAGCGATTACTCAGAAAAATTTTGAAGACTGGCTCATTGGTTATAAAGATCTTAGTAAGCTGAATGCTGTAGAGCAAGAACTGCTTACATCTTCGATAGGGGAAGGCTTAGATTTTTCAAGATTTATAAAAACGCCTCATCATTCATTAGAATTTTTTGAAACGTTTAAAAAGATCTTGTCTTAAATGACAAACGTAAATCCAAGCAATTTAAGAGGGCGCAAAAAACACGCCCGCCAAAAACTATTTAAGCTCAACTGCGGCTTTTAAAAAGTACTACCGACAGATAGCACCAACGCCTTCAATTAAGTTAGATGCCGCTTCACCATAACAACCTTTCACATTATCAATGTACTGGCTTGCGACAAATAAATTGTTCACGCAGGACGCATCGCTAATCAAAATACCGTAACCTCCTGAACCGGAAATCACCAAGCTGTTAAAAGTATTGCCTGCAGCGGGTTTAGTAATGTCATCATCTACTTGCGCCAAAAACACTCCGTGCTCTTTTGAATTACGAATATGAACGTTTGTAAAAGAATTGTTAGATGAGTCACGCATAAAAATGCCCACAGTTTGGGTATTTGTAATGGTAACGTCGCTAAACTTGTTGTTGTCGAAGTGTATGTCGGCAGATATGCCCGCGCCTTTGTTGTTGTAGAGGTTTATCCCCGAAAAGGTGCTGTTCTCTGTTTCATAACCCGCAAACCCGTCAAACTCATTGTCGTAAGACGTGTAGTCGCGAATCATCAAGCGGTAGCATCCTAATTCGGTCACCAAGCCGCCCGAAATGGCGCCATACACAGTGACGTTGTCAACAACACAGTCTTCACAGCGGCGAATTGTGATACCGTTATTGCGCAATGGAAACTCATCACTGCAGGGGCCGCCCATACATTCAGATGTTTGCTTTGCGCGGTTGCCGTCGATGTGTAAATTCTTCACTTGAATATAACGACGGGTCACCGTTGGAGAGCGTTGGGTTTGCCCCATCACAAATACAGGTATATTGGCTTTATCTGCCACGCGCAACAAGGTTGCTGCACCCTCGCCTCTTACAATCACATTGTCACGGTCCAAGATAATAGGCGTGGCACAGGTGTAAGTACCCGCGGGAATAATGACTTCACCGCCAATTGCTGGCAACTTATCAATGGTTTTCTGGATTGCGTCGCAGGTATTGCCACGAACAGTTACAGCCAAACTTTGTTGCGAACACATTACTACTAAAGCTAAGCCAATTAATTTCGCCCACACACTTACACGTCTCATCAAACACCTCAAAATTCAAACACTAGCAAACCACTTTGCATTCTTTAAAAGTAGCTTCTAATGATAGCTTTTAAAGAAATACGGGTAGTTAGAAGAAAATGATCTAATTTTTTATTCCTTAGACTCATATTATTTGGCGCTGGCGGGCAATGCTGGATTGCAGTTTTCAATGATCACCTTACCTTGCAAGAGGTGCCCCTTCGAGTACTCATTGAAATAACAGGAATTGGTTTTAGGATCGTAGTTTTCGATCCAGAGATGATCGTCCTTCCAGGTTGAAGACAAATGAATTTGGCCTTGTGGCACGCTAATAGTCATCACGCCACCGTAGTTCTTCACAAACATTTGCTCATATTTGAAGAAAAAAGCGACCCAACCGATAAATATAAGGACGAGCGCTGCGAGCGCGCCGTATTTATAATTTACAAATTTGCCAATGCCCCATCCCACAAAGCCTGCCCCAAGAATCACTGCAAGCCAATATAAATAGGTAATCATACGAACTCCTTAAAAATAAAAAACTGCTTGGCAATTTACTCACCAAACAGTTTCATTCGAAATTCGCGGTATTACAAATGAGTTTAGATCATTTGTAAACGACTATTTGCGATGCAGCCTCGGTAACGCAAGACCAGCAAGAAGCAGTAATCCCCACAAATTTATAAAGCCTCCCCCGCCCCCGCTGCTGCTATTGTTCCCACCACTAGAAGAGCCTCCACCCGAACTTGGAGTGTAAGTGGTTTTTGTAGGATTCAAATTTGCAGCTGTATCTACATTTGCATCAAGAACAACAACATTTAATATCATTACCAAGTTTTTGTCGGTTATGGCGACATTATTGGTAGCGTTAGTGGATGTGTAATTTCTCAGAGGAATATCAGTGAATGCCGTGTTAGAGCCTAAGTTGAAAATATTGAGCGTAACCATGGCATCTACTATAGCCATACCATTTCCCATCACCTCACCAAAAACAGTAAAGCCACTGTTTTGTGAATCCAAGTTACTGCTGTTATCGGCCACGTTGAAAAACCACTGATTCGTTGCGGAATTTGGGTTTCCGCTCACTTTTGCCATGGCAAGAGTGCCACGCTTATTTGCATATACAGGCTCATTTATTACAGCCGCATTTTGCACAACGTCAACTAACGGAAACTTGGTGTCATATTTGAATCCGCCGCCCTGCACAATAAACCCAGGAATGGCACGATGGATAACGGTGTTGCTATAGGCTCCCGCTTTAACATAGGCTAAAAAATTCTCAACCGTCTTAGGTGTGTTCTTATCGTAGAGGTTAACCTGAAAGTCACCCATTACCGTTTGAAACTGCACAATAGTTGCCATCGCTGAAGGAGCAATCAGTAACGAAGAAGCTAACCCAAATATGCGAAAATGACGCTTGAACAAATTAGACAAACTGAGATTCTTAGAAAGCATTTTATTATCCAAATAAGCTGAAATGTATTAAGTGCGTATGGTATCGGAGTAGAACAATGAAGCACATCAAATAATTTGTTGAAATTTGTAATGGGATTTCGAATGGGTGATTAGATTAATCTGCCTCGACTTTTACCCAACGCCCATTGCCTTGCGGCTTCACTTCAAAACGCGCCCACTGGCGAAATTCGCTACGCAGGCAAATTCCCGTTTGATAAGCTCCGTTGCCGGCAAGCACCTTATAGATAACACGATCTTTTTCAGGGATCACATTATCATCAGACCCATCCAGCACTTGGCGAACACTCCACAATTTTCCGAGCTTTCCATTGCTATAAAACTTACCGGGAATAATGTCACTGGGGTGCGTAATATTTTTTTCCGCATGCTGCTTTGCAAGCTCTAAAAGCTCAGTCAAATTCTCCGCTGTAATATCCACATAGGAGTTTAATTGCTGCATCGCTGCCGAAAAATCTTCCTGTGTTAATTCAAATTGGCGCTCAGCGGGTTGTGTTTGTTTGGATTCGCGAATGCGTTTGTGTAAATGTGCAGGATAACGACGCCAATGAAAAAATGCGTTAAACAAAATGGCCATCAATAAAATAGCAATCACGTTAACCAATATAGGCATGATTAAATAGTGATAACCAAGCGCATGAACTTCTGAACCACCAATCACTGCTGCTAATGACGTTGCACCGCCGGGTGGATGAATGCAGCGCGCGTAATGCATTACGCCTACAGCAACACCAACGGCTAAGGCAGCTGTCCATGTTTGATCTGGAAATAGTTTTTGGCAACTCACTCCAACAAATGCCGACAGTAAATGGCCACCAATAACAGACCAAGGCTGCGAGAGCGCACCTTGAGGAACGGCGAACAACAAAACCGCCGAGGCGCCCATGGAAGTTACCATTATTAAAGTACCCGCATTTTCCATAAATCCATATGGAAATTGCCAGCGTGTAATCCAATAGACCGAGAGTATGCCGAGAGTTGCACCAATTGCAGATATCCACTTTTCGCCATGACTTGTTGTGTTTCGCTCAAATCCAATAAGCAAACGTAATTCATGTAAAACGGATTTTATATTCATAGGGATATTAGGCTATTAATTTCGCCAAGGAAGCTTCAGCGTGGAATTTTCAGCTCTCAAATTAGGCATGGGTAAACTGGTTGCTATCCATGAGGCGAACCCAAGTCCGCTGTAACATAAGCGCATCGTTACTGGCGCGGTGACGCTTTAGTCCCAATTCCTTTTCAATATCTTGATGAATGGAATTCCAGCGTGCTGCTTCGCATTCCGGCATTATGCTCGCAAGATGATCCAGCTTGAAACTTGGGGCGAGATTTGCAGCATCAAACAAAATGGCGAGCCACGCGTAATCGTGCCCCCAAGCATCAGAATAAACGGTCATTCCTTTTAATTGTTGATTCAACCAATGCGCAACTTGGTTGGCGGGTTTTCCAAATGCCATGAGCAAGTCGCGCGTTATACCGTGCACTGCATAAGCTGATTCGTCCCAATGCGTCCATTCGGGTTCAGGGCGAATTAAGGTGCAGGCCAAACGCCCGTTCGGTAACGCAAATCCTACTTCAATAGGATAACTATTACTGCCAAAGCCAGACGCTTCTAAATCGATGATAGCGGGAATGATAGGGACTGACACCTCAGAACTTGCACACATTAACTCTTTCATTATGATTTTTTGAATCCTGTGTATTTGAAGCGAAATTTTAAATTGTCTTTGTGCTATTCAGTTGCTTAAGCAGTTTCAAAGAGAATGCCAATAATACCCCCACAGCTAAGATCAGCGCCACCCAAAAAAGCCATTGTTTCCAATCTACGGCTTTTTTTGATTTATCAAACGTGGTAGGTGACGCATCCAAAGACTTCAGCCTTGCCTCAACCCACTGCGGATTTGTCGCTGATAGTATTTGATTAAAAACTTGGTCTCGATTTTCACCTGCTTTTTTATCGGTTTCGACGGCCAAGGTATAAGGCGGTTTATTGTTGGTAATGATTTGCAATTGATAGGGTTGCCAACCAACAATAAGACTTGGATTTGGGATGGATCGCGCCGACTCATTCAATTCAATACGCCAAAATCTATCGCGATTGGGATAATTATTAATGGGTGTACTTTTCTCCCAACTGTCACCTACTTGAGTATTAAACCAAATACCTTGATGACGCAAACTCCATTTTTTATTTTCATCATCCCTCGACAAAATCTTTACACCGCCCGCGTAGCTCGTGGTGCCAAAATCAATGGCGATCTTATCAATGGGGGCTATCTCATCACGCTCAAATTCCCAAGCAGCAACTGAAACAGCCTTGCTGTGCGAATTCGGCACGTAAACAGTAGCTTGGCTGGTAGCAACCTTGCCTTTCACACTCCATGTTTCCTTGAGCAGAGGTTTTTCTGCTAATTGTTCAGTGCGCTGCTCGCCGAAAATTTTCGTGATGACCAAATTCTCTGCACCACGTAGAATTTTTATGCGTAAAAACTCAAAATCTTTTTTCAGAATTTTTATCGCGATGAGGTTACGAGTGAGGCTTTCACCATCTTGACTGATTCTTATTAAAGTCGTTTTGGCAACCGGAAACCAAGTAGATAAATCATGCGTCGCTTCCAGCTCCACTTCCAAATATTGATTATTAGCTTGACCGCTCCAATCAACACTAATCCCTGAAAGATCATGATCAACTTTACTTACATCAATTAAGTAAAATTCAGGGATGGCATTATTTAACGTTTTATCACTTGTAATAACCTGAGTTTTGTTTTCATTAATGCTGACTTGCGTGGTGTGTAGTTTTCGGAGCGTATCGGGAGTTGCATCAGGCGCAACGGGAAAGAACGCCAGCGGCTCAATAGAAATATTTTCTTTTAATTCTGGGTTTTGTGGTGTGACAGCAACAACTCTATAAGGCAATGAATTTCCACTTGAATCCAACACAACCAAATCATCCAAAGTCGTAGATGTTGTGTATTGAAAAACCCCATATTGAAGGGGAACCTGAACAAAGGTTCCATTAGCCTCGGTAATTTCATAAATGGGCGTAGCACAAAACGCCACTGAAGGAGACATTACGAATACAGCTAAAATAAGTTTAAGAGCGTTTTTCATAGAGTTACTCGGCTGAGCTTTTTGGTACTGAATCATGTTGGTGTGTTGGATCATCCGAATGATCGTCTGTTTCAAGAGGCTTATTTTTCGCCGGAATGGGAGATAGATATCCGATTAACAAAATCAACACACCAACAATCAGGAAGGAAACGATTCCCGCCAACGTATCTTTTCCAGATAAGTCTTTGGTAAAGAGCTTGAGAACAACAATCGCCAAAAGCCCCGCACCTATTAACCAGAGCTCGCGACGCTGAATTTTTCGTGAAAAATTCATAATAACCAAAGCACATACAGCCCACAAAATGGATAGTGCCATTTGCACCTGCGCTGCATTCCATAAATTATCGAAGTAATAAGGAATCTCTTGATAAATACTTACAGCACGCAGGACAACGACATTGAGCCAAACAAAAAACATTGCACCCAGAAAAGCTGCACGAACCTTCTTTGAAATAAAACTCAGCGCATCCATAAATTTCTGTTTTGCTGCGTAGGCAAATACTAAGACAATCGCAAATTGCGCAAGATCCAAGGGGTTTATGAGAGGAATATAGTGTTCTGGATCAGAGTTTCTATCGCAAACCGAAACAAACCAGATAACAGCTAATATAAAGAGCGGTGCAGGAATCCAATTTCTAAACTCCCGTTGGTAAACAGTAAAAGGCCACACCTTTTTTTGACCTGCACCTATCAACGCAACTACGGGAATAATTAAGGCAGCAAACCAAACCATCAATCCCGCCGTTCCATGCAAATTGAAATGTTCTTTCTGCCAGGATACCTCCCAGAAAATAAGACCAAGTAATCCCCAGGCCGTGAAAATATGCCACCCACTCAACAGCGCTAATGAAGGCCGCACAACATTTTCCTGTCTTCGCAAAAACAGGTACTGAACAACAAAAAATAGAGTTAGAGCGATGACCGTAAAGCCTTGGGTTGGATGTGACCCGCTTTCGTTGATAAGATATATAAAAACAAACAAAAGCAGCATAAAGGGCAGTAATGCAAATAGACTATTGACCAAAGCTTGCCAACAAAGTTTTTTACCAACCAGCATTACGGTAAACGCAGAAAATGCAGCGAAAAGAATAATTGCACCAAATAAATGTTCATCCACAATATGTGAATTTAATTCATTGATTCCGGCAACAAACCACCACACGACACCCAATGCAACCGCGAGCGTTGATATAACTTTTTCAACCGCACGAATTTTTTCAATAAAATGATGTAGTAAATAAGCGATTACGAAACTTGTTAATGCTAATAGTGTTAATCCGATGAAATCACCACTAATTACCGGTGTTTGACCTGTATGCAAACCGCCGAAAACAAGTAATGAACATGCTGCAGCGCCATGCAATAAATAACCAACAGCACGCGGACGCAAACGATCCTGACGCAACCCAATCCAAATTAGGCCCGTTGCCTCTAAGGCCCAAGTTACAGATGTCCAGCTTGCATCCAACGCGAGCGGTATTGATAAGGTGGCGAATGAAACGCCTAAGGCCAAAAATGATTCAATGAGCACGCGATGAGTATCTAAATAACGACGAGCCATGAATAACGACAAAGCAATATAAATTACTGCCAGCACAATAGCGCTTATGGCTAACCCATGCTCAGTGTGCTTTAACAATGCTGTTTGCAAACCAAAGGCTATGAGGGGAAGACCAAACACTAGGCTACCATCCACCATTCCTTTTAAGTTTGTGGGCTGTTTAAACGAGAATAAAATCGATACAACAAGATAAAGCGCAAAAAATGCGATGAGGAATGGTTGCGTGCTGGTATAAAAAATAGGTTCGTATTTCAATACTCCCCACGCTGCAGTAATCACGAAGGTGAACATAAAGCCCACCCAATTCAATAAGCGCCATGCTTTGTAAAGCGCAATAGCCAAAATGCCCAAATTTAAAATCAAATAAAAACTGAATAAACCAACATGACTACCCTCACCGGTTGACGTCAAAATCGGGGCTAAGAATCCACCTGCTGTTGCGAGTATGGCCAGTGTCTGTGTTTTTTGTAATAAAGCTAGCAGAACACCAAAGATCACTACACAAAATAACAATGCAAATGCGATTCCTAAGGGAATCAGTCCATAGATTTTGGCGGCAGAGAATAGTGTTAAGTAAATCACCGCAATCCCACCGCCTTGTAAAACCAATCCATAACTACCGGCGCGAGCGCGAGTTTTCCATCCAAATATCAATAACGCAATCGCGCCTAAAATCACGCCTGTTAAACGAAGTTCAATGGGAAAATAGCCTTGACCAGAAGCATACTTAACAAGGAAGCTGACTCCGAAAAACATAATCACCATACCGATATTGACAATGGGATTGCCCTCGGTAAAAAAACGACGCACAGCCGAGAACAATTTGTCGACAAAATTCGGTTCGCGTGGCTTTTCTGGTGTCGGTGTGGATATGGGTGTATTTGGGATAATTTTTGGCTTGGCAGGCGCTTCTGGTAAATCCAAATCAAGTTTGAGTGATTCGGTACCGACCGCGCCCACAACTAAAGGCTGAGCTGCAGACAATTCATTTATGCGATCAGCTAGCGGTTGTTTGATTACAGATGAAGTGACGCTTGTTGGCTTATCTTGCGAGTGATTTCTTAAATCTGAAAGCTGCTGATTAAACTTAAATTGTTCTTCTTTAAGCTGCTGAACGAACTTTTCCAATGCAGAGATCTTCTGGGCTTGCTGAATAATAAACCCTGCCAATCCGCCCAGAATCGCGCCCAACCCCCAGCCGTGATAACCCAGAAGCCCCCATCCAAACAGCAGGCCTAAAATCACACCGGCAACAATCAACCCCATCAGAAGCTCCCTAGGCTTAAATGCCCGTTTTTTAAAATGTTCGATTTTATCGTTGGGTTATTTTGACATCAAAAATCACTTTTGTTACAGAGCCGCATCGCAAAAGCGTAATTAGCCGAAACAGAATTATGGCTTTAGGCTAAAATGCGCCGACTCAATTTAGGTGTTTAGTTGATGCCCGCTGCCCGTTTGATCCCTATACCCTACTACCCGCAATCCGCCGATTGGTTTGTTCAGATTCGTCACTTGCGCATGCCCATTTGGCTGGACTCCTGCTACCCACAAAGCAGCTATGGAAGATTCGATACATTGAGCGCGGCTCCAGCAACCATTTTTACCAGTGAAGGCAACCGCACAATCATAGAAAAACAAGCGGATAAAACCGTCTCTACAGAAAATCCATTCAGCCTTTTGCAAACTCACCTCCCTCAAAATCATAATCATTTAGACCAAGTCCCCTTCTGCGGTGGTGTTCTTGGCTACTTTGGATATGACTTGGGTAGACAACTGGAGGATATTCCTGAATTCGCATTGCGAGATATTCAGCTGCCTGACATGTGCGTTGGGATTTATCCTTGGGCAATTATCCAAGATCATCATTTGGAGCAAGCATGGCTTGTCGTAAACGAAGCAATGGCGCCGGCTTATAACTTTTTGGAAATCGAGCACTTATGTTCTTCAGATTATCAAAAACTTAGGTTTCACGACTTAAAGCAAAATATCAACAAATCAAAAAAAGCATTTAAAATCAATGCATTTGAAAGCAATCTTAAAGTGAGTGAATACAGAGCCGCGATAGAGAAGATCAAAAGCTATATTGCCGCCGGAGACTGCTACCAAGTGAATTTCGCACAACGATTCGGTGCGGAATATGAAGGAGATGAGTTTCAAGCTTACCTCAAGCTGCGCGAATCCCTGCCCTCGCCGTTCTGTGCATATATTGAATTTGATAAGGGTGCAGTTCTTAGCCTCTCACCTGAACGGTTCGTAAAATTGGAACATGGCCGCGCAGAAACAAAGCCCATCAAAGGCACAATCGCCCGTGGAAAAACTCCGGAAGAAGACGAGCACAATGCGAAACAGCTTGAGGCAAGCTTAAAGGACCGCTCTGAGAATGTGATGATTGTGGACTTGTTACGCAATGATTTAAGTAAAACCTGCGTGGATGTTAAGGTCCCTGAACTATTCAGCCTCCAGAGTTTTGCCAATGTCCACCATTTGGTAAGCACTGTTACGGGACAACTGAAACCCGGCCAAATGGCGTTGGATTTACTTGGCACCAGTTTTCCCGGAGGAAGTATTACCGGTGCGCCGAAAATACGCGCAATGGAGATTATTGAAGAGCTCGAACCTGTACGGCGCTCAGTTTACTGCGGAAGTATTGGTTACATTAGCGCCTGCGGTAACATGGACACCAACATCGCCATACGCACTCTAGTTTGTCATGATGAAAAAATTTACTGCTGGGGCGGCGGGGGAATAGTTGCTGACTCAGATACTGAAACAGAATATCAAGAGAGTATCGCGAAAGTGAAAGTGCTCCTTGACACACTCGAACACCATTTCCGCATAAAAACACCATAAGCGAGGACAAAATGCTTATTCAAAATCATCAAGTCGATCTGGAAACACCCACTGGCACTATGCGTTGCTATGTGTATCGCCCAAAGGAAGATTCGGCAAGCGAGCCCAAAAAATATCCGGCGATTTTGTTGTACTCAGAAATTTTCCAGCAAACTTCGCCCATTCGTCGCAGCGCTCAAATTATGGCGGGCCACGGCTTTGTTGTGATTGTGCCCGAAGTATTTCATGAGCTAAATCCAATCGGTACTGTATTGGGATATGACGATGCCGGTCGCGATAAAGGCAATGCCGACAAAGTAGCCAAATATCTTGAAGCGCATGATACAGACACCCAAGTCATGATCAATTATTTGCAAACCCTGCCCTACTGTTCAGGCAAAGTTGGCGCTATGGGTTTTTGCTTGGGCGGTGGATTGGCTTACCGTGCTGCAATTAATCCTTCGATATCTGCAACAAGTTGCTTTTATGCAACCGATATACATTCAGGCTCAACCCCATCAAAACCCGGTAATGACAGCCGAACCCGCACCAAAGAAATTCGCGGTGCAATGCAAATGATTTGGGGAAAACAAGATCCGCATATTCCACCTGAAGGCCGTGCGATTGTTTACAAGGAATTAACAGATGCCAATATTAAATTTGAGTGGCACGAAGTGAATGGTGTACACGCTTTTATGCGCGATGAAGGCGATAGATACGATGCGCAATTACAACTGTGGGGCTATCAAACTGCGCTTGGATTTTTCAGGACTCACTTGTATTAACTAATCATAATAAAATACGAGCAAAAAAAAGCCGAGGCGAACACCTCGGCTTTTTGACATCTGAATAAAAAATTAGAGCGTTAGCTCACGGTTACTCGCTTTAATAAATTCCTTCTTCAAATCTTCATAGGTGTGAACCGCCGGGAATTGCGGGAATTGAGCAATAACATTTTGTGGTGCATGGAACAAAATACCTTGATCGGCTTCCCCCAACATGGTTGTATCGTTGTAAGAATCGCCAGCAGCAATCACTCGGTAATACAAGGTTTTCAAAGCCAGAACAGACTGACGCTTTGGATCGCGTTGACGCAAGGTGTAACCGGCAACCATACCGCGCTCATCAATATTTAAACGATGACAAAGCAAAGTTGGGAAACCTAATTGACGCATTAAAGGTTGAGAGAACTCATAGAAAGTATCAGACAAAATAATGACCTGAAAACGCTCGCGCAACCAATCAACAAATTCCACGGCACCTTCTAAAGGTTTTAAGGTGGCGATCACATCCTGAATTTCCTTCAAGCCAAGATTGTTCTCTTCCAAAATTCGAATGCGTTGCTTCATCAACACATCGTAATCAGGAATATCGCGTGTAGTCGCTTTAAGCGATTCAATTCCCGTCACCTTTGCGAATTCAATCCAAATTTCCGGAACCAAAACACCTTCCAAGTCGAGACATGCAATTTCCACAACAACCTCCAAATAGCTATTTCAATAGCCAATAAATTTACGTTTTTTAAAAAATGAAAAGTCTATAAATAAAATGCCGACCCTAGGTCGGCATTTATAATCCACGGCACCAATTAAGGAGTGGGAATCCAAATCAACTGAGTAATCTGTGCGATAAACATAAGTGGGTTTGGAATAATACCAATCACCAAAATAAATGCTGCAGCACCTAGCACCATGATACCGCCGGTACGCTGACCCCAGTTAATATCGGCATCGAACCGATGCATATGTTTCTTGGCGAGATACAGGCTGATGATGGTGCGCAGGTAGAAATAAATACCGATTGAAGAACCAATCACCACAAACGCTAATGCCATCCAACCCCAAGGGCCTGCGCCAACGGCTGCAGTTATCACATAGAATTTACCGATGAAACCCGCCGTTAGCGGAATACCCGCAAGCGAGAACAAAGCCAAGGTGAAAATTGATGCTAAGTAAGGACGACGCCAAAACAGACCGCGGTAATCGTTTAGCGTATCCGCATCGCGTTTAGCATCAGCAGCAGACATCAGAGTTACAACGCCAAAGGCTGCCAAAGATGTCATTACATAAATAGCCAGATAAACCGCAAAACCTTCAACCCCAAATTGTGGGCCACCGACTAGTACTAACAACAGTAAATAACCAAAGTGGGCAATCGATGAGTAGCCCAACATACGTTTGATATTGTTTTGTTTGAGTGCAAGCAAGTTACCCACAAGCATTGAAATACATGCTACAGCGATCATAGTGATCACGAAGGGTGCAGATGCCAAAACGCTTTTCGATTCAATAATGGCAAAACGAACCAGTACAGCGAACACAGCCACTTTTGCTGCCGTCGCCAGAAATGCACCCACAGGTGCTGGAGCACCTTCGTACACATCAGGTGTCCACAAGTGAAAGGGAGCAAGCGATAACTTGAAGAACAAACCAATCACCAACATCATTCCGCCCACTACAATAAGCGAACTTGGTTCTTCAGTAATTTTTGCGCCGATTTCTGCAAACGCCAAGGAACCGATTTGTGCGTAAATCAGCGCAATACCGAACAGCATGATTGCTGATGCAGTTGCCGACAAAACCATGTACTTAATTGTTGCTTCCAACGAACGTGCACGATCATAGGTATAAGCCACCATGCCGTAGAGCGCGACGGACATCATTTCAAGACCAATGAACAATGAAGCCATGTGGTGAGCGCAGCACATTACAATCCCACCAGCCGTTGCAATCGAAATCAATAAGTAAATTTCTTCGCGATTGCGTTTGGATGACTCAATATAAGCGTTAGTTAACGTAGTCGCACCCAATGCGGCGATTAACGTAAGCGCAGAGAAAAACAATGCATAACCATCCACAACAAACAAGGGAGTAATAGTTTGTGGCAAAAGAGCTGCTGCTTCAGGAAAGAAATAAGGTTTGAATGCTACGTAAACGGTTGAGAGCAACGCGATATTTAACCCGGCTACGGTTACCGTAGCGTTCCACCAGTGATTACGCTTAATGGCAATGGCTAGCATGACAAACACGGTTGTCGCGCAGGTAATCAATAAAGGCAAAAGCGCCTGAAGATTTTCTAAAGTTATTGTCATTACAACCTCACTGCGCAGCAGGAATGCTTTGAGAAGCAGTTATTAATTGCTCGATACTCGTCATAACCGCTGCAGATGTATCTAACACTGGTTGAGGATACAAGCCCAACCAAACCATAATTAAAATCAAGCTAGCCATCATGGTTAACTCGCGGGCATTGATTCCAGGCAGTTGTTCAGTACTGTGAGGGGTACCGTGAAGCGAACGTTGAACCATAATCAACGAATAAACCGCACCAAGAACTAACCCGGAAGTCGCAAACAAAGTCACTGTTTGGTTAACTTTAAATGTGCCCAATAGGATCAGGAATTCGCCAACGAAATTACCCAAGCCAGGCAGACCTAGTGATGCGGCAGCAAAGAACATGGCAATGGGTGGAATACCTGACATACGCGCGGACAGACCGCCCATTTTTCTGAGGTCACGTGTTTTTAAACGCTCATAAAGCTGGCCAGAAATAATGAACAAGCCAGCAGCAGAAACACCGTGCGCCAACATTTGAACAACTACACCCTGCATGGCGATTTGATTGAACGAATAGATACCAATCAACACAAAGCCCATGTGTGAAATAGAGGTGTAAGCGATCAGGCGTTTAATGTCATCTTGCGAATAAGCAACGAATGCACCGTAAATAATCCCTACAACACCTAACCACATAGCCAAAGGTGCGATTTCTTGCGATGCGTGTGGGAAGAATGGAATGGCAAAACGCAACATACCGTAAGCGGCGGTTTTCAGGAGAATACCTGCCAAGTCTACCGAGCCTGCAGTAGGCGCTTGTGAGTGTGCATCAGGCAACCATGAATGAAATGGAACGATTGGGAATTTCACTGCAAAGGCGATGAAGAAACCCAGCATCAAAATCATTTCCATGCCTTCGCTCATTTGAGTGTTACGTAACGCAGCGTAATCGAAGGTCAACACATTGGTTTGCATATAATGAACGAATACCAAACCGATAATCGCCAACAGCAGTAACAAACCAGAAGATTGGGTGTAGATAAAGAATTTAGTAGCCGCACCTACCCTGCTATTTCCTTCAACTGATTTATGACCCCACAGGGAAATCAAGAAGAACATGGGAATTAGCATCATTTCCCAAAAGAAGAAAAACAAGAACATGTCCAACGCGAGGAATACGCCGGCAACAGCGCCGAGAATCCACAAGAGGTTCAAGTGAAAGAAGCCAACTTTGCGCTGAACTTCAGACCACGAACAAATTACGGCAAGTACACCCAAAAATGCAGTGAGCAATAGCATAAGAATGGACAAACCATCCAATGCCAAATGGAAACTAATACCGAAACGTGGGATCCAGTTAACTTGGAGTTCTTCTGCCCAAACAGACTGACCAGCCGATAAATTGGCAAGTGAATAATCGTATTTGAGCCATAAGTGTAAGGTGCATGCAAACAATGCAAACATGCTGAACAAAGCAATCCAGCGCGGAGCCTTATTGCCGAAACGCTCAGCTTGCCAAGATAGCAAGCCGCCGATAAATGGAATGAGTATGAGCCAGGTAAGCATCTCTGGTTCCTTATTAGTCTTACAACAACACAAGCGCGGCGATAATAATCACCACACCGGCAGCAATGGTGGCAGCGTACCAACGTACACTACCCGTTTGAGTTGCGCTCAACCCTCTGTATAACTGCGTGATACCTGCAGGAATGAGATTGAAGGTTTTATCAACAGGATCTTTACGCAAAATATGCGCAAGGAAAACATAGGGTTTAACCAATACCTTGTCATACAGCCAATCGAAGCCCCAAGCCGCATACCATAGTTTGGTAAGCACTTTCCCTATTGAGGAAGATGCAATAGACCTAACGATTTTGGTATCGAACAAGAACAGGAAGGTTGCTAGCAAAGTACCTATAACAGCGGTTGCAATCGTGATGATTTCAACAAAATGTTTAGAGCCTTCTTCTACTTCATGAGTGGCAGGCAATACGCCATTCAATGGAGGCACAATCAGCGCGCCTACGCCCGTAGATAGCACTAGCAAAATACCCAATGGCAACCAGTAATCTGCACCGTGAATAGCATGAACTTCCGTTTTTGCTTCGCCATGGAAAGCAACGAATATTAAACGGAAGGTATAGATGGCGGTCATAAACGCACCTGCCAAGCCAGCATAGAAAAGCTCAGGATGGCCGTAAGCACCTAACAAAATTTCGTCTTTTGAGTAGAAGCCTACAGTGACCCAAGGCAAGGCAACCAAGGCTGCACCACCCACTAAGAAGCACGCATAAACAAACGGAATCTTTTTACGTAAACCGCCCATCTTGAAAATATTTTGCTCGTGGTGGCAGGCAATAATCACAGCACCGGACGAGAGGAACAACAAGGCTTTGAAGAAGGCGTGATATACCAAGTGCCATATTGCTGGCTGATAAGCCTTAACGCCAAGCGCTAAAAACATATAGCCAATTTGACTCATAGTTGAGTAAGCAAGAATACGTTTAATGTCGGTTTGCACCAGAGCTGCAAAACCGGCGAGGAACAAAGTAATCGCGCCGATTACACCGACGAGATAAAGCACATCAGGAGCTAATTCAAACAGCACGTGAGTACGAGCAATAAGATAAACACCTGCAGTCACCATGGTGGCAGCGTGGATCAACGCAGATACTGGTGTCGGGCCAGCCATCGCGTCGGCCAACCAAGTTTGCAATGGCAATTGCGCAGATTTACCGACAGCGCCTCCCAATAACATCATGGTTGCAAACACAATCGCAGAGGAACCTACGGCAAACACAGTCGGTGCTTTAGTAATAACTTCCTGAATATTTAATGTGCCCAAGTGTTGGTAAAGGACAAACAAACCAATCGCCATAAAGGCATCACCAACACGAGTAACAACGAAAGCCTTGCGGGCAGCAGCTCCGTTTGCGGGATCACGATAGTAATAGCCGATCAAGAGATAAGAGCAAAGCCCCACGCCTTCCCAACCGAAATACAAAGACACCAAGTTATCGCCCAAGACCAACAAAATCATGCTGGCAAGAAAGAGGTTCATGTAGGAGAAGAAACGCGCAAAATCTTCATCGCCACGCATGTACCAAGATGCAAACAAATGAATCAGGAAGCCTACGCCCGTGATCACACCCAGCATGGTTAAGGACAAACCATCGAGATACAAATTAAACGCTGGCGCAAAACCCGCGACACTTACCCAAGTCCACAATGGCTGCACAAAGGCACCAGTTTCAGGCTTATGTTGCAGGAAATCGTAACCGGCTAAGGCCGCAAAAATGGCAGCCAAACCAACGGAGCCTACGCCAACATAAGCCGCAACATTTTCAGATAAACGCTTGCGCCCGATAACAAGAATCAGGAACCCGATGAGAGGAAATAAAATAGTTAAATAGAGTTGGTTCATCCGCGCATCTCACTTGCTGCATCAACGTCCAGAGACTGGTAGCGACGGTAAAGTTGAATAACAATTGCCAAGCCAATTGCGGCTTCAGAGGCAGCCAAAGTCAAAATTAAAATAAACATAATTTGGCCATCAGGCTGTACCCAACGTGCACCAGCGACAACAAAAGCCATAGCCGCAGCGTTCATCATGATTTCAATACTCATGAGGACAAACAACAAGTTGCGGCGAATCAACACACCGGCTAAGCCGACGGCAAACAACATACCTGCCGCAACAAGGCCGTGTTCCATTGGAATTCCGTGAGGAATACTAAGCATTTTTAGTCTCCTTATCGTCTTTATCCGCATCGCGCCCCAAATGCCATGCTGCGACCATAGCTGCAAGCAATAACATTGACGCAAGCTCAACCGCCAAAACGTAAGGGCCAAATAAAGCGATGCCGACTTCTTTCGGGCCAACTTTGGTGATAGTGATTAAGGTTTCAAGGTTTGGTTTGATGGTGTAAATCAGTTCCGCCAACAACGCTAATGAAAGGAAAGATGGGCCTATCCACGCGCGTGGAGAAAGCCATTTTCTTTCTTGATCATCAATCACAGCACCCAAGTTAAGGATCATGACCACAAACACGAACAACACCATGATGGCGCCAGCGTAAACAATCATTTCAAGTGCCGCAGCGAAAGGCGCACCCAAGGCAAAAAAGATCATCGCTACCGCAAGCAGCGATACCACCAAGTACAACAAAGCATGTACCGGGTTGGCATTAGTGATAACTCTAACCGATGCAATCAAAGCAATCGCAGCGGCGAGGTAGAAAGCTATTGCAGGTCCCACGTCGTATTCCTTTGATTGATTAAGGTAAAAGGCTCTTCACGTTTACAGGTTGTGCTTCGTTTTGCGCACCACCTTTTGGTTTGCCAGCGATAGCTAAACCAGAAACGCGATAGAAGTTATAGTCAGGGTATTTTCCTGGGCCAGAAATCAGCAAATGCTCTTTCTCGTACACCAGGTTTTGACGCTTGAATTCAGCCATTTCAAAATCCGGTGTCAATTGGATTGCCGTTGTGGGGCAAGCTTCTTCACACATACCGCAAAAAATACAGCGCGAAAAATTGATGCGGAAAAATTCCGGAAACCAACGACCGTCTTCACGCTCTGCTTTTTGCAGTGAAATACAACCAACAGGACATGCAACAGCACATAAGTTACAGGCTACGCAACGCTCTTCACCGTCAGGGTCGCGCGTGAGAATAATGCGACCACGATAGCGTGGCGGAACATAAGGCATTTTTTCGGGATACAAAATCGTATCGCGCTTGCGCCATGCATGGGTAAACACCATCCACAAGCTGCGGAATTGGGTAAATGTACCGTGTAAAAGTTTAATCATTTCTGTACCTCAACCTTAAGCAGCAGACTGATCTAACAGCAGCACTACCGCTGCAGTAGCCACTAGGTTAACAAGCGTGATTGGCAAGCAAACGCGCCAACCGAAATCCATGATCTGATCATAACGAGGGCGTGGTAAGGCCGCTCTCACCAAAATAAACATCATGATAAAAAATGCTGTTTTGATGGCGAACCAGAAGAAAGGTGGAATAAAACTCAATCCAAAAACCGGTAGCCAGCCGCCGAAGAACAATACCGTGATCAAGGACGAAATCAGTACGACACCGATGTATTCACCTACGAAGAACATCCCCCACTTCAAACCGGAGTATTCTGTGTGGTAACCGGCAGCAAGATCTTGTTCTGCTTCGGGCGCATCGAACGGTGAACGGTGGGTTACTGCAATACCCGCAACTGCGAACGTCAGGAAGCCGAGAATTTGCGGGAATACAAACCAACAATCTTTTTGTGCGTTAACGATATCAGTCATATTGAATGAGCCTGTGATAGTCACAACCCCCATCAAAGACAACCCCATAAACACTTCGTAACTCACCGTTTGCGCAGTTGCACGAACACCGCCGAGTAAGGCGTATTTGTTGTTGGAAGACCAACCGCCAAACATAACGGCATACACCGCCAAACCGGCCATTGCAAAGAAGAACAGGATACCGATGTCTAAATCAGCGGCAACCCAACCGGGAATAATTGGGATTACTGCGAAAGATAACAGCAGACCACTCATTGCGATTGCAGGAGCCAACCAGAAGGTCAGCTTGTCAACGAAAGGTGGGGTCCAATCTTCTTTGAAGAACATCTTGATCATATCGGCAGGCAATTGCAGCAAACCGAAAGGGCCTGCGCGGTTTGGGCCGTAACGATCTTGCCAAAGAGCGAGCAAGCGGCGCTCTACAAAACTCAAGAAAGCGGCACACACCACCACGCCAAACAGAACGATTAATGACTTAACTACTGACCAGATAATCGCAATGAGTTCAGGAGTGAAAATATCCATTACACACCCCCTTTCAAGCTAACAGTTAAACCAGAAACTACCTTCGGTAGCCCTGCCAATACCGGCACGCCAACTACACCGACAGCCAAGTTTGCAGAGATCTTAACTGGCGCAACGAAGATTGAACCGCCAACAATCACTTCAGCATTTTGACCATCAACCAGACCATGACTTTGAGCATCGGCAACGGAAACGGCTACGTAATTAGCAGGTACACGAGTTGCGACAACTTCAGCACGAGATGATTGCTCATCACTGCCGTAAAGATGGTAGAGCGGAGCTGACTGCAAACCTGTGGCTGCCGCGGGAACCGCTGTGAAGTATTGTGCAGATTCAGAGGGTTCGATCAAACGCACTCCTGGATCGCCAGCACGCAAACTGCCACCTACTTCGTCTTGGAATTTATTCCAAGCAGATGGTGAGTTCCAGCCCGGAGCCCAAGCAAAAGGAATCAATTGTGAATCGTTAGTGGGGCCAGAGACGCCTTCCATTGAGAAAGACATTGCTGAGTCTTGATCTTGCGGCTGACGTATTTCATGTACTGATTGGTTGGCGCGCATTGCGGTACGGCCAGAATAACGACGCGGTTCACGCGCAATACGCGAGCCATGGATACGCAGTTTTGAATCGGGTGCCGCTTGAGCAATTGCCGATAAAACGCTATTCGCGCTCGCCAAATTGGCAGTTACATCGTCCAATACGGTCCAATCGACAGCTTTATTTTCCAGCGTAGATTGAATCGCGTGCAACCAACGCCAGCCTTCACGAATTAACTGCGCAGGCTTGTAGTAAGACGCATCGAATACTTGGAAGAAGCGCTGAGCACGACCTTCCATATTCACCAAAGTACCGTCACCTTCTGCAAAACTCGCTGCTGGCAATACGAAGCTCGCTTTAGCAACGGTAGCAGTTGCTTGGTGATCCAATACAAGAACCACTTTCGCAGCTTTTAATGCAGCATCTACCAACTCTGCAGAAGCGCGTTGGTAGAGATCGTTTTCAACAACGATCAAAGCATCGGCTGCACCATCGCGAACCGCAGTCAAAATGGCTTCAACTGACTCGCCGCTTTGAGCATCCAACAGTGCAGTACCCAAGCTGTTAGATTCGAGCAAAGTTAGCGCCACACCAACATCTTTACCGCGACCTTTTAATGCATAGGCAACGTTGGCTGCAGCTTGAATTACAGCTTGTGATTTCAAACCAGTGCCGGAAATTACCAAAGGTTTATCCGCAGCTAACAAGCTATCAGCGATGGCTTGCGCTTGAGCATTTTGCTCTGCCGACAGGCCATCAACTGCTGGAGATGATGAATCGATAATGTGTGCAACTGCAAAACCTAAGCGAGCAATATCTGCTGCAGATGTGCGCGATGTAGAAGCCGCAATATCATCCAAACGCGTTGCAGTAATGCTCGCGATATGGACAGGACTTTTTTCAGATTGCACGATGTTTTTGATAGGCGCAGCGTTCCATTCAGGAACTTTTTTAGCGGCTGCCATTTTCAATGCAAGGGTTTTAGCGGCTTGACGAACAGCTAAAGCGACGCGTGGAGCAGTTTGAGTAATATCTTCACCCAACACTAAAACAGCATCAGCTTTTTCGATATCGCGAAGATTTGGCGTCGCAACACTGCCCTCTTTCAGCACCTTATAAACCAAGCTATTCAGCGCTTGCTCTTCAGCAGAAACTCCGTAAGAAATATTGCCCGCACCAACCAGTGAAGCCAATGCAAAGTTTGTTTCGAGCGATGCACGCGGTGAGCCAATACCCACGACACGTTTTGCGCCGCGCAGCAAATCAGCTGCTTTATCTAACGCGGAGTCAATGGTAAAAACTTCTGCGCTCGCAGCCAAACGTGGCGCCGTTGGGCGATCTTCACGGTTTACAAAACCATAGCCAAAACGGCCGCGGTCACATAAGAAATATTGGTTCACTGCACCGTTAAAACGGTTTTCGATGCGACGAATTTCGCCATAACGCTCACCTGGGCTGGTGTTACAACCAACGGAACAATTTTGGCAAACACTCGGTGCAAATTGCATATCCCATTTACGGGTATAGTGATCTGCGTGAGTTTTATCGGTGAACACACCCGTAGGGCAAACTTCAGTTAAGTTGCCGGAGAATTCGCTTTCAAGATCACCGCTTTCAGGGCGACCGAAATAAACGTTGTCGTGCGCACCATAAACACCAAAATCTTTGCCGCCCGCGTAATCGTCGTAATAACGAACACAACGGTAGCAAGCAATGCAGCGGTTCATTTCATGATTAACAAATGGACCAAGATCTTGATTAACGTGGGTACGCTTTGAGAAGCGATAACGACGGGTGTTGTGCCCAGTCATTACGGTCATATCTTGCAGGTGGCAATGACCACCTTCAGCACACACGGGGCAATCATGAGGGTGATTGGTCATCAACCATTCAACCACACTCTTACGGAAGGATTTTGCTTCTTCGTCTTTGATTGCAATGTAAGTTTTATCATTTGCGGGAGTCATGCACGACATGACCAAACGACCACGAGTGTCGTTTTCATCGTTAAATTGCTTAACAGCACATTGACGACACGCGCCAACAGACCCTAAAGCAGGATGCCAACAAAAATAAGGAATATCGAGGCCAAGACTCAAACATGCTTCGAGCAAGTTATCTGAGCCGTTAACATCGTACTGTTTACCGTCTACGTGAATGGTCGCCATTCTGCGTCTTACCTTTTCTTAAGGTCGTTACCGTTATAGTGATCAACGGATTTAAAGTTTAAGGTGATCGTGAAATCACCTCGTGAAAACTGCGCGTTTATTAATTTTAAGTTTTAATGCCCTTGGCGAATTCTGCCGGGAAGAACTTCAACGCGCTCTGCAGTGGTTCCATCGCACCAGGGGCATGGGCACAGAATGTTTTGCCCGGACCAAGGAAGCGAGTGAGCTGTTGCAGAGTTTGGATATCACCCTCCTGCCCTTCGCCCGCTTCAATAGATTGGAGAATCTTCACTGTCCAAGGCAATCCATCGCGGCATGGTGTACACCAACCACAGGATTCGCGCGCGAAGAATTGCTCAAGGTTACGCACTGCTGAAATTATGTTTTGTTTATCATCGACCACCATGATCAAGGCGGTCCCCATACGGCTGCCGGCCTTCATAATGGTGTCGTAATCCATCGCCAAATCGAGGTGTTCTGGCATCAAGAAATCGGTAGAAGCTCCGCCCGGCAACCAGCAGCTCAGTTCATAGCCATCGGCCATACCGCCGCCATGCGTATAAAGCAATTCGCGACCGGTAGTACCAATAGGTAATTCCCAAAGGCCAGTGATTTTGGCGCGACCAGAAATACCGTACATTTTGGTACCGGCATCAGGACTTTTGCCTTGCGACAAACCTTTGAACCAATCCGCACCGCGCAACACGATTGCTGGAATGTTCATCAAGGTTTCAACGTTATTAACGATGGTTGGTTTGCCCCATGCGCCCGCTTGTTGCGGGAAAGGAGGCTTGGTGCGAGGGTTGGCGCGACGGCCCTCCAAGCAGTTAATCAATGCAGTTTCTTCACCGCAAATATAACGACCAGCACCCAAGTGAACATGAAGTTCAAAGTTGAAGCCCGAACCTAAAATGTTTTCACCAATGTAACCAGCCGCAGTCGCTTGTTGAATTGCGGCATTCAAACGCTCACCAGCAAGCACATATTCACCGCGCAAGAAGATGTAGCCTTTTGTCGCGCCAATCGCATAGGCCGCAGTGATCATGGCTTCAACTAATTGGTGTGGAAGCTCTTCCATTAAGAAGCGGTCTTTAAAAGTACCCGGCTCCATCTCGTCAGCATTACAAACGAGGTATTTCTGTCCAGCATCTGGCCCCATAGGGATCAGCGACCACTTAACGCCCGTCGGGAAGCCCGCGCCACCACGACCGCGCAAGTTTGAAGCTTTCACTTCCGCTTGCACATCTGTCGGTTGCATTGCAATCGCTTTTTTCAGTGCTGAATAGCCTTCTAGGGCTTCATAATCTTCGATGGTCAGTACTGATTTACCTGCCTTGGTATAGCGCCAAGTCAGCGGATGTGTTTCTGGGCCTACATTGGTTAGGCCGAGGTTAATATTGGAGGTCATTTGTATTGCTCCAATACTGAGTCAACGTTTTCAGGCGTGACATTAAAGTGAGTTGCATCGTTTACCATTAACACGGGCGCTTTATCACAAGCACCTAAACAAACGATCGGTAAGAGAGTAAAGCGATCGTCCGGTGTGGTTTGGCCGGGTTTAATACCCAACTTCGTTTGAATTGAACCGTAAAGCTCATCAAAACCCATCAAGAAGCAACCAATACTATCGCATACGGCGATAACATTACGGCCAACTGGCTGACGGTAAATGCGGTTGTAGAAAGTGGCCACGCCTTCAACATCGCCAGCGCCAACACCAAGAATGTTGGCGATCGCGTATACGGCACCGTCCGGCACCCAGCGACGCTGGCTCTGCACGATTTTCAATGCATCAATAATCGCAGCTCGAGGCTCCGCGTAATGATGAATCGCGTGTTCAATTTGTTCACGCTCGTAAGCACTGAACTCAAAGTCGCCAACGCGATCGCTGGCAATTGTCTGGGGAGTATTAGCGGTCAACATCGGCCATCACAAAGTCAATTGAGCCTAGGTAGGCGATAAGATCAGGGATCATAGAACCATTG
>JACCDN010839019.1_pt1 | contig 50360 bp, 44 predicted proteins | sample 7441691 | NCBI WGS metagenome assembly JACCDN01 (sample SAMN15323439, study PRJNA562643) | freshwater metagenome | isolation source: river surface water | place: USA:Blue River Watershed | collected 2017-08-16 | reverse complement strand
GCTGCAGCGTGAGAGGAATGTGTGCGTTTCATGAAAGTACTAAAAAGGTAAAAAGATAGAAATCACTCACCAGAGCACTAACTGTGCGCACTGGCAAGCTGGAATTATTTTAGGGCGCAGACCGCATGATCGCAGGGGATAATCACCAAAACCTATAAATTTTTCTCGGCATGACACAACCCATTTTGATCACAGGCGGCACCGGCTTTATTGGCTCTCACACCGTCGTCACCCTTGCAGCTGCAGGCCAACCCGTCATCATTTTGGACAATTTGTGCAATTCCAGCCGCAAAGTGCTAGACCGTTTAGCCAAGCTAGGCGCCAGCCCGCTGGCGTTTGTGCAGGCCGACATCCGTGACTCAGCCGCGCTAGAAGCCCTGTTTACCCGCTACGACTTTGCAGGCGTCATCCACTTCGCGGGTCTCAAGGCTGTGGGCGAATCGGTGGCCCAACCCCTGCGCTACCTAGAAAACAACGTCAGCGGCACCATCAACCTACTGCAAGCCATGGACCGCGCCAACGTGCGCCGCATTGTGTTTAGCTCGTCAGCCACTGTGTATGGCGACCCTGTGAGCGTGCCCATCCCCGAAACCGCTGCGCTGACCGCCACCAACCCCTACGGCCGCACCAAGCTCATGTGCGAAGACGCGCTGCGCGAACTGCATGCGGCTGACCCGCGTTGGAGCATTGCCATCCTGCGCTACTTCAACCCCGTGGGCGCGCACGTTAGCGGCTTGCTGGGTGAAGCACCCAATGGCATTCCCAACAACCTCATGCCCTACATCACGCAAGTGGCCTTGGGCCAGCGCGAACACCTGCAAATTTTTGGCAACGACTACGACACGCCCGACGGCACCGGCGTGCGCGACTACCTGCATGTGAGCGACTTGGCTGCAGGCCACTTGGCCGCGCTGCGCGCCTTGAACGAACCTAAGTTGCTGACCGTCAACCTCGGCACTGGCCGTGGCGTGAGCGTGCAAGACATGGTCGACACCTTTGCACGCGTCAACGGCGTGCCCATTCCCCACAAAGTGGTGCCGCGCCGTCCAGGCGATGTGGCCCAGTGCTTGGCCGATCCACGACAGGCCAAAGCCTTGCTGAATTGGGAAACTCAATTTGACCTCGAGCGCATGTGCGCCGACGCATGGCGCTGGCAGTCCATGAACCCACAAGGTTTTGACACCCCCCTATGAAAAACCAAGACGACGGTACGCTGTCCCTGTTTGACGACTTCCCGCCGGCCTTTGACCCAGCGACATTGCCGCCTCTCGCGGCGGCTAAAAAGCCGCGTGCCAAGCGCAAGGTGGCAGAGCCAGCCGCGCAGACCGTCGCAACTGAAACTGCCCCCCACGCTGCTGACGCTGCACACGAAATGCATGCGAACAAGGAAGCAGTGCCTAACTCTGCCGAGCTCGCAACGGACACATCAAGCGATGTAGGTCAAGCATCAACCACTGAGCCCGTCGTCGACCAAGGCGTCCACGTCGAAACCACACTGCACTTAGCAGGCCTGGTTGACCCACAACGCCGCCGCAACAGCCCGTGGGCCAAACTCGACCTTGCCGCCTTGCAAGCCGCGGCCAAAGTACCGCATGTGATGATCGTCATCACGCGTGGCGAAGCGGGCGGTGCGCAATCGCATGTGCGCGACTTGTGCCAAGCCTTGCAACAGCGCGTCCAATTCACCGTGGTCATTGGTGGCCCTGTGGAAGAGTCCGTGTTAGGTCGCGAGCTCACAGCACTCGGCATTGCCGTGTGCCCCATGCCCGACATGGTGGAATCGCTCAACCCATTCAAGCTTTGGCCTGCGGTGCAGCAGCTGACCGAACTCATCCACACCCACAAGCCCGACCTCGTGCATGGCCACAGCGCTATTGGCGGTTTAGTGGCACGCGTGGCTGCGCATCGCGCCCATGTGCCTGCGGTGTACACCGTGCATGGTTTTGGCTTCAAGCCCGAAGTGCCGCTGGTGCGTCGCACTGCTGCAGCATTGGCAGAACACATGATGGCGCGCTGGACCACACAAATGATTTGCGTGTCCAAGTACGAACGCGAACTGGCCCTGAACCTTGCCATCGACTCTGACCGCGTGCACGTCATCCCAAACGGCATTGCGCGTTTGCCCAAATCAGAAGTGGCAAGCACGGACGACTCCAGCGAATCAAGCGACACAAACGCACAGCCAACACAACAGGCCGCCAACACGCCCCGCCTCATCATGATGGCGCGCATGAAGCTGCCTAAGCGCCACGACCTGCTACTGCAAGCCTTGGCCAAAGTGCGCAACACACTCGGCTTTGAGCTGCCTGTGACCTTGGCAGGCGACGGTCCGCTGATGGACGTGCTGCGCACACAAGCCAAAGAACTCAACCTCAAAAACATCACCTGGGCGGGCGACGTCAGCCACGTGAGCGAACTGCTCGCGCAGCACGACGTGTTTGTGCTGCTGTCTGACCACGAGGGCATGCCCATCACCGTGCTCGAAGCCATGCGTGCGGGCCTGTGCGTGCTGGCCAGCAACTTGCCCGGCATTCGCGAACAAATCATCCCCTACCAAGACGGTGTACTCACCGCCAACACGCCTGACGCTGTGGCCGAAAAACTGTTGCAACTGGTGCGCGACCCGCACTTGCGCAAACGCTTGGGCCGTGCTGCACACCAAACGTTTGAAAGTGCTTTTGCCGCCGAACCCATGGCCGAGCGCGTGCTGCAGGTGTACCGCCAATGCACACAAGAAACAACAGCCTCACACGCTGCACAAACCCACAACGAATCCACCAGCACCCACAGCGCAGGCCTTGTGTCCGCCTCCGTGCGCCGCCGCGATGCGCTGCAGCGTTGGGCTCTGTGGGGCGTGTGGATGCTGATCCCCAGCCTCATGGCCGCGCAGCTGTTTGAAGACGCTGGCGTCATGACCTACCAGTTTGGTGAAACCCTCTGGTGGTGTGTGCTCCCCTACGCCATCGCCACGCACTTGCTCATGCGTGCGTCTAACCTGCCGGTGGCCGAACGCAGCGGTGTGTTGTGGGTGTCTACCACCGCGCCGTTTGTGTTCACGCCTTTGGGCTTTGCGCTCTTGCAGCAACCCTACTCACGCGCTGCGGTGGTGTGGGCCTATGCCGCCACCACGCTGTGGCTGTGGTGGGGCTACCGCCGCCATGTGAAGCACCGTGCCTTGCGCTTGGTGTACATAGATGCCAACGTGCCCGCACAGCTGGCCGCGTGCCTCAGCCCCAACACACTCGACCCACAAGCCGTGCAACTCATTGCATGGAACCCCAACCACGACACCCCCTTGCCCGCTTGCGATGGCGTGGTACTCGACCGCCATGTGCGCAGCACCGACGAGCGCACCCGTTTGTTGGGCGAACTCAAGATGCAGCACCTGCGCCTGTACAGCGTCGAAGCCGTGGCCGAGCTCACCAGCGGCCGCAAGATGCTGCCCACCGCCGCAGATTCGCTGTGGGAAATCGACAACGACCCTAGCTACGACCGCGCCAAACGTTTGCTCGACGTGGCCACCGTCATCGCACTCTCGCCCTTATGGCTACCACTCGCCGCGTGCGTGGCATTGGCTGTGCGTTTTGACTCCAAAGGCCCAGCCCTTTATTCGCAGCCCCGCGTGGGACGCGATGGCCAAGTATTCACGCTGTGGAAATTCCGCAGCATGGTGCATGGCTTGCAAGCACCCGGCGTGCACTTTGCGCAAGCCGAAGACCCACGCATCACACGCGTGGGCCGCCTGTTGCGCCGCAGCCGTTTGGACGAACTGCCGCAGCTTTTCAACGTACTCATGGGCCACATGAGCCTGATTGGCCCACGGCCTGAGCAAACAGCCTTTGTGCGCGACTTTGCAGCCACCATCCCTAGCTACCCCTACCGCCACCTTGTACGCCCCGGCCTCACGGGTTGGGCACAAGTGCAACAAGGCTACGCTGACAGCGCAGACACCACGCGCATCAAACTCAGCTACGACTTGTATTACGTGGCGCACTACTCGCTCGCGCTGGATTTGCTGATTGCGGCCAAGACGGTGAAAACCGTGTGCACAGGTTTTGGCGCACGCTGAACGGCGCAGAGTAAGCATGAGTACCCGCCGCATCCTGTTGCTAGAAGAGCCCACATGGGGCGGCGTGCACACCATGACGCGCACGCTGGCTGACGCACTCAGCGCACAAGGCTGGCAAATCACCGCGCTACCCTGGCAGCAAACGCAATGGCCCGCCTTGGTGAGCGCAGCCAAACAACACGATGTGATTGTGGCCACGCATAACTTTGGCCCCACCTATTGCGGTGCAGCACTCAAAGCCGTCACGGGAAAACCACTGGTCAGTTGGGTACATGGCCCCTTGATGGATGTGCTGCACGAAGCAGGCACATCGGCGGTGAAGAAGCTGTGGCTCAAACTGCTCTACAAACAAGTCAGCCAATTTGTATGCGTGTCACGCACCACGCAAGACTCGCTGCTCAGCTTCATCACATTGGGCAAACATCAACGCTGCACCGTGGTGCCCAACGGCATAGCACCCATGCCAGAAGGCCAAGCCATTCATGTGCATGCAGGCCACGGCGGTGAAGGCATGCCGCCTTTGCTACTGGGTTATGTCGGCCGCTTGTCGGCTGAGAAGCGTCCACATCTGCTGCTAGACACACTGCGCCACTTACCCAACGAAGCGCAGCTCGGCATCGTAGGCGAAGGACCCATGCACCGCAAAATGATTCACGACGGCATGGACCTCATGTACCAAGGCCGTGTGCATTTTTTGGGCAAACACCCCAGCGGCGCTAGCTTGTACAAGCCGTGGCAAATGACGTTGCTCACATCGCGCTACGAGGGCTGCCCCATGACCGCGCTAGAGTCGCTCGCCTGCGGCGTGCCTTGTGTGTCGCTGCCCATCCCCGCCATGCGCGAGCTGTACGACCTGGATGCACCTTACTTGCTTGCCCGTGGTGATGCACCTGTGTCACTGGCCGAAGCCGTCATGACAGTGCTTAGCCTGCCCGAACAACAAGTGCGTGACGACATGGCCCGCATCGTGGCACGCCATCACATCGATGGGTTTGTGGGCAACTGGCAAGAGGTGCTGCGCACATGCTGAAACCCACCATCTGCATCCACTTCGTCCGCAATGGCCCCGCCTACTTGCCCGAACTTGATGCGTATGTTGACTTCATCACCTCACACGACCATCAAGCCTTGGTGCATGACACGGGGGCAACCGTGCCACTCAACGCACAAGTGGTGTGGTGGATGTGCGGGCGCGTGTCTGCTGCTGAAACACGCCGACTGAAAACCGCATTTCATATCCACGAATACGCCTCCACGTCTGCACCACCGCACGCGCGGCTCAAAGACTTTGTGAAGCACTGGACCCAGCCCAAACCCGACTACCGTTTTTTCCAAAACGGCTGGGTGCGCGAGCGCATGGGCTTTGACGACGACGTGCCCTACGCCCTGCGCGACATGGGCATCTCACAAGCCTTCTTTGATGCCGCGGCACCTGCGTTACCCGAGCCTTCGTATGAAGACGACGCACCCGCACGCATACCGCCCAATGAATTTGACTTGGTGTACTTGGGCGAGATGAACCGCCTACTGCCCTTTGTGCCATTGCTGCAAAGCATTCACGACGCGGGCCGCACGCTGCTGCTGGTGGGCGATGTGCCTGATGCACTGCGCACACAGCTACCCGCCAGCGTCACATGCACAGGCCGCGTGCCTCACGCCGATGTGCCGCATCAGTTGCGCCGTGCGCGCTTTGGCTTAAACCTTGTTGGCAACATCGAGCCCTACAACCAACAAACCTCCACCAAGCTGCTGGAGTACTGCGCCGTGGGCCTACCCGTGGTGAGCAACGACTACGCATGGGTGCGCTACTTTGCGGCGCACTACCAAGGCAACTTTCATTTGCTGCGCGACGAGCCAAGCAGCTGGCAATTTAGCTTTGGCGAAGCGCTTGAAGCCTACCCCTACGTGGTGCCTGATGTACGCGAGCTGGCTTGGCACAAGCTATTGGCCAAGCTCACCATTTGGAAACACCTGCACATCGTGCCTACGGCGGATGACCCCTATGCACACGCCCACGCACTTGCCCAGGCCATCGCAAAACAACAAGGCGGTGCGCGTTGAGTACCAGCCGCGTTGTAGCCTTATCTAGCGCCGTGGCATTTGCCACACAAGTGGCGTTTGCGCTGCTCATGCTGCGCTTGTTCACACCACAAGAAGTGGGCGAGTTTTCGGTCATCAGCCAAATTGGTTTTTTCTGGATGACGCTGGCCTTGTCCCAAGCTCCGCTGGGCATGTTGGCTAACCAACATTTGCCTGCACACATTGCGGCACAGAACGCTTGGCGTGCCAGCGGCTTGCGTGGTTTGGGCTTGCTACCTATTGCGGCACTGGCTGTGTGGTTCAGCCAGCTCAGCATGTGGCCTGTTTTGCTGTGGGCGATGCTGCTGGCGTTTTGCCAAATGGGTTGGATGTTGGCGCAAAGCTTTACCCTGCGCGTAGGCTCTGCTTGGCAGCAAGCGGCAGTGCGTGTGCTGCCGCCTGTCACTGCGGCAGCTACAGCACTCACGGCTGCGTTAGTGAGTGCATCTGCAGGTTGGAACGGCCCCACCTTGTTGCTGTCAGCTTTGTTGGGCTATGCCGTAGGGGCTGCGTGGCTTGTGCCTGCATTGCGCTTACGTGATGTAAACATGGGCAAAGCATCATCAACCGCTGCAACACCTACGCCAGAGACCTCCCCCGCAACAAACACCCACCAGTCAGACCCCCGCAGCGCAACCCTGCGCATGACCCACACACTTGTAGACGCGCTTCTAGCCACCGCCATCATCGTGATGTGGCAGCGCTTGTATGGCGCTGAAGAAACCGGCTGGATGAGCGCCCTGCTGCGCGTGCTGGGTTTCTTACCTGCGGTGGTCCACATGGCATGGGCGCAGGTGGCTTTGGCATATGGCAATCGAAATAAAAACTCTTGGTGGCTTGGCCTAGGCGCATTCGCCTGCGTCATCGCTTTGGGTTTGTCGTGCGCCGTGGCGCTTAATCTTGAATGGCTAAACCCACGCTGGGGTGGTGTATGGCCCTACATCGCGCCGCTGGTGCTATGGCAAGGCAGCGCATGTTTGTCTGCTGCTTTTAGCCACCGACCTTTTCAAACGCAATCAGCCAGTGCATATTCGTGGGCTTGCATGGCGCTGGGCCTATTGCAGACTGTGGTGCTATTCGCACCGATGGGATTGGCGGAGCCCATCGATGCAGTGCAGCACATGGCTGCCTTTGCTCTAGTCAGTAGCTTGGGCTTGCTGGTGCTAACAGTTTGGATGGCCAAGCTTCGTTAACAACCGCGTCTCAGCTGAAATACTGATCTGACTCCGTCAAGAACGCCTCAACGTGCTTGATGTTTGCCTCATGGTCACTATGGACTTCATCTAACAATAAGTGTCGCGTACTCAGTGCAGCATCAATATCATCAAACCCATAAGCGACACCATACCGATTTTCTACATTGGGATACCACGATTCTTTTGCCACACCCTCTATAGGCATTACGACGGAGTCACACCCACACAACGCTGCAAATGAAGAATATGTCGTGTACAAATCATAGGAAATAAACGTCTTGACACGTTTGAATATCTCTGCAATTTCTTGATGACTTTTCCCATCAATAAGTATTGAATCAGTTAAATCATGCTGAATATTTCTATCTCGCCCCTTACGCAAGCAGTAAGCTGTACCCGAACGCTCACGAGCCACTCCGTTCATATTGTACAAATGCAGAGGGTAGTAAATCAAATGCAAAGGATTAGGCGACTGAATGGAGTTTAAATACTTAAAATCAGAAAAACCATGATGGTATTTAAAATACAACTCATCAGGGCCATAGTAAATTTTACCGGTATGAAAACCAGGATTATGTAGCAACCACCTCACTACGTGCTTGGCCCCCAGAGGATTTCCAAATACAACCTCAGGGTAAACAACAACCCAATCATCGCTACCTTTAATAAGACTTGGATCCTGAAGAATCTTATTTCCGAATCCTTCATTCACATAAAAAGAACGAAAACGATCAACTAATTTACTGTACAGAGTTTTAAGGAAAGGTCGCTTAAAATTTATTTTATTTATTTCAAAATTTTCGAAAATCGGACAAATATAGGCCTCGCGGCCTAACTCGTTGATCAAGTGCGCCAAGTAATGAAGGCAGATCACACCACCGTTAGATTCATTATATTTCGGAGCAAATATTACATACTTCTTCATTGTCGAATCTAACTAGTTTTTAACCATGGGCCTTGCTGGATTACCAACAACTGTCACATAAGGTGGAACGCTCTTGGTTACAACAGCACCCATACCTACAACAGCACCTTTTCCAATAACAAGTGGCTCAGCAAGACTTCCTTGTTTTATAACGGCACCTGCTCCAATATAGGCATGATCTTGAATGTGCACATTTCCATTGCATCGCACACTTGGAGCAAATGTCACATAATCACCAATTACACAATCATGTTCTACATATGAGTAAATGTTGGCATGAAAGAATTTCCCAATCTTTACATTAGACGTAATCATCGTATTGGCACACCAAACAGCACCAACCCCCACCTCATTAGAGTCGTAAGCAATTGCACTTGGTGCATTCAAAGTCAAAGGCACTCCACCTCTTAACATACAGCGAATAGCAATATCTTCCCGCACCGTCGAATTAGCAATGGCCACATTGAAGTATCGAATACCGCACGGAATATTAAAAAAATCATCTTCGGATATCAAAGGATAACCATTTACCTCAGCCGCCATTGGACGAGATTCCACAAAGTACAGCTTGATATTTGATTTAGCAGATTCAGGAAAAGCTCTCTGCAAACTGTCCAATACAAATGGCATAACCCCACGAGCACATCCGCCTGCGCCATAAAGGCCAAAAATAAAATTTCCGTCGTGAGTTTGCATAGAAATTAGTAGACCCTCACTGAGGCAATATTGCGTTAATCACCCTATCTTGCTCAGCCGTTGTCAAACCCGGATAGATTGGTAGACACAACACCTGCGAAGCTGCATTTGTGGCAACACTTAGATTAGCCTTTGATGCTGAAGGCAAGCCCTTATACATTGGAAAATCAGAGATCAAGGGGTAAAAATATCTTCGTGAATAGATATTCTGCGCTTTAAGCCTTTCATACATGGAATCTCTGTCTAAATAAAAATCGTTTTCTACAAAAATAGGAAAGTAGGAATCATTACCCACCACACCTTCGTCAAGTGTCGGAATTCGAATACCCTTCACGTCAGACAGCCCACTCCTGTAGCGAGTTGCGATCCCCAGCCTTTCCTTAAGATTTTGATCTATACGGCTCAGCTGCAACAAGCCCAATGCGGCATTCACCTCACTCATCTTCCCGTTAATACCGGCCTCAACAACCGTAACCTCATCAGTAAAGCCAAAGTTTTTCAGATGATCAATTCTTTGCTTCATCTCAGGCGTATTAGAAATAATCGCCCCACCCTCAAAAGTATTAAACACCTTTGTGGCGTGAAAACTCAAAGCAGACAAATCCCCGAAGTTCAATAAGCTTTCACCACCAACTTGCACACCAAAGGCGTGCGCTGCGTCATAAATCACCTTCAACCCATTTTGCTTGGCTATTTGGCCAATCCTTTCAACATCACAAGGCCTGCCGTAACAATGAACAGGCATGATCGCAGTTGTTTTATCAGTAATGGCTGCCTCTATTTTGCGAGGGTCAAGGTTCAATGTTTCCGGATCAATGTCTACAAATACAGGCGTCAATCCATTCCAAAGCAGTGAGTGTGTTGTCGCCACAAAAGAATAAGGCGTTGTAATGACCTCACCTTTTATGTTTAAAGCTTGAAGCGCAGTTAGGAGAGCAATAGTGCCGTTATTGAATAATGAAATGTATTTCACACCAAGGTATTGGCAAAGCGCCTTTTCTAACTCTTGATGAAATTCACCACCATTCGTCAAGACTTTGCTATCCCAGATTTTTTGCAACGATGCAACAAACTCTGAAAGTGGAGGCAAACTTGGCTGAGTTACAAAAATTCTTTTATCCATATGCGCCTTAAGCTTTGAAATCAACGCCACTCAAATACATCTTGATTACGTATGACGTGCACAGTGCGATCAAATGAATTCTCTTCATATTCAGAAGCGCTCTGTAGCAACCTCTGACGTTTGAGACGCGCAAGTTTTCGCGCCACCCAACTCTGGGCCATGTACAAACGCATCAGATTGCGGTTGCCCAAGCTGTCATTTTGATCTAGCTTCATCTCAAGCTTCAACGCTTTTTGTGTGGTCATGCCGTAGTGGTGCAACCACGAATCAGCACAAGTGCCGGTTTTCAGGCCTGCCTCTAGCACGCGTTGAAAAAAGATGGCATCTTCATAACCCAACAGCTTGGGCACAGGCATAAAGTATCCAATCTCATTCCATACATCATCGCGAATGGCCATGCAAACCGCGTGCGGTGCACCTTCACGCACATAGCCAGCCATTTCGGATTCCGCTTCTGTTGCCCATGCGCCGAAGTCGTAATTCAACTCACCTTCCACCATCGCGGGGCTGGCAACGTGTAATTGATTTGTCTCCGCGGCTGCCAACAATTTGCGCAGCCATCCTTTGGCGCAAATCACATCGTTGTTCATCACGACAGTCCATTTGGACTGAATAGCCAAAGCCCCTTGGTTCCATGCAGCGCCGCAACCTAGGTTGCGCTCATTCAATACCACAGCACCAAAGCCTTGTTGGCCTAGCCACTCCCGTGTGCCATCGGTTGAACCGTTGTCCACCGCCACAATTCGCGAAAAATCCACTTCTTCACGGTCCAAACTTGCAATGAACTGCTTGGTGTAGTCAAGCTGGTTGTAGCAAGCAAAAGTAATGGTGTAACTAGATGGTGTCATGCTGCCTATTATCCTCAGACGCGTTCAGCAGCAATGCCGCAGTACACATCCACAAACTAGCTAACACCATGCGCCCCGAGTTGTGACTTAGAAAAACTTGCGTTAAGCCAAAGTCCATGTACATCATGGGGATCACCATACCCGCCATGGCGAGTGATTTCACCTCTACATTCAATGCATTCAAATGCGGCCTAAAGAACTGAAACATAGGGACCAAATACAACAACAGAAGCAGACAAAAACCTATCAATCCATGCTTCAACACAGCATCTAAATATTCGTTATGTATGTGGTCTACGCTGGAAATATAAGTTACGGATAAATCTCCGTTCGCGACACCTTGGTCTCGCAACGCGAGCCAACCTTGCTTACCGACGCCAACCCAAGGCGCATCTCCGATGTGCTGCATTGCAAATCGCCACATAGCCAATCGCGAACCCACGGGGCTATCTTGTTGATTACTCTCAAAAAACGCCGTTGTTTCAGTGATTGCAACAGACACACGCGATTGAATCACTTGATTCAAACCGAGCTGAACGCCGAGCACCCCCATGCATCCAACCAAAGCTGTGACTGTGATCAACTTTCTAAGCCATGTCCATTGGCTTGTGGCATGAGTCAATATCCAAAAGAAAATCAACACAATCGCGACCCAGCCGCCGCGCGTCTGGCTCCAAACCGACGCCATGACGCCAGATACAAAGCCAAACCACATCAACGCATTCACCCACGTCATTTCTAACGTGATCAAAGCGCGCACCATGCACAACACGCCTAGCAACAACGCAATATTGCCAAACATAATCGGGTGCAAATACCCTCCGGCACGACCGCCAATTACCATTGCTTGGTAACCCGCAAAGCATGCAGCACCGATCGCCCCAACAGCCAAACCCGTCCAAAACCAATGCGCACTAGGCTTGTAGCGACGTAGGAGCCAGATGCCAAAAACCAACAGGAAAAAGGGCACAAATGGATCCACAGACCGCCATGAAAACTGCTCATGCAAATTCTGCGCAAGCTGCCCCGTTGCATAAACCAGCAATGGGATCAAAAATGCATAAGCATCTGATGCCAATAGCCGATTACGCACAAACATCCAAATAACCAAACCCGCAAAACTCAACCCATAAAAACCTATTGAATAGCCGCTAGGCACCACCAAGGCCATCGCCCCTACGAGAAACAAAAACACAGCAGGCCAAACGTGCGACTTCATGTTGTTAAGCACGAATAGACTCCAGCAATGAGGCATTTGCATCTTTAGACGCAAGGAGTGGCTGGCCATTAATCAAATGCAGCGGCCACCCAATACCCATAGCGGGGTCAGACCAAAGCAAGCTTCGTTCAAACTCCGGATAGTAGTAATCGGTCGTTTTGTACAAAAACTCGGCACTCTCGCTCGTCACCAAAAAGCCATGTGCCAAGCCAGCAGGAATCCACACTTGTTTTTTGTTTTCTGCTGAGAGTTCTAGCCCAAACCATTGGCCAAATGTGGGAGAACCTTTGCGAATATCCACCGCCACATCAAACACCGCGCCTTGTGTCACGCGCACTAGCTTGCCCTGTGCATTCTGAGCTTGGTAGTGCAAGCCGCGCAATACACCTTTGGCTGATTTGCTGTGGTTGTCTTGCACGAAGGTTTCTTTCAAGCCCGTAGCTTGCTCAAAGTCGCGGGCGTTGAAACTTTCAAAAAAGAAGCCCCGCGCATCCCCAAACACTTTGGGTTCTAAAACTAAAACGCCCTCCAGGGGCGTTTGCATTACTTGATAAGGCATAGACTTACTTTAACAAACCCAGCAAGTACTGGCCATAGCCATTTTTAGCCAGCGGCGCAGCCAACTTTTGCAGGGCATCTGCATCAATCCAATTTAAGCCATATGCAATTTCTTCTGGGCAAGCCACCATCAAACCCTGGCGTTTTTGCAAAGTGCCAATAAAGCTGGCCGCCTCTAACAAACTGTCATGCGTGCCTGTGTCGAGCCAAGCGTAGCCGCGCCCCATGATTTCGACATTCAACTGGCCCAGCTCTAAATAGCGTTTGTTCACATCGGTAATTTCTAGCTCACCGCGATGCGATGGCTTCACAGCAGCAGCAATTTCGCAGACTTGCTCGTCATAGAAATACAAGCCTGTGACAGCATAGTTGCTTTTGGGCTTGGCTGGCTTTTCTTCAATACTCAGTGCACGAAACTGACCATCAAACTCCACCACGCCATAGCGCTCTGGGTCATGCACATGGTAGGCAAACACACTGGCGCCGCTGGTGCGCGCATCGGCGCTGTGCAGCTGCTTCACCAAATCGTGGCCATAAAAAATGTTGTCACCTAGAACCAAGGCACTGGGGTGGTCTGCCACAAAGCTTTTACCAATGATGAAGGCTTGCGCCAAACCATCGGGGCTTGGCTGCACGGCGTATTCAATATGCATGCCCCACTGGCTGCCATCGCCTAACAGCTCAGTAAATCGCGGCGTATCTTGCGGGGTAGAAATGACCAATACCTCACGAATACCGCTCAGCATCAGCGTGGTGAGCGGATAGTAAATCATGGGCTTGTCATACACGGGCATCAGCTGTTTGCTGACCGCTTGTGTGACAGGGTACAAACGGGTGCCAGAGCCGCCCGCGAGGATGATGCCTTTGCGTTGTTTGGTCATATCTGCTCTTCTTGTTTAAAGTATTTCTGCCAGCATTCGGTCTACGCCCTGCTGCCACTGCGGCAACACCAAGCCAAATGCTTGTTGTAGTTTATGCGTGCACAGACGCGAGTTCTGCGGACGCTTAGCCGGCGTGGGGAATGCGCTGGTTGGTACTGGTGCCACCTCGGCCACCTTAAATTGCAAGTCGGGCTTGATGTCTCTGGCTTTTTCAATCACATGGCTTGCATAACCATGCCAAGTAGTCTCACCTGATGGCACTAAGTGATATACACCACCTAGTGACTGATCTTGCATGCTCAGCACACTGCGCATGGCATGCGCTGTGACGTCAGCAATCAGGTCTGCGCCTGTAGGTGTGCCATGCTGGTCGTTAATGATCGTTAGTTTGTCGCGCTCTTGCGCCAAGCGCAGCATGGTTTTGGCAAAGTTGCCGCCACGCGCCCCATACACCCAGCTGGTACGAAAAATCAAATACTTGCAGCCACTGGCCACAATGGCTTTCTCGCCATCCAGTTTGGTTTGGCCGTACACGCTTAATGGGCCTGTGCCCTCGCCCTCTTGCCGTGCATGGGTGCCACTGCCGTCGAATACATAGTCGGTTGAGTAATGCACCAGCCAAGCGCCCACTTGGGCAGCGGCTTTGGCCAGTGCAGCTGGGGCATCGGTATTGAGGCAACGGGCCAAATCGGGCTCTGACTCGGCTTTGTCTACCGCTGTGTGCGCTGCGGCATTGACGATAAAGTCTGGCTGATAGGCCAGCACAGTTTGAGCCAGCTCTTCGGGCTTTGATAAATCACCGCAATAGTGGGTGCTGTGCCTGTCTAGTGCCAGCACCTCACCCAGCGAGGCCAAACTGCGCTGCAGCTCCCAGCCTACTTGGCCATTTTTGCCTAGAAGCAAAATTTTCATCATTGGGGCCTTAAGCGCCGTATTGCTTACCCACCCACTGGCGGTATGCGCCACTGGTCACACCTTCGACCCAGGTCTGGTTGGCCAAATACCACTGCACCGTTTTGCGAATTCCGGTCTCGAACGTTTCTTGTGGCTTCCAACCTAAATCACGCTCAATCTTGCGGGCATCAATGGCGTAGCGGCGGTCGTGGCCAGGGCGGTCTTTGACGTAAGTAATTTGCTCGGCGTAGCGTTTGCCATCTGCGCGTGGCTGCAGCTCGTCTAGCACGGCGCACAGGGTGTGCACCACTTCGAGGTTAGTCTTTTCGTTCCAGCCGCCTATGTTGTAGGTATCGCCCACTTTGCCTGCTTCAAGCACGCGGGCAATGGCGCGGCAATGGTCTTCTACATACAGCCAATCACGCACTTGCTGGCCATCGCCATAAATGGGCAATGGTTTGCCAGCCAAGGCATTGAGCAACACCAAAGGAATCAGCTTTTCTGGAAAGTGATACGGCCCATAGTTATTGCTGCAATTGGTGGTCAGCACAGGCAAGCCATAGGTGTGATGCCATGCACGCACTAGGTGGTCGCTGGCGGCCTTGCTGGCTGAGTAGGGGCTGTTGGGCTCGAAGGCCTTGGTTTCTGCAAACGGCGGGTCGGTGGGCAGCAGCGTGCCATACACCTCGTCGGTCGACACATGCAAAAAACGGAAAGCTTCTTTTTCTACCGCAGGCAGGTCTTGCCAGTAGGCGCGCACGCTTTCTAGCAAATTGAAAGTGCCCACCACGTTGGTTTCGATAAAGTCGCCAGGGCCATGGATGGATCGATCCACATGACTCTCTGCGGCAAAGTTCAATACAGCTCGAGGCTTATGCTCTGCAAGCAACTTGGAAACCAAAGCACAGTCGCCAATATCGCCCTGCACAAAGATATGGCGAGGGTCACCTTTGAGGGCGTCCAAATTGGCCAAATTACCTGCGTAGGTGAGTTTGTCTAAATTCACAACAGCCTCGTCTGACGACGACAGCCATGTGTGCACAAAATTGCTGCCAATAAAGCCAGCACAACCAGTCACCAAAATTGGCATGTATTTCTTTCCATCAACGTTAATGCATCAAGCTGCGTTCTTGTGCATAAAGCCTTTGAAAACCGTCAAGAAGACAATTTTCAAGTCTAACCAAATTGACCAGTTCTCAATGTAAAACAAATCAAACTCAATGCGCGTTTTTAAATCGGTGTCGCCACGCCAGCCATGCACCTGCGCCCATCCCGTGATACCAGCTTTGACCATATGTTTTTTCATGTAATCGGGTATCTCATCTTTGAATTGCTCCACAAAAATAGGGCGCTCTGGACGCGGCCCTACGATGGACATATCACCCATCAATACATTGAGGAACTGAGGCAATTCATCGAGGCTTGTGCGACGAATGAACTGACCAAAACGCGTGGTGGTTTTTCCTGCAGCACCACCCCACTGAACACCGTTTTTCTCCACATCAACAGGCATAGACCGAAATTTCAACATGTAAAAAGAACGGTTATTTAACCCCACTCGCTCTTGCTTATAGAAAACAGGCCCTCTAGAACTGAGCTTCACTCCCAACGCGACAGCCAACATAACAGGACTGATAAGTATCAAAATCAGCAATGACAACACTTTGTCCTCTAGCCACTTCAAGAGCCGGTTCGTACCGGTCATGGGTGAAGCGAAAACGTCATACATGGGGACGCCCATGATTTCGGTCACACCGTGGTTGATCAAGCGCAAGGTCAACAAATCAGGTACCAAGCGAATGGATGCAGCACTGTGCCTTAGGGCGTGCAAAGTGCGCTCAAGAGCTTGGGCATCGCCAAGGGGCAACATCACCCAAATTTCATCAAGTGGTTTGCTGGCCAGCGCTTCTAGTTGCGCCATGTCGTGCGTGTCATTTACCGCTTGATGCACCACGTAGCCCGACCATCCCGCCGACGCCATGCGCGCCTGCAAGCTGGCCACTGCCGCTTCTGCCCCAACGAAGGCCACCTGCCGCAAACCCACGCCGCGCAAACGCAGATTGCGTAGCACCAGATAAATCAACAACCGGCCAGACCAAAGAAGCAACATCGCCAGCATGGCCCAAGCCACAAACCAAACTCGAGAGAACTCTTGCGTTGCCTTATATGCAAATAGCCAAAGCAACAACAGGCCAATTACGACAAACCAACGACCGGTTAGTTTGGCCAGCATGGCCGGCATTTGCGCCCCACGCCACGAGATAGGCACTCGACCCGAGAAAAAGCTAAACAGCAAAGCCCCAATGACTGCCAAGCCATCGTAGCCAGCAATAAACTTCACCGGCATCTCGGTGGGCAAATCTAAAGCACGCCGCGCATGCAGCGCCAAATAAGCGGCTAGCAAAATCAGCGCGGCATCCACCAGCTTGACCACATAGGAGGCCACTGGCGAAGTGCTTTTGACGTTAGGGTTCATCTTGATTCGTATAGAGCTTGAGCAGCTCGTCATTCATGCGGCCCACTGCAAACCGTGTGCGCGCTATTTGCGCAGCATTGTCTCCCATGCGTTGGCGTAGTGACGCATCGATGACGAGCTGCTGCGTGCGTTCGCACAGCTCGTCGTCGCTGTTGCACACAAAGCCAGTTACACCGTGTTGCACCACGTCTTTGCACCCCACCACGTTAGACACCACCGCGGGCACGCCCGCAGCCTGCGCCTCGATCAGCGCCAAAGGCATGCCTTCCCACAAGGAGGGCATTAAAAAAATATCGGCTTTCGCCAGCTGCTCGGCCACTTGGGCACGGCTTAGCCAGCCCGTGAGCTGTACATTGTTTCCGCTCAGCTCATGCGCCAAATCGCCATCGCCGAGCCACACAAAACGAGTGGGTAGCTCGGCACACTGCTGCGCTACTGCTTTAAAGCGCCATGGTGCTTTTTGGTAGCAAGCACGCCCTGCATTGAGCACATTAAGCCGGTCATCAGTACTGCCTGTGGATCGTTGCACCTCGCTCAAGTCGGTCGCATTTTCTACCAAACGCACATGCGCATGCCCCACCTGTGTAGAAGCCAACTCGGCCTCGGCGGCTGAGCACCCCACCAGCGTGCCACCCAGCTTGGCAGCCAGCTGCTCAAACCCTAAAAAAAGCTTCTGCTTTGCAGCTGACACGTCTTGCCTTAAAAAAGCAAACCCGTGGGGCGAATAAAACACGCGTGTGTGCCTGCGCAAACGCCCCCCCGCCAGCCACACCGCCACGCGGCCCAGCACACCTGCTTTGGACGAATGCAAGTGCACCACATCGGGCTGCTCTTGCCGCAGCAAAGCAGCCAAGTGCCATACGCTGAAGGCGTCTTTAAATACCGATACCTCGGTCACCATGGGCACCACCACGCGTTTGGCTAAAAAGGCAAAGTGTTCATCTAAGTTAGCAGGCGTGTCGTGCCTTATGGAATGCGCCAGCACCACCGTGTGCCCTGCCGCCACTTGACCACGCGCTGCCAGCCACACATAGTGGCCCACCCCAGCCCCCAATGACTCGGTGACGTGCAAAACCTTCATACGACCATTGCCTTATCTTGACGACACATGCGCAGCAACCACACCAGCGCCAACACCTGGCCTACCACCATGCCATACACCCAAGCCACTGGCGTGTTCTGCGCACAGGCATAGCCCACCACCACGGTGGCCAGCAGCACGCAGGCATTGGCCCACAGCACCATGTGCTTGCGTTCGGCCAGCACTAAGTAGCTTGTCAGCACATGCTGGCTGATGCACAAGCCCAGCCACAAGCCCAAGGGCCACAGCACCGGCGCTACCAGCGCCACCATGTGCGCGGGCAAATACCAACCCAACAACACTGTCCCGACAAGGGCCAGCGCAGCAGCCAGCACCAAACCGCCACACACACATACCAACAGCAGCCGCTGCGTTGTGCGCCAATACAGGCCACGATTTGAATAAAACAAGCCAGCTAGCCTTGAATAAAGCGCCATATACAAACCCACCAGCACAGTGGCGGCTAGGTTAAAAAGCTTTTCGGTAGCAGCATAAGCCGCCGTGGTGGTGGCATCGGCCAGCCCACCCACCACCACAGTACCCAGAGTGGTGGATGCCAATAGCAAAAGCTGCGATGCCACCAGCGGCGCATCGGTGCGCAGCCAGCTCAAATTTGCTGCGCTGCTAGTGGGTAGCTTAGCGACGTGGTTTGTACTAACGCGTGCCACCCACCATGTGCCCACCCCCACACAGACCTGCGGCAGCACCAGTGCCAGCACCAGCCATGCACCTTGGCCGTTGGGTGCACTGCCCACATAGCCGCTCATCAGCGCATACACCACCCCTGCGCTAGCCATTACCCCCAGTGCGGCAAAGCACACAGCGGGGGCAAAGCGCTGCTGCGCTTGTAGCCACCAATTTGAATTTAGCGCATATGCACCCAGTAGCGCAGCAAACACCCATACATACCACTGGCCCCAAGCCATGCACACATAGCCCACGCCAAACACCACCGCCACTGGCCCCGCCAACAGCAGTAGCTTGCCACGCACCGAGCTGCGCCACACCTGCGCCACGCTGACTGCATCAGAAGCCCTAGCTACAGCAGCCGGCCCACTAAGCGCAAAGCCATATTGCACCAGCACTACGAGGTAATACACATACACCTGCGCCACCAACACCGTGGCCATCAGCTGCGGATCGGCCCAACGCAATAGCACGGGGACAAAAATAATCCCCGACAAGCCCAGCAAGCCCATCAAGAGCATTTGCCAAACCCATGCGGGGAGTTTGTGGTGTAGCTTAGGCATCAAGCCTTGTCGGCAGGTGGCGATACAAAAAGCCCTCTGCGAATGGCCTCATAAGAAAACGCCAACACAAACCAAAAATACGGCTGCCGTGTGTTGTGAAAGAACGTAAACGCCGCCATCATCAGCACCACACTGAAAGTATATGAATCGCGGATGCGCCAAGCGCCAATTAGCAGATATGACACAAGTGCTAGCCATGCGCCACCAGCCAATATGCCACCTTGCGTCAGCAAGTCGATCGTGATGTTGTGCGATTCCATAGCTTCAGTTCGCCCGCCATTCGAGTCAGTTGAATGCCACGAATACTCACCCGGCCCAAAGCCTACCCAAGGCGACTGAGCCCAAGCTAGCAAGCCATGCCTCCACAGCTCCTCACGTACACCTGTTTTTTCTACAGGGTTGCTATAGCCGATGCGAAATGCTTCTTGGTCTTGGAATGCTTGGCCGTCATAACATTTGGCAGACCAAAGCCCTTCGCCTTGACTTATTGTTTCTACAGCGCAACGCACCGACTTGCGCACTTCACCGTGTGCAAAGGTCTTCACCAAAAATACGCACAGCACCATCACCAGCGCATAGCCTAATAGCGACATACGGCTGGCCTTCATCTCCCAACGTAGGCGCAGCAAAATCAAAATCACAAACTCAAACACCCACACCACAAACAAGCCATCACTGCGCACCAATAAACCCATCAGCATCAAGGCAAACAGCAGCAGTCCAAAGCCTGCCATTTGTAGTCGCGTTGGCTTAGCCACATCACGCCACAGGGCAGCCACCCATACAGGCAGGGGCACAAAGAACAAGGCGAGCTGATTCGGGTTAATCGACCACCCTGAATAGCGAATGTCACCACCATCAGCCATGTGCAGCAGCTTTGCAAGCTCTGCATCACCCGACAAATAAACTACAAAGCCAAACCACAATCCCACAGCCGTTAGTGAGCAAAGCCAGTAAATGGCGCGCCTTAAAGCCGCATCACTTAACTGCATCATCAGCGCAACGAAGCCAAGGGTGACGCTAGCAGTAAAGGCATACGCCATGCCATGATGAGCAGCCAAGGATCCTTTTTGGTTTGTAAACAAAGAGCCCAGCAGCAAGCCAGTCGATGCCAACAGCCAAAACAACACCACAGGCGTTCTCCACAAACGCCAAGGCTTACCAAACATCGTACCGAGGATAGCTAGCAAGGCCAACAGCACCTCGCCAGGCCCCACGGGGAAGGATGCCATACGTAGATTGGTGCTGATGGAAAGCAACAGCCCAAGCCCCATTGCAAACGGCACAAGCCGCCCGCAAATCAACCCTACTGGGCCTTCTACCTGCCTATCCACACTTGCATTCATTTCGCTCGTTTACTCTCTGTCCACACCCAATCCACCACATCACTATCAGGCTGGTAGCCCGGCACCAGCTCTTTCAGTAGCGTGCGAATCAGCGGTACATCGTTGGCATCTAGGGCTAAGCCCAATGCAGCCAATTTGCTTTGCAACTCTGCCCAAGGCAAAAAGTCTTCATGCGCTTTCATAATGCGAGCGTGGCTAGTGGGTAATGGGTTGTCGCCTATCAGTAGTTCTTCATACAGCTTTTCACCGGGGCGTAAGCCAGTAACTTGTATTTCTATATCGCCATTTGTATTGACTTCGTCCTTTAAGGCCAAGCCTGATAACTCAACCATGCGTTTAGCAAGGTCAATAATTTTGACTGGCTCCCCCATGTCCAACACAAACACATCGCCACCGCTGGCCATGGCACCTGCCTGAATGACCAGCTGTGCCGCCTCTGGGATGGTCATGAAATAGCGAGTAATCCGTTCATCCGTTAGGGTGATGGGGCCACCGTCTTTGATTTGCCGGCGAAACAGCGGCACCACCGAGCCAGAAGAACCCAACACATTGCCAAATCTCACCATACTGAAACACGTTTTAGCGCCAGCCTGCTGCATGGCCGCCGCCTGTGCCTGCAGCACCATCTCAGCCAAACGCTTGCTCGTACCCATTACATTAGTGGGGCGCACAGCCTTGTCAGTGCTAATCAACACAAAGTCATGCACGCCATTTTTTGCTGCCAACATGGCGGTGTTTAGGGTGCCCAGCACATTGTTTTTTACGCCTTCGGAAGGATTGTGCTCGACCAAGGGCACATGCTTGTAGGCGGCAGCGTGGTACACCGTGTGCGGCTTCCATGTACGCAATATCTCATCCATGCGCGATTCATCTCGCACATTGGCCAACAGGGGCAGTAATGACACTTGCACACCAGCCGAAGTCATTAGGCCTTGTAGCTCTTGCTCAATGGCATATAGAGCAAACTCAGTCAGCTCAACCAACAGCAGCGCTGATGGCGACAGCTGCACAATTTGCCTGCACAGCTCTGACCCGATAGAGCCGCCAGCACCCGTCACCATCACCACCTTGCCGGTGATGTTTTTGGCTAGCAATGTGCGGCTTGGGGGCACAGGGTCACGGCCCAGCAAGTCTTCAATATCTAACTCTCGCAAATCGCTAACATGAACTCGACCTTCCGCCAGGTCAAGCAGCCCAGGTAGAGTGCGCACCTGCACTTGAGCTGTGCGCACAGCCTCAAGTATTTCATTTCGGCGGGCGCGCGAAGCAGAGGGTATAGCCAAATAAACCTGCGTAATTTGCTGACCACTGACCAACCCTAGCAAGTTTTCAGGGTTATAGATCTTCAAGCCATTTAATACCTGGCCATGCAAGCGATCGTCATCATCCACATAACCCACCAAGACCACTTCAGGGCTGGTTTTAAGTGCTGCAGCCAATTGGCGCCCAGCTGAGCCAGCGCCATAAATTAACACCCGCGGCAATAACTGTCTCGCCAACCGGCCCCGATAAAAGCCGCCAAGCCATAACCGGCCTAATGCTCGAGAAAACGCCACACCTAACAACACAAAAATAGGCTGCAACACGCCCACGGCTCGAGGCACCTCAGACACAGTTACAACCGTAAACACGACCGAATAAAGCACCCCATACACGCTAACAGCTTTCAATATGCTCAGCAAAGCTGGCAAGCCAGAATACCTAAAAATAGCCCGGTAAAGGCCGTGTGCAACAAAAACGGGCAGCGCTAAGACAACGCTCACCATAAATGCAAGGCTATGCGCTGACGACCATACAGACCATACTTCTAAACGCAAACTAAAAGCCAACCAAACACTGACAAGGCACAACACCACATCAAATGACAGAGCAATAGCCTGCTTGGCAGGTCGTGAAAAATCCAACAGATAATCAGACGCGCTTTTTAAAGGCATGCTTTGCTCATCACCAACTGAATTGCCTCGCAGGTCTTGTTTATTTCACCCTCTGTCAATGTGGGGTGAACCAAAAACATCAACGATGTCTCGCCCAGCTCTTTGGCCACTGACAGACGAACTGAAGGCCGCCATCCAGTGTCATCAAAGGCTTTTTCTAAATACACCTCTGAGCATGAACCCTGAAAACAAGGCACTCCGTGTGCATTAATTTCTTCTAATATTTTGTCTCGCGTCCAACCATCAGCGAGTCCGCTAGGCTCGACATAGACGTAGCACTTGTAGTGCGCATGCTCACAACCACCAACTGCACAGGCTCCTGGGCAGCTTGCGCATTTTACGGTTGGAACGCGCAGCGCTGCAAACTCGCGGCACGCCGTCCAAATTGCCTCGGCATTGCGCTTGCGCGCTTCAGCCCAATCGGGCATCCTTTGCAACTGGATGCGCCCAATGACAGCCTGCATCTCTAGCATTCGCCAATTGGTTCCAAAGCTCTCGTGCAACCAGCGAAAGCCAGGAGGGTGTTGGCGCTCGTACACCGCCTCGTAGCTTTTGCCATGGTCCTTGTATGACCACATGGCACGCCACAGAGCCTCGTCATTCGTAGTCACCATGCCCCCCTCACCACCCGTGGTCATAATCTTATCTTGGCAAAAACTCCAGGCCCCCACATGGCCAATGCTGCCCACGGGTCGGCCTTTGTATCGCGCCCCATGCGCCTGTGCACAATCTTCAATCACCTTCAAGTCATGCTGGTCAGCCAGCATCATGATTGGGTCCATATCGCAAGGCCAGCCTGCCAGATGCACACAAATCACGGCTTTTGTATTTGCTGTCAGCACTGCTTCAATGGTGCGTGCCGATACATTACCCGAATCAGACTCTACATCGGCAAACACCGGTACCGCCCCGGCATTCACCACACAGGAAATCGAGGCAATAAACGTGCGGGACGTTACCACCACCTCGTCACCAGGGCCAATGCCCAAGGCTTTAAGCGCCACATCCAGTGCCAACGTGCCATTGGCCAGCGCCACCGCATGCGCGGTGCCACACCAAGCGGCAAACTCTTTTTCAAACTCGCGGGTCTCTGTACCCGTCCAATAATTAACTTTGTTGGACATCACCACGCGGTGCACGACATCGGCCTCTTTTGGAGTGAAACTGGGCCAGGGGGAAAAAGGTGTATTTAACATCTTGAGTTTTTTAGTTCTTAATCAAAAGCCGCGCTGGGTTGCCCACCACTGTCACCCCTCGAGGCACACACTTGGTCACCACAGCGCCCATTCCTACAATAGCACCATGGCCAATGACCAATGGAGCACCAAGCAACCCCTGTTTGATAACCGCGCCCGTACCGATGTAGGCGTGGTTCTCAATATGCACATTGCCATTGCACCTCACAGCGGGCGCAAAAGTTACAAAGTCGCCAATCACGCAATCGTGCTCTACATAGCTGTACAAGTTTGCTTGGAAATGCTGGCCGATACGCACATTGCTGGTCAGAGTTACAAAGGGGCACAGCACTGCGCCCTCGCCAAACAGCACATCGTCTAGCTGCGCCCCATCGGTCGCGCAGCGTTGCACCAGCTTTTGCCGCACCTGACTGTTGGCAATAGCGACATTCATGTGGCGTGAGCTGGCAGGCTCTTTCAGCCACTGGGCATAAGTTAATACCCGCGGACCATTCACCACTGGGGCATTGGGCTGGTCATCGACAAAAACCAAATCAGCTGTGCCTGACACCAAATCAGCCTGCAACTGCTGTCGCACCAAAGGCAATATGCCACGACCGCAACCACTGGCACCAAAAATGGCAAATCTTTTCAAGAGTTTGACCCCGTGAATTTAGACACCGTCGCCTCTCCAGTAGCACTGATACCATCGCGTACCATTACCTTGCGGACAGTCATCCAGAGTATCTTGATGTCCAGCCAAAAGCTTTGGTTGTCCACATACCAAACATCCAATGCAAACTTGTCTTGCCAACTGATTGAATTGCGGCCATTGACTTGAGCCCACCCCGTTACCCCGGGGCATACCTCATGTCGGCGAGCTTGTTCAGGCGTGTAAAGAGGAAGGTATTCCATGAGCAAGGGTCGTGGCCCCACCAAGCTCATCTCACCGCGCAATACATTCCACAGCTCGGGCAATTCGTCCAGGCTGCTGGCGCGTAAAAATCGACCAAAGGCAGTCAGCCGCTGCGCATCGGGCAGCAAAGCCCCATCTGGCCCTCGCTCATCTGTCATGGTGCGAAACTTGACCATAGTGAACGGTTTTCCGTTCAATCCAGGGCGAATCTGCCGAAACATCACTGGACTACCCAACTTGCGGCGTATCTGCCAGGCCAAGGCCAGCAAAGGCAGAACCAGCAGCAACAAGACCACCATCGCGGTCAACAGATCAAACAAACGCTTCTTCATATCTGCCGACCTTTGGCGCGACTCGCCAGCGATTTGAAAATGTCCCCGAATCTGCCAGCGCCCACCGCCAAACCCAGCCGCTCTTGATAGAACTGCCTCGCACGATTGCCCATGGCCTGCAGTTGGTGCAAGGGCATGTCGGCCAATCGCTGCGCAGCATCTGCCAAAGCAACAGGGTTTTCTGACTCGGCGGTCAAGCCGCTGTCTGATTGCTTAACCAAATCAGCCGCATCGCCATTCACCGCCATCAGCAAAGGCCTGCCCACCGCCATGTAGGCTTGAGTTTTGGATGGGATGGTGATCTCGAACAAAGCGTCTTTTCTCAGGTGCACCAACAAGGCGTCTGCCGCGCTCAGCACCGTGCCCACTTCAGCCATCGGGACAGCGGGCAAAAACACCACGTTATCCAAAGCAAGTGCATTTGTGCGCACCTTGAGTCGCCCCACCTCGACACCGCCACCCAGCATCACAAAGCAAACCCGGGAGCCACGCCCTTGCAAAATCTCGGCGGCTTGCAGCACCGCATCCAATGCCTGGGCTTTACCCATGTTCCCGGCAAAGACAATCTTGAATCTATCACTACTAGGAAAGTTTGCAGGCAAACTGCCCAATGGCTTCATCAGGCCCGCCTCATCCGCCCAGTTGTAAATGACCTCAATCTTTGCTTCGGGTACACCGCGCTCCACCAGTAAACGCTTGAAACCCGGCGACAGCACCACGATCTGGTCCACGCGCCGATACACCCAATCGCACACGAACCCCACAAAACCCAGCGCACGCGGGTTATTAAGCATCCCCGTAGCACGCAAAGTGTCGGGCCACATATCTTGAATGTCGTATACCACCGGAATACCCCGAAACCACTGAATCAAACTGGCCGATACACCCACCGTAAGCGGCGGATGATAAGCGTACATCACATCTGCCCGCTTGGCCATGAATAACCCATAAAACAGGGCCGATGCCGCAAAGCTGGCATAGTTTAAGATCCGTTTGATCGCCGACTGGTCGTGGTTGGGGTACAGCGGCAAGCGCGTCACCTCCACACCGTCAACACGCTCACGCTCTATCCAGCGGATTTTGTAGCCTGGATACACCTTGCCCCCGGGGTAATTTGGGAAGCCTGTAACTACCTCAACTTCAAAACCCAGCCGCAGCAGTTCGCGGGCAAACACCAGTCCCTTGAATGTTGGCTCCGGATCAAACCACTGCGTAAGCAGCAGCACTCGGGTTTTAGCGGGCGCGGTCAATACTTCTTCCAAACCACCCGATTCACATAATCGGTGTAGCTGTGAACAATGCGCACCACCTTCGCGCTCACGTTGGGCATGCTGTAGTCAGCCACCAAGCGTAAGTCCCGCTCTACGCCTCTGGCCTGCTTCGCCACAATGGCCAAACCCTGTCGTACGCGCTCAACTTCCAAGCCCACCATCATGACGGCGGCCTCTTCCATACCTTCGGGACGCTCGTGCGCCTCACGCAAGTTCAGAGCAGGAAAGTTAAGTATGGATGACTCTTCATTGATGGTGCCGCTGTCGGACAAAACAGCCTTGGCGTTCATCTGCAAGTTCACGTAATCGTGAAAACCCAATGGCTTCATCAGCCTCACAAGTGGATGGAACTTCGTTCCAGTTGCATCCACTCGCTTTTGTGTACGTGGGTGGGTAGACACAACCACCGGCAAGTCATGGTCTTCAGCAACACTATTAAGTACCGCCACAAGCTTGGTAAAGCTACGGTCTGACTCAATGTTTTCTTCACGGTGTGCACTCACTACAAAATATTGTTGCGCCATTAGGGCCAAGCGCGACACTGCATCAGATGCCTTAATCTGCGGCAAGTAGTGATTCAACACCTCAAACATGGGACTGCCAGTCTTGATGACCTGATCTGGGGGCAAACCTTCGCGCAATAGGTAATCACGTGCAATCGTGCTGTAAGTGAGATTAATGTCAGACGTGTGGTCCACGATGCGGCGGTTGGTCTCTTCGGGCACGCGCTGATCAAAGCAACGATTACCAGCTTCCATATGGAATATTGGGATTTTGCGGCGTTTAGCTGGAATAACGGACAAACAGCTATTTGTGTCACCCAGCACCAACATGGCTTTGGGCTGCACCTGTGCAAGCACACCATCCACCGCAGTGATCAGATTCCCAATGGTGTGTGCAGCACTGGTAGAGCCATCTGCACTGCTTAAAAAGAAGTCGGGCTTACGCACACCTAGGTCGTCAAAAAAAACCTGGTTTAGTTCGTAGTCGTAGTTTTGGCCAGTGTGCACCAGTACATGCTCGCAATGTTCATCCAGCGCAGCGAGTACGCGGGACAAACGAATGATTTCGGGCCGTGTACCAACGACCGACATGATTTTGAGTTTTTGCATTGTCTTCAAACTTTACTGGTGATCGTGTCTGGGTTGGCACGGTCAAAAATTTCATTGGCCCACAACATAACGACCATTTCTTCATCACCAATATTGGTGATGTCGTGAGTCCATCCGGGCACTGTCTCCACCACCGTTGGCTCATCACCCAATGTCTCTATGGTAAAAACCTCATTGGTCAACATATGCCTAAAGCCAAAGCGAGCATGGCCCTTAATGACCAAAAATTTCTCTGTTTTGGTATGGTGGTAGTGCCCGCCGCGCGTAATTCCGGGGTGTGCTGTAAAAAAGCTAAATTGACCTGCATCTGGCGTTTTAAGCATTTCCACAAAAACACCGCGAGCGTCGCCGTGCACAGGTACGGTGTAAGCAAACTTCTCCACAGGCAAGTAGCTCACATAGGTAGCGTAAAGGGCGCGAGTCAAGCCTGTTCCCACACGCTCAGAGACCAAGTTGCTGCGGCAATTTTTGAAGGCGTCAATCTGCGCTGACAACTCACCCAAAGCAATGCTGTATTGAGGCGCAATGGTTGGGCGAATCAAACCTGTCCATTCAGAGGCCATCTGACCCAACATGGCGTTAACCACATCATCCACATAAACCAAGCGCACAGTGGCACCGGCATCGTTGATCTGAACGGGTAGATCATGCGCTTTGTTGTAGCAAAACGTGGCTACCACCGAGTTGTAATTGGGCTTGCACCATTTGCCAAACACACCTGGTAATCGGTAAATGGCTACGGGGTTACCGTGGTCGTTGGCCAGCCTTTGAGCAACTTGCTCTGCGGCCAGTTTGCTGCGGCCATAAGGGTTGTCAAGCTCCGCCTGGGCTGACGATGCAAGAAGCACTGGAATGGTTTTACCCAATGCCTTGAGGCCTTGGCACACGCGCTCGGTCAAGCCCGTGTTGACATCGGCAAACGCTTGGACATCAACGGGCCGGTTCTCACCGGCCAAGTGCACCACCGCATCACATTGGCCCAATGCTTCAAGCAAAGCAGCATTGTCTTGTCCGCGCACATAGGTCAACACCTCGGTGTCAGCTTGCTCACGCAGTCTGAGCACCAAATTCTTGCCAATGAACCCATTGGCACCCGTTACTAGCACCTTGTAAATTGGCTGTGTCATCCGTTTACTCCTCTGCGTCCACCAGCTCACCCCGAAGCGTGGCCTGCATGAAGCGCACCTTCATAAGCATAGCTTGCATGCCCGCCATGTCCAAGCGCTCGGTGTTGTGCGAGTTGTAGTCTGTGGCTTCTGAAATCTTGGTTTCGCCCTGTTCGACAAACTTACCGTAGTTCAAGTCTCGTAAATCGGGCGGCACTCGGTAATAGCCGCCTAAATCTTCAGCCGCCACCATCTCTTCTCGACTAAGGAGCGCCTCGTACAGTTTTTCGCCGTGACGCGTGCCAATCACGCGCACTTCGTGCTCGGGCTTGCCAACCAAGGCTGTCAGCGCTTTTGCCAGCACTTCGATAGTGGCAGCAGGCGCTTTTTGCACAAAGATCTCGCCAGGCTGACCATGCTCAAAGGCATAGAGCACCAAGTCGACCGCATCATCGAGTGTCATCATGAAGCGGGTCATGCTCGGGTCTGTGATAGTAATGGACTTGCCTGCACGGATTTGCTCGATGAACAAGGGAATCACCGAACCGCGAGACGCCATCACATTGCCATAGCGGGTCACGTTGATCACGGTTTGTGAGCTGCTGCGCGACTTGGCAACAGCCACTTTTTCCATCATGGCCTTGCTGATGCCCATAGCGTTGATCGGGTACACCGCTTTGTCGGTACTGAGCACCACCACACGCTTGACACCGCACTGAATGGCCGCCTCCAAGACGTTTTCAGTGCCCAACACATTGGTCTTGACGGCCTCAAGCGGGTGAAACTCACAAGACGGCACCTGCTTGAGTGCGGCGGCATGGTAGATGTGATCCACGCCACGCACCGCATTCATGACCGATTGCGGATCGCGCACATCTCCGATGTAGAACTTCAGCTTGGGGCTGTTATAGCGCTTGCGCATGTCGTCCTGCTTCTTTTCGTCGCGGCTGAAGATGCGAATTTCTCGTAAATTCGAATCTATAAATCTTCGTAACACCGCGTTTCCAAAGGAACCGGTCCCTCCTGTGATCAACAGCGAAGCGGACTTAAAAATATTTATATTCATCAATCAAACACCTTTGACACATAGCCTGATAACTTTCCCATCGAATGACTTAATCGAGTCAAAACTCATCATTACGTCATCGCTATCGTAATTGCCGGCAGGAAATACGCCAACACCGAAACGGAACAATCGCCTGGGAAAACCATCATGCTCGAATGCGCCTATAGGAACCCATTTTTTTAGATTTCTGCTGGCATAAAGATGAACTTTTCGATCACTCACCGACGGACCTGGCTCCTGCGCAGTGCATACCAAGTAAAGACCATCTCGCGTGCGGGTGTAGTAGTAAACCGGCCCTGGGAATGTCTGTCCTAAGACTATTTCACCGGTTGCCTTGTTCATCCTTACGTGGCGCACTTCCTCAAGTGGACTGTCCATGATCCAATGAACGTACTTGGCATCAATGAATGCGCCGGTCGCACGGAACACCTGACTACCATCACCGTAATAGCGAGGGTCGTTAAAATCTGCAGTCATCGAGACAATCTTGCATTGACCGTCGTAGTCACCCGTAAATATCCATATACGCTGTGTATGTGGATCCCATATGCAGTTGTGGACATGCCGAATAGCGCTTGCCGGAAAGTTGAATGCAACGTTCCACGTTAAGCCACCATCCGTGGTCTTGTAAATGTTCTTTCCCTCTGGTTGAGGGCGACCATACTCACCGAACACATATGTAAGCTCGTCGATGCGGGCAATACTGTTATGCATAGGGTTACGGCAACCCTTCATTACAAGCGTTTTACGTAGACCGCTTGTTTCTGACCAGTGATAGACGGCACCTTGCCAGATGATTATTAGACCAGTGACAGTTGGTATCACGCATGATTTGTCCAGGCGAGTCAGCCGCCTTAATAGTCGCAGACGCGCCAGCAGCTTAAAGGGTGCCTGCAAAGGCAGCTCAATCCGATGCTTGGCGCGACCCTTAATATGCACGATGTTGCTATCGGTGTAGATGCACAGATCGTCGGATTGATAGTGGACGAATTCGTGCTCCTCGACGGCTTTGAGTACGAGATTCGAAGTCAGACGTAGCGGCTGTTTTCCACGATCAGCGCCAGCACGACCGAGCAAACGATTCACTGCGTAATAAGAGTGCTGCGCCCAATCGCGCAAAATGAGAAGGAAAGCAGGACGGGCAGACGCTATGCGCGTATAGCTTATGGCGCGGGGCGAGAATTTAAGCTTGTAGTCGCGCACCCCCATCATGTCGAACGAGTGGTAGCCAAGGCCGATAAAGTGACGGATGGCCTCCCAAATCATCGCTTCGGTGGGCCGGAAATGACGACCTGCAACATAACTGGCGCCAGCCCAGTAATAGAAAACACCATTCGCGCCGAAGAACACTGAGGAAGCTAGTTGCTCACCGGCCGGTCCACGTGCCTGCAGGCAGAGCAGGTCGGCTTGGCCCTGTTCAAGCGCGGCCAGCATTGCTCCGATCCGCTGGCGCGAGTGGGTCGTCACCATCCCCTGACGGGCGAAGACCTCTGTGAGCTGATCATACAGCTGATCCGCAAACTCGCTATCGGGGGAAACTGCAACCACAGCGCCGCCTTTGGCATCGAATTGGCGCAAGCAGGTACGACAGTCTCCTTGCAGATGGGCATACAACACTTCCTGCCCATCGACTAGCGGCAGTAACAGAGAGTCGATCTGTGACACGGTGTACCCGATTCCGGAGGTTAGGCTGCCAGTGCCAGGCGGATTGATCATTTCGATGTAATGAGCGCCGTAGCGCCCGAATAGGTACGTAAGTAATTCGCTCACAAGGGAGTGATCTAGCGGAAGCATGCCGCAGACGCCCATGTAAGAGGTACCCCAACCAGGGAAGGGCGAGCCAATAATTTTCAACCCAAGTCGGCGAAATAACACCCCCGCGAACAACCCGGTCTTGCCAGCACAATCACGGATGCGTAGACCTATAAAGCGACCACTTGAAGCTTTCACAGTAAAGTCAAGCCACGCTTCGCTAACAAATACACTTCCCTCACTCAAGTTTTTCAACTCGGCATCGAATGCACTCGGTGACTGAATTTCTTCAAACTTAAACAACATTTATATTCTTGCTATTTTTGTAAATATTTAACACTCGTGCCAAGCAGCTTTGGTAATCGCTATGGGTGCGGATTGCCTGAATATTCGACTCTCGAAAGCTGATATCGGTGTTTTCAACAGCCTGTTTAAGGGCTTCGCATAACGAGTTCGCCGAATTCGGATCGAAGATGTATCCGTTAACGCCATTTGTTATGTGTTCGCGCACTGATTCGAGATCGCTCATTACTGGAATCATGCCGCTAGCCATAGCCTCAAGCATGCTATTCGGTACGCCGTCAGAAAGCATCGGTGACACGAAAACAGTATGCTCACGCATGGTTTGTGCAAGCTCGACTGGATCAACAAAATCTCGTAATGTAATTGTGGCTGAATCAATTTCACGATCAATTATTAACTCTTTAAATTCTCTATGCGTGCCAGTGGGCGCAAGTATTGTCAAGTGAGCAACATTGTTCGAACTTGCTTGCAGCAATTTAAAGCCATCCAACAACGTATCAATACGAGTTACGCGACTCATACCCCGGCAATACAGTATGGTCGCCGTGCGACAAAATACGACAGGAGGATAAAAAATTTCCGAGTTAACGCCACCGTTGCCCGGAAATACATAACGCGGGACACCTTGAGGTAGGTTAAATTTCGTAGCAAGAAAAACGTCACGCTCGCAGTCAGCCATGAATTGCGTTGCGTGCTTTAAAGTAAATTTAGTAAGCTGACGATGAATAAAGCTATTTGTAGCCGTATCTATAAAGTCAGACCCCCAAGAGCTGACAAAGTAATTTCCTGCACAACTAAAAGCGGCAAGGTAGCCCTCATTTTGAATGCGCAGAGCATGAATTACATCAGGTCTAAAGTTCAACAGTGCATTGCGCGTAACGCGAACCTGCTGGAATAAGTCGATCAGCTTTAAAAGCGCCCACAGTTGATTGGCAATATTGTTACGCAGCGTCCGAGTGATTAACCAAGTAATAAACGTACTGCGCTTACGCACTTGCACGCCACCAGTGAGTAGTTGATCGGACAGGCGAAATCGACCAGGGAGAGTCACAATAGCAACCCCGGGCATAGGGGCACATTCAAATGGAGATATGAGCAAAATTTCGCATTTGGATACAAAATAACCAATCCAACGGCGCGCATGATCAGACCGCCCATCTGCAATAAAGGCAATCTTCATATTTTGTAATCTATTTTAATACCCAACAGCATTGGCCAGAATACTATAAATGAAGGGTGACTGAATGCATGGCTAACAACTGCACAAACAAGTACGAGAAATACAAATACTTTGTGTTCAAAATACTTATTACGAGCAAGGAGTTGACTTCCGATAATCAACATAAAAATCAACGGGAATAGTACTGTAATTTCACTCCACGACTGAAGAATGTAGCTTTCAGCGACGAAGTGGTGTAAAGTTGATAACCGTTCAACATAAGATGCACCACCACCAAGGAAGAAATTCATATCACCAAGTATGTACATCCAAATTGACAGCCTGCCATTCTGTTCTTGCTCGCCAATGTCACCAATATTCAGAATATGCTCTATAACGCGAAAGTTTTTAAATTCTTCCCCACCCATTAATGTGAAGGCGAATGCCATTACAGCGGCGCTCATAAGTAAGTATTTTATGTGCCGAACCGAGCGCATTGCCAATAAAACTAGCATTATGGCTGCTGAAATTTTGTTCCCAGACAAGAGACATCCTGACCAAAGAAATATCTGCATCGGAATGCTAATACCAGCTGCAAGTCGGTAGGAAAGTACGAATATGCTGAGCGCAGAATATAAGCCCCAAACCTGCGGACTTCCCAGCAAAGACGTTGCACGGTAAAAAACTGCGTACTCTTCGAAACTTTTCCCCACAGACCAATTGGTTAACGTTGAATAGTCGGTTGGAATAATTCCCCAAAGAGTTGGACTGAAAAAATATTGTAAAAATGCTACTCCAGTTAGAATAATCAACACCCTATACCAGATTAGAAAATATAGTGTACCGTGGCGCACGCACAGCGAGAGCAGTATGCAGGAATACAAGATCGGACTCCAATATCGACCGACCACAGTAATTACTGCGGCTAACTCCTCACCAAACACGATAGATGAGATAAAGATAGAAATTAGATTTAATACAAACAACGTGGCTAACACCCGCACCACAGGAGTCAATATTACTGTTCGCCTGAACAGCAAAACGATCACTCCAATCATCAATAGCTGATATACGAAACCTAAATAATAAAAACTAAGGACTGAAGATACCGCTGCAACAGTTGCAACGGCCGAGGTATATAGCTCATTGCTCCTATCATTTCGAGTTTTCTGCACTTGTCGACCACCCGGGAAGATTTGGCAATGATGATCCAAGCTTATCCTAAGCGACATTATGTGCAGGCATGATGGCTTTGAAAATCCTCATCAACTCGAACTTGCGCTGCGTAAGTATGTGCGCAATTCGCTCGCTAATTTCCTTGCGCTCGCTCACTAAACGATCAATCTTTTCGCAAAACAAGACCGCATCGTACTTTGTCATCACGAACTCCTCCAGTCCGAGCGTCTTGAACACTCCAAATGCTTTTGTTCCGTGATAAGTTACACAGATGGCTGGTACATGCTCGCTCAGAGCAAAAATTGTGGAATGGAGCCTCGTACCCACAAATACGTCCATAGATTTGTAGATAGCTTTCAGCTGTAAGGCATGGTAGTCGTTAGATAACAAAACCACGTAAGGCTTGATCTTGTCCGGTAGCCGCTTATATATTTCAAAGGCATTGCCGATATCGTCTTCGATTGTCACGTGTGGGAATATGTATACGCGAGCATTATGGTGGTTAACACAATGCTTAATGGCAGCGACAAACATATCGCGATACTGCTCAGATTGCTCTGGATTCACATGCTTCATTGTCATACCGACTCGCAGCCGATCGAATGCGAAGGGCAGATCTGTCGGCGCACTGTGTGCGTCGGCGAAGAAAGCAATATCGGTTGCAACCTGATTGAACTCGGGCAACTCAATATAGCCATATTGCTCAGTACAGACGTCTTCGCGGAGAATAACCGCAGCGCATCGCTTCAGAACGTGATTTGTCAAAAGGCGAGTCAACCAACCGTAGTACGGACCAACCGACTGGCACAACACGATCGGAGGCTTGCCAAGCTTGATACTTAGTAAAAATATATAAAGCACACGTATCAAGGCAATCTGCGAACGCAAGTCCCGTTCGGAGCAGATGAAGCTACCACCTTTGCTGACGACATAGTCAGCCTCCAGTAACTGGCGGATCGACGAGTTCTCTGCATCACTGAACAACAAACTAATCAGCCCACGCGGAAGAACCATGCACAACGCTATACGTAGGGTATCGAAACCGAAGCGGAGCAGTTTGAGTGGTAGCGCTCGACTGGTACCTACATTGACCACCCCGAAAAGAGATGGAAAAACACGGATGTGCTCTCCGAGCAACTTGTGCTCGCTTTCATAGCACGGGTCTGTGCTGTTATAGGTTGAAATGCCGGAAATTTCAGCGTTCTTATCGTGCTCTCTAATCAGCTGAATAGTCGCCAGAATGATTGCTAAGTCACCACGGTTATTATCAGAATAACAGTTAATTAATGCGTATTTCATTCAATGAGCTCTTTAATAATGCGACGGACAAGTTCTGAATTAGAATTAATAGCTTTGACTTCATAGTTATCACTTTCAGTCAAATCATCGTGATAAAGAACCGCACTAATCTTACGAAGACCTTCTAGTACAGATTGCTTCTCCGGTTTATACTTTGTGTATTCATTTGAATTTACAATAAATTCTAAGTCTTTAAAAGCATTTACAACCGTGACCGATTCGATTCCAAATACGAGGTTTTTCCCACATACTACTAGCGGATAACCTGCGTATGCGAACTCAATTGCCAATGTTCCGCTGTACAGAATATTGAGTGAAGCAACTTGCGCTAACTCATAGCTGGTCAAACGTGCTTGTGGATCAATAACTTTGAGATTAGGTAAGACTTCACCAGCTAGCGCTTCATTAATATGTGTAACCGCTTTTTCTGGCATCTCAGACTCGCGTGGATGCACTCGAAACACGTATAAAAGCGACGGATTGGTGCGCGCCATTGCAACTACGCTATTGATTAGATCACGCTGCGATTGGAATTCCCCGTTGGCACCATACACGGTACCATCCCAAGGAATTGACAAGTAAATTGCGATGATCGGCTTACCATCAGCACTCCGGACCAGGTCATCACGCACATTAGATTGGTCCGACGTGTCGAGATAAGCGTAATAGTTAACAGTATCAGTCTTTGACGGCCCACCGTTTACACGGGCTTCAAGTGAGTCGACTAAAACGGAGTACTCTTGCTCGTGCTTGACGCTCTCAATAGTGGCACAGTCATAAGTTCCCGGTCCTTCGTTAAAGGCGGAATTCTTCACCACACCCAACATCTTGTTGAAATAAGTGCGCCCCCAAGTTATGTAGTCGATCCCGCTATCCTTGCAGAAATCACGGAAGGCACCCCACGTGGCATACAGGCCGTGCGACATGACTACCATATCTATTTTAGGCTGCGCACGCAGCAGTTCAATTACCGACATATAGGTGTGCTGATACCTACGAGCCAGCTCAGTATCGTAATCCTCGCTCATATCGAAACGTTTAGCCGAAGCCACGGCATTAGCCGCGAACGGCGTCCGCAGTTGCAACTTACTAGGCTTGACGTATAGCAAGTCTACAGGGTCAATTTGTGTTTTAAACTGCACCTGTACCGCCTTACACTGAAGGCAACGATAATTAAATACATTGCTAATTCCAGTAATATTGTCACATGGAAATGCTGAACCATCACACAGCACCACCTTTACGTTAGCACCGCGCGCCCGCAGCTCCCGATAAAGCAATAAATCTAGAAAATTCGAAGTGACGTTTGCGCGGAACATCGCAATCAATATATTCTTACCATGCAATGTTTGTTCCGCCGGTGCAACAACATAGTTTTTCAAAACTATTCTTCGACCAAATCCACTTACTGCTTCGTAAATCTTTACAGTGAGGTCACCAGGATTCCACAGTTGGTGCCTTGATATATATCGACGTATTATATTCATTTTTAATCTTAAAGAGTAAACCCATCATCTACAACCAGATTTTGTCCGGTTATGTGACGAGAAGCATCAGACAGCAGAAATAATAACGAGCCAGAAATATCGCCGGCATCAAGCATGCCCTTAACTCCACAGTGCTCATTATATCGATCAATAAACGATTGGGGCTGGTGGTCGAGTATGCCCCCAGGGGACAATGCATTCACACGAATACCGCTTGTTTTGTAATATTGAGCAAAATAGCGAGTCAGATGCAATACCGAGGACTTAATTGCCGCATATTCAACTGGCATCGTCATTGCAGTATCTTTATATACCTCAAATCTTGGAGCAATGCAACCATAAATTGAAGATAGGTTAACTATATTCCCTCCACCAAACTCTTTGAAATATAATGCGAACTGCTGCATAACTTGAAAATAGCCCCCAGCATGCAAAGACAAATTTTCACAAAAATCGGAATAAGTAACCTCTTCTAGCTTTCGACCATAGTTGGAGTTGCGTGGATAAGCATTATTTACAACTGCGTCAATTTTTCCATGCTTGTTGTGTACAGCAGAGATCAATGCAGAAATTGATTCACTACTTGTGATGTCAATAGTGCCCGGCTCAGATTGCAGCCCCTGAACTGATAACTCTTTAGAAAATTCTGAAGCATTATGAAGATTTAGATCGGCTATGACCAACTTTGCCCCAGCCTCTGCAACAGCTTGACTAAAACGTCTTCCTAGAAGCCCGGCGCCCCCAACAATAACAATCACTTTATTTTTTAGCATAATTAAAGAATGAATTTTAAAAACTACGGGCCATTACTACTGAATGACTTAATAAATCCACATCTTTCTCTTACAAGTAAGCATCAATTATGCTTTCTGAAAACAGGTCTGATAACTGGGCCATTCAAATATTTCTCAACACCTTGATCCAGAGCTTTTCGATATATTTTGAAGGTTTGATCAAGCGCATGCTCCGTAATCGCAAGTTCTTTTTCACCATGCCGATATGACAGGGCAATCCAAGGCATAAGCACGCCATTACGTATCATTTCTTGTGAGAATAATGTTCTTAGCGCCAATGAGTTAACGCCCGCCGAATCCATTGTCAAATAATAAGGAGAACAGGATATACCAGCGGCTTTAAAGTTATCCCCAATGCCATGTTCTACTGCTTTACGCTGCATCATTGAAATTAGTTTTTGGCCATAATCCCATAAATGCTCGATCACCTTATGTTGACTCATGAATTTCATCGTTGCTACAAAAGCACCCAAACCACACATTTCAGCACCATGTGTTGTAGACAAGAGAAAGACGCGCTCGCGGCCTTCGAACTCAATAGATCCGAGCTCCATGATTTCACGTTTACCTGCAACGCAAGCCACAGCAAATCCATTTGCCATTGCTTTGCCAAAAGTACACAAATCAGGTGTGACGCCATAAAGATGCTGTGCACCCTTCATGTGCCAACGGAATCCGGTAATCATTTCATCAAGAATGAAAACGATTCCATGCTGCTTGCAAAGACGTTGCACTTGCTGAAGATAATTTTCATTCGAAGCTGCGTAGGGCCTTGTACACACAGCTTGTCCACAACAGCCAGAAGTATCCTCACCTATTGACGGGCATTCAGTCGCAGCGGGCTCAATAACAACACATGCTAGCTGCCCAGGATACTGATTTATCAGCATTTCTAACGAGGTTATGTCGTTGTATCGAAACGTCTTAGTTTTCTCTATTGTTTCCTTTGGAATACCACGCGTAAGCGGCGTCGATCCAATGAACCAATCGTCATAAGAAAAGAACGGTTGATCTGCACATCGAGCGACAATTTCTCTGCCCGTATAGGCCCGAGCAAGCTTGACGGCTGCTGACACAGCAGTAGAACCATTTTTTGTGAACTTCACCATGTCAACAGATTCAATCATGTCGATCAATAGCTCAGCCGCCTCCAACTCAATCATCGACGGCCGCGTAAGATTGTTTCCGTTTTTTATTTCCCGTAATGCAGCTTCATCAATTTCATCTTCGGCATAACCTAAATTCACTGCACGCAATGCCATGCCGTAGTCTAGATACTTATTACCATCGGGGTCAAAAATGTGTGCGCCTTTACCATGGGTTAATATTTGCGGCGCATTTAATGGATACTGATCATACCCACGCGAATATGTGTGAGCACCGCCTGGTATGGCCTTCAGCAAGCGTTCTTGATAATTCATGATTTACTCTTTCTGAAATTTAATAAAGCCTCAACCATAATGAAATCATCGATATCATCAATTTCGAATGACTTCCATTTAGGCACTACATATCCAATCGTACGCTCGTGATAAAATGACTTTTCGTGAAGCAGTGCATCAATTTGCGAAACATATACACTACCCTCAAAGAAATACACATCTTTAATATCTTGCCGTCGCAAGACTTTCATTTCTTTATCTTCATATCCAACTATAAAGCCACGATTATCTTTTTTTACTAAAAAAGCTGGGTTTTGCGACTCGGTTTTGCAAATACCGACAATAGCCATTGCATCTTGTTCTTTTGTTAACTGTTCTATCGATTTATCAATATCATTCTTGTCACGCAAAGGTGAAGTTGGCTCTAGCAGCACCACGTACTCAAACGTTTCATTCTTCTCATTCTGGTAGTGGTCTATTGCATGCTTGAGAGTATCAAAAGATGTAGCGGTGTCGCTAGCCAACTCGGCTGGCCTAATGAACGGTACGGTTGCTCCAAAATCGCGGGAAATACGAGCAATTTCTTCACTATCCGTTGTAACCATCACCTCATCAATGTATTTGCTTGCCAAGCCTGCCTCAATGCTCCATGCAATGAGTGGCTTCCCGCAAAGCTCTTTGATATTTTTGCCAGGCAGCCCTTTGGATCCACCTCGCGCTGGAATGATTGCAATAACGCGTTTGCCGTTAATCATTACTTCTCTACCGTTGTCTTATTGTTGAGTTGGCCATTTGCGTGTCTTAAATCTTCCGGCCGGCCTACATCTAGCCAAGGCTCATGCATCGGATAAGCCACCGTGCGTCTGGACTGTTCTTGCAGGTGCTCAAACAATGTGGGCATGTCACAGCGTGACTCACAAGGCAATGCATTCAACGCATCGGGGTCAAGAGCATAAACACCCGCATTGATGTGCGAACGAGCTATGGGCTTTTCTTCAAAACCAACAATTTCGACACCTTGGGTCTGCACCACGCCAAATGGATGTTGCCATTCATGTACACGAACAGCCATGGTGGCTGCAGCGTCGTGCCGCACATGAAAATCAAGCAATTCACCGTAGCGGATGTCGGTAATTACATCACCATTGGTCACCACAAACGCAGCGTCGGGCCGTGGGCTAAGCAACCCTAACGCACCCGCAGTGCCTAATGGGGTCTGTTCGCGCAGGTAGTCAATCTTCACCCCAAATTGCTCGCCATTGCCAAAGTGCTCTTCAATCATGTGACCTAGATAATGGACGGCCAACACAAAATGACTAAAGCCTTCCAATTTGGCATTCTCGATGATGTGCTCTAACATTGGTTTACCCGCTACGGGTAGCAAGGGTTTAGGGCAGTTTTCTGTATGCGGCCGCAGGCGTGTTCCCATGCCACCGGCCATGATCACCATCAGATTGGAGCGCACGGGTGGTGTGGCAATTTCATCCCATAGATGCAGACCGACAACATGGCGATGCTCATCAACGACAGGAATCTGCTGAATTTTGTTAGCCACCATCAATTGCATTACCATCTCGCGCGTCATTTCAGGCGGCACGACCAACGCATTGCGATGAATGACGTTGGTGATTAAGCTATTGAGGTCCAACCCTTTAAGTAAACCGCGTCGAATGTCGCCGTCAGATATCGTGCCTTCGAGCTCTCCTGCCTCATTCACTACTAGCACAATCTTGACCGCGACCTGATCCAAGTTGCTAATGGCCTGCTGTATGGTGGCTTGAGCAGGGAGGATGGCTTTGCGCCAGATTTGTTCTATTGAATTCACTTATTTCACTCAATCTCAATATGCAGGTAGATCAAAAAAAGATTTCTTAGATATACCATCAAGAGCGTAATGCTTAATGACTTTGAGCACTTGCTCACTTGCGCCACCTTCACCATAAGGGTTTAGTACCTGATTTAAACTCGACTGAAATGCTTCGCTATAAAGCACTTCCAAAGCCCCTTCGATGCTTTGACGAGTAGGTTCGCAATTGATGACGCTTGTAGCGCTCAACCGGCCTCGTTGGCGGTCTCCAATGTTAATGGTGCCCTTTTTGAAGCTGGGCACCTCTGCCAAGCCGCTAGAAGAATTGCCCACTACGCCATCAACCTGTGCTACGCATGAAAGGTAACGCAGTTGCCCAAGTGATGTGTAGGCGCGAGCGTTGGGATTTTGCGCCACAAAATCCTGCACCATATTAATCAAAGCTCGGCCATCAGTATCTGCATTAGGCATAGTAAAAATAAGATGCGTATCTTTTAGCTTTACCAAAGCAGCCAATAACTCTGTCATCTGCTCTTCGGCTGTTGACGCTTCAAGCGTGACCGGATGAAAAGTAATCAACAGGCTTTTTGCGCCCAGTTGAAAATCAAGCGACTCTTCCAATTCTGGTCGGTCGAGAAGTTTTAATCGTTTGATGTTGTCAACGCCCAAGCCGCCGACCATATGCACCCGCTCAGGCTGCTCACCTAGCTGAATTACTCGCTTGCGGTACTCTTCGGCGGCGACAAAATGCAGGTGCGACATCTTGGTAATCGAATGCCGCAGCGCCTCATCAAAAGCACCTTCAGTCGTCTCGCCGCCATGTAGGTGGGCAACAGGTATACGAGCAACGAGGGCCGCTGCTGCCGCTGCAAAAATCTCGAACCTGTCACCAAGTACCACGATCAGATCGGGGCTCAACCCATCTATTGCGTCGGCTATACCAATGAGCCCTAAACCCATGGACTTGGCAATGCCTACTGAAGTGTCAGAGCTGGTTAGCATTTCGACCTTGCGGTCAATCTTGAAACCGTCTTTTTCAATATCGCGGTAGGTCAGACCAAACTCTGGCGACAGGTGCATGCCGGTGGCAATGACTTGCAGTGTCAGCTCAGGATCGTCCTTGATACCTTGCATGACCCAGCGTAGCAAACCATATTCGGCTCGGGTACCAGTGATGACACAGATTTTCCGAGTCATAGCTCGATCAATTCGTCTGCAGCGTAATCGCGCGTTGCAACGCGGCCCATCACTTCATCCCAGCGCATGGGTGTTATACCGGTGCCGGGGCGCTTTGTGGTGAGGTTTTGTGCACTGAAAGCCTCACCCGCCTTTATAGCTTGTCTGGCCACTAGTGACTTGCGCGCAACTGGCTTATTTCTCACCTCACTTGGTGTTAGCCGTTTGATGCCATCACCCAACGCAACATCAATGTTGCGAATAGCTTTCACCATAGCTTTGAGTTCTGAAGGGTCAAGACTGGCTTGATGGTCTGGGCCAGGTAGAGATCGGTCTAGGGTGAAGTGCTTTTCGATTACTGCAGCACCCATGGCCGCTGCGGCAATAGCCACTTCAATGCCTTGGGTATGGTCTGAGTAGCCCACAGAAACATTAAATGCTGCTTGTATGTTCTGCATGGCAAGCAAGTTGACTTCATTCATAGGGGTTGGGTACTCGGTCGTGCAATGCAATACCGTCATCTGGGCACGTACTGTGCCCGCATGCTCCAATACATCGATTGCCGCCTCAATATCACCCAGTGTCGCCATGCCTGTGGAGAGGATGACTGATTTGCCTAGTTTTCCAATGTGGCGGAGGTACGGCAAATTGTTGATTTCACCGGAAGGAATCTTGAAATAATCCTGCCCTAGGTTCAGCAGCAAATTAATGCTCTCAATATCAAAACCAGTAGAGAAAAAGCCAATATTTCGCAAGGTACAGTGCGCGATGAGCTCGTGATGCATACCCTCAGTGAGTTCAAGGCGGCGCAGCATCTCATACTGGGATTCATTACTGCCGGTTGTCTGGGTTTGATAGTCCGCCTTTTTGGCTGCGCGCGTGACTTGGCGGTTAGCGTTGAAGGTCTGGAATTTGACAAGATCAGCACCAGCCTCAGCAGCCGCATCAATTAGCTGCTTGGCCAACATAAGATCGCCATTATGGTTAACACCAGCTTCTGCGATGATGAGCGTGCGTTTTTTCATTATTCATTGTGTCCTGTAAATCGGGCGTGGTCTGGCTGGTTGTGCCGCACAGCGAGGCCCATACCCATCACACAGTGTTGCCCAAGCGTAAGCCCTTCCCTAATGATGCTACCGCTGCCGACAAAACTGCCGATTCCAATTTTTACGTCACCATTGAGAATGACGCCAGTAGAAATATGGCAGTGGTCTTCCACCTCTACATCGTGCTCAAGTAGCGCACGTGTGTTGATGATGCAGTTGTTACCGACCCTAGCGCCAGCATTCACAATGGCACTATGCATCACGATGCTGCCTGCGCCAACGGTAGCGTGACGAGAAACATGGGCGCTAGGCGCGATGATGGCGGGCAACTGGAACCCGATTTCGATAGCCTGCTGATATAAGCGCATGCGGTGGCTAGGTGTTTGAATTTGACCCACGGTAATACAGGCGTATGGGTAGTCTTTGACCAATCGTGGCAAGTCCCCATCTGTAGCAATTACTTCATACCCCAGGTGCTTGCTATGCATTTCTTCCGGCATTCCAACCAGTCCGCAAATCTCGTAACCACCATGCTGCTCAATTACTTCGACACAGGCATGGGCGTGACCGCCAGCCCCTATTAGGATCAGTTTCGGTTTTCGCATGGAACCACATTTAGCAGCCCTGGACTTCTCAGGATATTAATCAAGCGCCGCTCCAGTGGTTCGACCAATGCTACAGGCACCTTAGTCGCGTTGCGGTAGATCGACAGGAGATTCATAAGTGCCCGCAACGAGCACGTCATCAGAAAGATGTCGTTACCGCCGTTAAACATATCGACCGCACGCTGAGCACAGGCAAATTCAGCCAAATCATTCTTAACACGCCCACCCCCTACTGACGACACGAACATTAAGTCGACGCCCCCTTAAGGTAGGTCCACTCGTTGCAGCAAAAACGGGACCCGTGCTGAGCTACCGGCCCAGCATCTACTAACGACTTGATGGCCTGAACGATCTCCTGATTGAGATTTCGTTTCGTATTCATGGCGCCTATAGGTTGTAGATATCGGCTTTGTAAGCTGACAGGTTTGCGGGCTCACGGAACCAAGCAATCGTCTCAGTCAGACCACGCAAGAAACCTTCGCGACTGCCGTATTTTGGTTGCCAATCGAGGAGTTCGCGCGCCTTGGCATTTGATGCCCACAGACGCTCAACCTCACTCTTTTCAGGCCGCAGACGTTCTTCATCTGTAATGATTTCAATAGATGTACCCATCGCTTCAGCGATAGCATGCGCGGTATCGCCAATGGAAATTTCGAAATTACTGCCAAGGTTAATGACCTCACCAATGCCTCGGTCTGACTCCAGGGCTGCTATGAAACCAGCAACTGTATCGGTCACGTAGTTGAAGTCACGTGTAGGTGAAACTGCGCCCAGTTTGATATGACGTTGACCATGCGCAATCTGGGTGATGATGGTCGGGATCACGGCACGAGCGGACTGGCGTGGGCCGTAGGTATTAAAGGGCCGTAGCAGCGTAACTGGTGTGCCAAATGAGGCGTAGAACGACATGGCGATTTGATCTGCGCCGATCTTGCTGGCTGAATAGGGTGATTGTCCTTGCAGCGGATGGTCCTCAGTGATAGGCACGAAGCGCGCTGTACCGTACACCTCGCTCGTCGACGTCTGCACCACCTTACTAACACCAAGATCGCGCGCTGCCTGGACGATGTTCAGCGTCCCCTTGATGTTGGTGTCAACGTAGGTGTCGGGCGAATGGTATGAATATGGGATTGCAATTAGAGCCGCGAGGTGCAGCACCGCATCGCAGTCTTTCATAGCGGTACGCACTCCATTGGGGTCTCGCACGTCGCCAGCAAACACCTCAAATCTACCCTTTACATCTGATGCACAACGGTCTAGCCACCCCCAAGAGTTGAACGAGTTGTAAAGCACGAACGCACGAACATCATGGCCCGCGCGAACTAGCGCTTCCGTAAGGTGTGAGCCGATAAATCCATCGGCACCAGTAATCAAAATTTTCTTATTGCTCATCGTGGGAGATTTCTTCCGTGTGAATGGTTATGTTTGGAGCGGCAAAAAGCTCATCGTATCCCCCGGCTGAGACGATTCTGCCTTGGTCCAAGCGGTAGATCACATCGCAATTACTCAATGTGGTCAATCTGTGGGCAATCACAAGCACGGTCAGATCACGCCCCAAGTTGTTAAGGGCTTGCATGACAATGCTTTCTGTCTCGCCGTCGAGGGCGCTGGTAGCTTCGTCAAACACCAGCACAGAGGCCTGTTTGTAAAGTGCTCTGGCTATACCAATACGTTGTCGCTGCCCGCCGGACAGACGCACACCACGCTCCCCGACCATGGCTGAGTAACCTTCTGCGCTAGCTTCGATGAACTCAGAAATTTGCGCTCGCTGTGCGGCTTGACGTACGCGAGCATGGTCAATTTGAGCGGGGGGCACGCCGAAAGCGATGTTTTCGGAAAACGAGCCGTCGGCCAGAAAAATGGTCTGCGGCACATGCGCAACGTTGCGCTGCCAGGCCAGCTGGGTTACGCCGGTAAGCAGTACACCATCCACCAAAATCTGCCCGTTGGTTGGCTGCAGCAGTCCCATTAACAAGTCTATGGCTGTGCTCTTGCCACTACCTGTAGTGCCAATAAAACCTACCCTTGCCCCCTTGGGAATGGTTAGGTCTAGCCGATGCAACACTAATGGCAACTGCTGCTGGTAGCGATAAGATACGTTGACTACACGAATATCACATGCGAACGGTAAAGGCTTAATTTGCTCTTGCGACTCCGCTGCCACAGGTTGCTGTAAAAGTTCCACGACATCTAGTAACACCTGCCGATTCCCAGCTACCATTACCCAGCCGCTATATATCTGCTGCAGCAATGGCATAAGCCGTTGCGCACCTAACGCGAGTGCGCCTAGAGTGGGTATGGCCGCCGCAATACCACCACCGGCAGTTATCATGCTGTAGCCGAGCAGCGCAATCAGGACCATGCCCAACGCTTCAACAGCAAAACGTGGGCTGGGGCCAATGATGGTATTACTGGCCTGCGCTTGACGCAGCGCTAAATCGATGCGGTTAAATCGACTCGAAAAGACAGATTGAGAATGGTCAAGCAATACATCACGTATGCCACCCAGGCCTTCTTGCATGCTCTGCATGCGAGTGTTGAACGCAGTATTGATAGCACGACTGTTGCGCGCCAAATGATTTCGGGAAAAAAATGACACAGCAGAGTAAATGCTACCAAAGCCCAATAGGGCCACGGTTGCCACCATCGGGTCAATCAATATCAGCGCAGTAACGATGAAGATTGCCATAAGAAAACTGCTGCAGATAGTAAGCACACTGAAAACCACAGGGATAATGACATCAACCTTGTTTACACCGCCCATTACGATACTGCTGTTACGGGCTACATGAGTCACATAGGGTTGGTAGAGGGTGCGACGGTAAACCTCCGCCCCCAACTCATGCCCGATACCAAAGTTAATTTTTGCTGTTGCATAGTTCAACAAAAATCGCAACACCCCTGAGACAACAGCGGCGCCAGCGAAAAGCATAGTAAGGCTCCAACGAACGTCCTGCAATTCATTAGAGCTATTTAATCTCAAAATTGAAACCACCTGCGCAACCATCGGGCGCTGCAGCGCTTGCACCGGATCAGCTAAAAAGGCCAAAAAAGGCACAATAGCGCCTAAGCTAAGCAGCTCAGCCAGTGCTCCAATAAGCATTAGTGCAATCAACAATACAAGTTGTTTGCGTCGGCGTGAGGGCAGGCTAGCTGCAAGGTGACGCAGAGTTTTAATCAAAGAGGGTGAGACCGAACGGGCCTGCTGAGTCGAATTTGTGAGTAAATTAAGCATTTCGCTACTCAACGACGATCAGATAAAGAACAACCGCACCCGTCAAGATTCTTCATTTGCCAGCACCAAGCGCTTGCTCTGCATCTCGCGCAGAGCGGTCCAACAAAGATCATGCAGGACTTGACGTAACACTTAATGCCCTTGGATCGAGGAGAGACAGTTGAAAGGATCTTTGCAGCCAGAAGATTTCGTCGGCTTTGAGATGAGACAGTCGAGGGCTGCAATTAGAAAGCCCCCCCCTAACTGACTCTCGGACTGGTAAATGTCGGGATACATTTCGGCGATTTTAGGTTGATCATTGCTATAAAGGCTGACGCTTGAGCATGCCGCTTTTTTGCTGGAACGGGTTTGGCAGCAGCACTATCCGGCAACCTTAATTTAGAGCTTATGTCAAAAACGAACGCTTTATCCGAGTAATTTTATGTGCAGACTTTTGATTTTTCACAGCAGCCTGCCACGCATTACGCATAAACACAAACAACAGCAAAGCAAATCCGGAAGCAAACAAGGCTAGCAACACAAACACGCTGCGCTTTGGCGATGTTTTACGATGGGGCAAACTAGGCTGCTGCACAAAAACCTCAGCGCCTTTGACAGTTAAGCTTTTTCTTAGCTCAACATTTTCCAGCTCTTTGCGGGCAACTTCAGCACTCAGCGTAGCGTAGTGCTTCATCACAACCTCTAGGCCTGCGTCGTTAAGGCCCGCCTTTCCCATTTGCCTCTTCAACTGCTCAACCGCATCGGTATCGTTGGCAATGATGCCTTCGTTACTGCTGATGGTTTGCTCTATTTGATCTTTGTTTTTACCCTTGGGCAATAGCTCTAGCAGCAATGCATCGATGGCAGCCACCCCCATGGCTTGCGCGCGCTCTGGCGTGGCAGCAATGGTGGTAATAGTGGACATGCCTGTTTTTTTATCAAACTTACCGGTTATTTTCTTGGCTAAATAAGCGCGGGCATCGTCTTGGTTGCCATCAAATTCAGGCAGTAAATCAAACTTCACAATGAGTGGATCTAGCACTGGGGCAGCCCCTACCAAAGCCACCTCAGCCTCTGTCAGTCGAACAATGGCGGTTGACTCAAACGTTTTAGGCCACAAAAAGCTCAACGCACCAGCCAACACAGCGGCAGCCAAAGGTCCAAAAACCAACAACTTCCACGACTCGGCCAAAGTAACCAAGATATCTAGCAGGCTTATTTCATCGTCTTCGTAGTGGCTTACGGCTTGTTCTGTCATGCGGCTTTTTCTAGGTGTGAATGGGTTACTTTGCCAAAACGGCGCTCGCGGGTGGCATACCAATGCAAGGCTTTGCTTAGCTCGGCCTCGTCAAACTCAGGCCACAGAGCGTCAGTAAAGTACAGCTCGGCATAGGCCGCTTGCCACAGCAAAAAGTTGCTGATGCGCTGCTCGCCGCCCGTGCGGATGAGCAAGTCAACTTCAGGCATGCCAGCGGTGCTGAGGTGCTGCGCCAGCTGGTCTTGCGTGAGCTGGCTTGCATTGAGTGTGGGGTTGGCAGTTTGCCAGTTTTTAACAGCCTGCACCACATCCCACTGGCCGCCATAGTTGGCAGCCACGCACAGGGTGATGGCTTGGTTATGCTGGGTGGCGGCCTCGGCAGCGCGTATGCGGGTTTGCAGCTCGGGTGCAAAACCATCGACATTGCCAATGACCTTTAGGCGCACGCCTGCGGCAGCAAGTGCGGCCATTTCTTTTTCAAGGTACTGCACAAACAGGCCCATGAGGGTGCTGACTTCGTCAGCTGGGCGACTCCAGTTTTCGGTGCTGAAGGCAAAAAGGGTCAGGCACTTGATGCCCTGCTTTGCACAATACTCCACCAAGGCCTTGACGCCCGACGCACCTTTGGCATGCCCCACAGTGCGTGGCATGTGGCGCTTTTGAGCCCAGCGGCCATTGCCATCCATGATGATGGCAATGTGCTGCGGCAAGGTGGACGAGGCTTGTGTGGACACGAACTTTTTATTTAAAAATTTGACGCAGGCACGCTACCGCCCCTACGCTCAAAAACGAAGCCTTCGATTATCTACTGGAAATGACAAATTTGAGAGTTTGAACTTTGATAAAGTTTGTCTTGGGCAAGCTGTTAATCCCCAAATTATTCAACGCTCACATTGAGGTTGTAGCCGTGCTTTTTGAGCAGCGCGTGCTTTTTGGCCTCGTCTAAGTCGGTGGCTACCATTTCAGCGCACATTTGCTGCACAGTGATTTCTGGCGTCCAGCCAAGTTTGGCTTTGGCTTTGGATGGGTCACCCAGCAAGGTTTCTACCTCTGTGGGGCGGAAGTAACGGGGGTCGATTTTGACCACCACATCGCCCACCTTGAGACCAGGCGCGTTGCCACCACTGATGGCGGCCACAGTGGCTGTCTCATCCACGCCTTTGCCTTCAAACTTGAGGGTGATGCCCAGCTCTTCGGCGCTCCATGCGATGAACTGGCGCACGCTGTATTGCACGCCGGTGGCAATGACAAAGTCTTCGGGCTGGTCTTGTTGCAGCATCATCCATTGCATGCGCACGTAGTCTTTGGCGTGGCCCCAGTCGCGGAGGGCGTCTAGGTTACCCATGTACAGGCACTGTTCTAAGCCCTGTGCAATGTTGGCCAAACCACGGGTGATTTTGCGGGTGACAAAGGTTTCGCCACGGCGCGGGCTTTCGTGGTTAAACAAGATGCCGTTGCAGGCATACATGCCATAGGCTTCGCGGTAGTTGACCACGATCCAATAGGCATACATTTTGGCCACGGCGTAGGGGCTGCGTGGGTAAAATGGTGTGGTCTCTTTTTGCGGAGTTTCTTGCACCAAGCCATAGAGCTCGGAGGTGCTGGCTTGGTAGAAACGGGTTTTCTTTTCCAGGCCCAAGATGCGAATGGCTTCTAGCAAACGCAGGGTTCCCATGCCGTCAACGTCGGCGGTGTATTCGGGCGATTCGAACGACACGGCCACGTGGCTTTGTGCGCCTAGGTTGTAGATTTCATCGGGCTGGGTTTCTTGCACGATGCGAATGAGGTTGCTGGTGTCGCTCAGGTCGCCATAGTGCAGTTTGAAGTTGGCGTTTTCAATGTGCGGGTCTTGGTAGATGTGGTCGACACGCTGGGTGTTGAACGAGCTCGCACGGCGCTTGATGCCGTGGACGATGTAGCCCTTTTCCAGCAAAAACTCAGCAAGGTATGAGCCGTCTTGGCCGGTAATGCCGGTGATGAGGGCTACTTTGGGTTGGGTGGGGTTCGTCATAGTTTGCTCACAAAGTCTTGATAGGCGGCAACAAGGCCATGTTGTAAATCTACCTTGGCGTGCCAGCCTAGGGCGTTGAGGCGAGAACTGTCCATCCACTTGCGTGGGGTGCCGTCGGGCTTAGATGTGTCGAATTCAATTTGACCAGTGAAGCCTACAGTTTGGGCGATGGTCTGAGCCACTTCGGCAATGGTCACATCCGAGCCACTGCCCACGTTGATGTGGCTTTGCATGGGCGTGGTGTGTTGGTCGTAAGTGGTTTTGGGCAGCTGCATGACGTGCACGCTGGCTGCAGCCATGTCGTCTACATACAAAAACTCGCGGCGCGGTGTGCCTGT
>JACCDN011136585.1_pt1 | contig 50392 bp, 38 predicted proteins | sample 7441691 | NCBI WGS metagenome assembly JACCDN01 (sample SAMN15323439, study PRJNA562643) | freshwater metagenome | isolation source: river surface water | place: USA:Blue River Watershed | collected 2017-08-16 | reverse complement strand
GGCCCTGGTGTAATAGCAGGTGAACCTGCATTAAAATTCCACTGATACGAAAAGTTAGTAGCACCATCCGCAGAAGAAGTACTATCTGTAAAAACAGCATTAGCATCATTTAAACAAACTTCTGGAAGTGTAAATCCAACTTTTGGAATGGAATGAATAAGTAGGGGACTCGCCAACTTAAAAGTATCGCTTTTACAACCTGAGCTTGCTTCTGCAATAAGCCATGGATTTCTATTTCCCCAATTATTATAGATTGTTATTTGTTGGGTAAAACTGTTTGAATTGATTACGCCATTTCCGTCATCTAAGTTCCAAAAACTTTTTTGTAGCGTCCCATTTGCAATAGAAGAGGTTTCTGTAAATACAATATTTTTATTTACACATGTATTTGTTGTTGCAGTAAATGAAGCGATTGGTTTCGGTGTTATTTCAATACTTTTTGAAGTAATATTTGATTCACATCCGTTTTTAGATATTACTTTTAGTGTAACTGAATAATTTCCTACTGCACCATATTTAATGGGCTTAACAGTTGAACTTGTTGTATCAAGTAATTTGCCGTCGCCAAAATTCCATAACCATCTAGTATCTGCTAGTGCGGGGGTATTAAAATATATTGAATCTTGAATACAGCCTGTTTGAGTAGACGTAAAATTAGCAAATACTTGCTCCGAGTTTAATACAATGTTTTTTGTTGCAACACCACATTCTTGAGTAGCTGATGTGATGGTGTAAATACCATCATTTAGGTTGGTGAAATTATTAATTAAAAGGTTGGCACCTGTACTTGAAAAATTATTGGGCCCTGTCCAAGTATAGGTGCTAGCGTCCTGTGTTAATGCCGTAATGGAGGCTGTTGTATTATAGCAAATAGGTTTGTTGTCCGTAAAAATTTCAATGTTTTTAGCAGCGTCAATGAGTTGTATAACATTGCTGCTAAAATCAGAAAAATAACCATATCTGCCAGTAGATCCAGATGTTCCCTGAATAACACCCACGTGAAATTTACCTTTGCTATTTTCTATAAGTGCATTCTGCCCACCTGTTATAACAGAAGGTGCTAAGTCTAATCTTGCAAACATCCAATCTCCATTGCTGCCTGTTACAGGGCTAAATAAACTGCCATTAATATTAGTATTAGTGCCATTGAGTTTAAAATCATTAATAATATTTTTTGGCGCTAACACATTTAAATAAAAACTTCCTGTACTTGAAGCTCTCGTAATACTAATACTTTTTGATCCGGTACATTTTATAGAAGGAATGATAGCGCCGCCAAGTTCACAACCAAATCCAGTAATATGAAAAATGTGAACGGGCTTATCTGTGTTGACAAAACAGGAGTTTTCACTTAATGAGCCTTTAAAATAATCACCCGCTTGTAGCGTAGCAACTGTTAGTCCATTTACTTTTACAACGGTATTATTTTCAATGGCAAAAACATAATAAAAGTCGGGACTGTTAAAATAGCCTTTAATTACTACAAAATCTTTTCCTGCAATCTCGTCCGGGATGAGTTGGTCGCCAGCGGTGTCTGCGCATCCTTGGCCAGTGTAAAAAAGGGAATCATCTTTTGTAGAAATACAAATGGGTTTGTTGGATGTAACCACCGTTCCGCCGGGTCTTTCTGTTGCCACATTGGTAGCTGCAGAACAGGTATAGGTTTCTCCTTTTTGCAAAATAATAGTGAAAGGTACGCCGGCTGCATGCCCCATTAAATTTGTTTTAGGCGTAATGGTAACCTGGGTATTATTTTCTGTGGCTAGTACAATAAAATCGGTGGTATATAAAGGAAGGCCTCTACCTACAAAACCCATTTGAAAAGGAAGTGTAAATTTTGTGCCTAGTGCATTTTTGCCTTTTAGTGCATAGATGTCTCCATTAAAGCCATTGGCAATATCGTAATAGAAGGATACAGGGGTAGTAGATCTAATTAGCAGCCCTTTGTTGGTTACTGTGTTGGGTGTAACATTTTCTAATTGTGTGATATAGGCGGTAAGGTCTAATGAGTTAGAACTGTTGGCGGCAATATTTAAGGTAATTGGGGTGAAGCTTGTGTTGGCTGGTTGTGATATGGTAACGGTGGCCGCGCTGGTTAAAGTGGAGAGTCTTAATAATATGGGTCTATCTCCATGCGCTTGTTGTAAATCGGGGGCAGCAAACCAGAAGGTGGTATCGGTTTGTGCGCTGGCTTCTATGCAAAAGAATACCAAAAAAGCACACAAGTAGTAAAAGGGGGGTCTACTGCTCATTTTTGCTATATTCTATATCAATTTTCAATTCTCGTCTTATATCTCATGCAAACTACTTAAAACGGCCTTAAAATTGTTATAATTTATTTATCTTGAACATCTTAAATCTATATTCTAATGAAAAGACGCAACTTCCTTAAAAATAGCAGCCTAGCAGCGGCTTCTGTAGCATTTATGCCTTCAACTCAATTATTTGCAAAATCAGCTACGGCAAATGCCGTTAAAATTGGCATTATTGGGGTAGGATTAAGAGGGCAAGGACACCTAGACTTGCTTCTAAGACGCAAGGATGTTGAGGTTGTTGCTATTTGTGATATTAGCGATTATATGTTGCAAAGCGCAAAAGACGACATTACGAAGTCTGGTAAAAAAATGCCAGCTATATATACTGGCGATAATTATGCTTGGAAGCGCATGTTGGAAAAAGAAAAACTAGACGGCGTAGTCATTGCAACTCCTTGGGAGTGGCACAAGCCTATGATTGTTGGTTCTTTGGAAGCGGGTGTTAAATATGTTGGTTCCGAAGTTTGTATAGGACTAAGCTTACAAGATCATTGGGATGTTGTAAAAACGGCAGAGCGTTACAACGCACAAGTTATGATGCTTGAAAATGTTTGTTACAGAAGAGATGTGATGGCCGTATTAAATATGGTGCGTCAAGGATTATTTGGAGAGCTTATTCACTTGCAAGGTGGTTATCAACACGATTTAAGAGAGGTTAAATTTAACAATGGTAATAATCCAGCAAATACGCCAGTAGAATTTGGCGCAAAAGCTTTTTCAGAAGCGTCTTGGAGAACAGAACATTCTGTTCAACGCAATGGCGATTTGTATCCAACACATGGCGTGGGACCTATTGCTAATTACATCAATATTAATAGAGGTAACCGTTTTGTGAATTTGTGTTCTTTTTCTTCAAAGGCAAGAGGTCTTCACAATCATGTTGTTAAAAAAGGTGGTGAAAATCATCCCAATGCAAAAGTTAATTTTAGACTCGGCGATGTTGTTACAACCAATATTCAATGTGCCAATGGCGAAACTATTTTATTACAGCACGATACCAATTTGCCACGTCCTTATTCTTTAGGATTTAGGGTTCAAGGAACAGAAGGATTATGGATGGATGTAAACAAGAGTATTTACATTCAGGATAAATCACCTAAAGCGCATCAGTGGGAGCCTGCAAAAGAATGGCTGGATAAATATGATCATCCATTATGGGCACGCTGGAGTAAAGAAACAGAAGGCGCAGGGCATGGGGGGATGGACTTTTTTGTAATTCATGCTTTTGTTGAGTCTATCAAAAATGGTACACCTACACCACTTGATGTTTATGATGCAGCAACTTGGAGTGCTATTACGCCGCTATCTGAACAGTCTATCGCATTAGGTAATGAAACAGTGGCTTTCCCTGATTTTACAGGAGGAGAGTGGATGTATAGAAAGCCTGTGTTTGCTTTAAATGATAACTATTAATAGAAAAGGATGGTGGTTTTGGATGCGGTATTAGTGGTGTTTGGTTTTGATCCAGCTAAAACGGAAGTTAAGCCCTTAGGAGAAGGGTTAATTAATCATACCTATAAGCTGCAGGCGGGTAGTGACGAGTTTGTTTTGCAAAAAATAAATACGTCTGTTTTTAAAAACCCAGATGCTATTGCGCATAATATAAAAAGGGTGTCTGATTATGTAGCTACCAACAATCCAAATTATTATTTTGTTGTGCCTATTAATTCTGTGCACGGCAATCAAATGGAATGCATCGAGGAAGGGTATTACAGGGTATTTCCTTATGTTAACGGATCGCATGCCAAAACAGTGGTACAAAATGAGGCGCAGGCTTATGAAGCTGGCTATCAATTTGGACTTTTTACAAGTGTTCTAAATGGACTCAGTGTTTCTGACTTGCAAATAACCATTCCTGATTTTCATAATGTAACGCTGCGGTATCAGCAGTTTAGTGCTTCATTAGAAACAGGCAATTTAGACCGAATAGCGAAGGCTAGTAATGAAATAAAATATTTGCAAAATCAAAAGTGGATTGCAGATTTTTTTGAATCAATAAAAGCCAATCCAAATTTTAAATTACGCGCTACACATCATGATACCAAAATAAGTAATTTACTTTTTGACAACAATGATAAAGGGATTTGCGTAATTGATTTAGATACCCTGATGCCTGGTTATTTTATAAGTGACCTTGGTGATATGTTTAGAACCTATTTATCTGCTGTTTCTGAAGAGGAAACGGATTTTGAAAAAATTTGCGTTAGGCCTGCAATTTATAAAGCAATTGTTCAGGGTTATTTGCAAGGTGCTAATAATATGTTATCTGAAGATGAATCAGAGCATATATTTTATGCTGGGCAGTTTATGATATACATGCAGGCACTTCGTTTTTTAACCGATTTTATTAATAACGACGTGTATTATGGCGCCAAATACCCGCTTCATAATTACAATAGGGCATGTAATCAAATTAAATTATTGGAAGATTATTGCAGCAAAAAAGAATTACTGCAACAAATTATACACGAATAAATGTTTTTTTAAAAATATACAAAATGAAAAAGTTAGTACTATCTGTTATCGTTTTATCCTTTACAAATATCTTGTTGGCTCAAAAATATAGTAAGCCAGAGTGGTATGAAACTTTTGCTAGCATTAACAAAGAAGTACAGCAAAACTCTAAAGCGTATGCTACGCTTAAGTATGCCACCGAAACCATTGGTCACCGTTTAACGGGTTCCGAAAATGGAAATAAGGCAGAAGCGTATGCTTTTAATTTATTAAAGTCTTATGGCTTTAAAAATGTAAAATTTCAGCCTTTTGAAGTTGAAAGTTGGAGTAGAGGTGAACTAACAGTGAAGCTTGGCAATAGTCTTACAAACTTGCAGCCTGTAAAATCTGTTTCGCTAGCGCATTCGCCAGTTGCTGCTGAAGTAGCACTTGAAGTGGTTGATATGGGTAATGGTTTAGATGAAGATTATGCAAAGGATCCAGCAAAAGTTGCTGGCAAAATTGCACTTGTTTATTTAGGTGTTTTACCTGGTTCAAAGCCTGGTACACCAAGTCTACACCGTTCAGAAAAAACCGCGATCGCAACAAAATATGGCGCCAAAGGAATTATTGTGATCAACACCGCTGCGGGTGGAATTTTACTTACCGGCACAGCTTCTGTAACAGGGAAATTAATTCCAATTCCTGCGGTTTGTATTGGTAAAGAAGACGGTCTTGCATTTAAAGAAACACTTGCCAAGGAAAAGCAATTTGCAAGTATTAGTATGACTAATTTTTCGGGACTGATAAAAGCACGTAATGTAGTGGTAACGATTAAAGGAAGTGAACTTCCTAAAGAAAAAATTGTTGTGGGTGGTCACTTAGACTCTTGGGATTTAGCAACAGGTGCGATTGATAATGGCATTGGATCTTTTTCGGTGCTTGACATGGCCCGTACTTTTGCAGCGCTTAATTTAAGGCCTACGCGAACGGTTGAGTTTGTAATGTTTATGGGAGAAGAAGAAGGCTTGTTAGGCTCTAAGGCTTATGTTGATGCAGCAAAAAAAGATAAAACCATCGACCAAATTAGATACATGTTTAATTACGACATGACCAATGATCCAACCGGTTATTCAAGTTCTACCGATGTTTCAGAAAATTTGTTTAAATCCATTGGTTCAATCGTTCAAAGCATTGACACCACTTTTAAAAATACATTTAATGCAGGCGCGGGTCTTCATAGTGATCATCAGCCTTTTATGTTACAGGGTATTCCAACAGGAGGTGCAGCTGGCGGAAAACTACCTAATAATGCCGGACCTTGTTACCACGCAGATTGTGATAGCTTTAAACTCGTAGATGAAAAGGGTATGAAAAATACGGTTCGCTTTAATAGCATTTTAGTGTATGCAGTAGCTGATGCACCATCTATAGAAGCAAAGCATTTAAATGATGATGAAACCAGGCTGTTTTTACTAAAAAATAATTTTAAGCTACCGCTACAAATTGCAGGTGATTGGCGCTGGAATGACTAATCGATTATTTAAGTGTATGATTGAGTACGCTTAGTTTTCCATCAATTGTTTTTTCATCAAATGTTAAACCTAATATTTTAGCAACCAGTGGGTATACATGGATGTTTTCAAATCCGTGTATCTTTTTGCCTGATTTAAATGCAGGGCCCCAGGCTCTAAAACTAGCTCTCATCTCGGGAAGTCTTGGGTCGTAGCCATGCTTGCCTGGGCTACTTGGCCTGCCACTTAAGCTAAAAGTATATGGGAGTTTGGCAACTAAAACAATGTCTCCAATTCTATTATACTTGTCATCCAAATGATTGTAGTGATAATCTTTAGGCATGTTTTCTTTGAGGTAAACATCATACCCGTTTGCTTCTTTTAATAAAGCTTGATAGGTTGGTGTAATAGCCGATGCGTCTTTTGCATAGAGTTGTAAGAGTGCGCTGCCGGATGGAATATAAAATTTAGCAGGATCTACGGGTTTTGGAAGGCGCATGGGTGTTTGGCTATTAACCGTCGCCATCCCATGATCGGATACCAAAATATAGTTGACTGGCAAGTTTAAGGAACCAACGGCGTCATTAATTTGCTTTATCACATTGTCGATGTATTGAACAGCAGCTTCTGCTTGTTTGCTATCAGGACCATAGTTGTGTGCTGCGTCGTCAACATCGGGCATGTAAAAAGTAATAAGATGTGGTCTTGTTTTTTCAGGTAAACTAAGCCAGTCTTTGATTTGAGCAATTCTCTTCTCTATTTTTATTTTATCATTGTAATAATAATAATAGGTCGGGGTGGTGTTTTGAATAGGTGTTTCTGATGCTACCCAATAAAAGCTAGCCGTTAACATTTGTTGTTTTTCGGCAAGTACCCAAAGAGGGGAGCCTCCATACCAATATGGATCCGCAACCATTTTTTTATTAGACATGGTGTAGGTGCTATTTGCTTTTTCGTCAAAAAAAGTATTGTCTACAAGTCCATGATGCGCAGGGTATAATCCTGTAACAATGGTATAGTGATTAGGAAAAGTTAGTGAAGGAAATGAAGAAGTCATATAATTAGCAACGACTCCATTTTTACCATATGCTTGTAGGGAAGTGGCATTGTATTTATCAACAAAGTCGGCCCTTAGCCCATCAATCGAAATTAAAATAACATAGGGCTTTTTTTGAGCTGCTGCGCTATTAAACCTGCCTGCAACAATTTGTTGTGTTGTGTCCTGTGCAATAACGGCTGTTCCTACAAAAAATAATAGAAGTAAGAAAGTCGTTTTTTTAGAATTCAATATTTTCATTGCTACTTGTTAAAATAGTTTAATTGTATAATCCAAGCTAATAGGACACTGCAATAAGCTGTTATTATTCCAGCACCAACATCTAATGGAAAATGTTGCGCCACATAAATTCTAGCATAGCCACCTAGTAGTGCATAGGCAAACCCTAGGGGTGCAATCCAATTTTTTGAACTAATAAAACAGCAAAATAAAAAAAGTGAAAATGCTGTTGCAGTATGGCCAGATGGAAAGCTGTTTGTTGTATGGATTTCTATGCCAGATACCGTATGAATGAGCGCTGCGTTTTCTATAACCGCTGTTGGTCTATTTTCTGATTTAAAAAATATTTGTTTTGAGCTTTGTGTGATGAGGGTTGAGAACACAATGGTAGCTATCAAAAAAGGAATAAACTTTTTCTTGTACATCAGCGTTAAGGCAAAAGCGGGAATCCATATAAATCCATCACCTGCATTGGCCCAGATATAAAAAAAGAAATCCGCAACAGGTCCGAGGTCTATATTGAGAAGCAAAAAAGCATTTTCCTTGCCCATTAAAAAAGACAAAAGAATAAAGCAGGTGCCAGTTATTAATGACAGTCCTATACCAATGGTAGCGTTTCTATTTAGTTGCAACTGCATGTGGTTTATTTAATAGCAAAGCTACTATAGTTGCACCTATTTATTATATAACACCGGCCAATTCGAGGCTTTTTTTCTTAAGGTGTACGATGTCAAGGTTGTCGATAATAGGGTCCGGGGTTAAAATAAGGGAGTTGTTGTTTTCCTTCCACCAGCTATTTTGAATAAGTTCCTTCACATGTAGTACGCCTATTAAGTATTTGCGGTCTTCTTGTGCATGCCATTCTTCAATCCACTCAAATTTGTCTTTAGGGACATTTTTAATATCATCAAAGCTTACATACACTTTTAAAAAGTAATCGGAAGTAAGTTCGTGTGGTTTTTGCTGGTACAGTTTTTTGTATTCATAGCAATAATTGTAACGTAGTGCCGAGATATCACTTAGTACAGCAGATGCTGTAGGAAAGCTGCCCGCACCTTTTCCATAAAAGAATTGCTTGTCTGCAAAACCACTTTCAATAACAACGCCGTTGTATTCGTTTTTTACAAAAGAAAGTGGCTCTGCTTGGCTAATTAATTGTGGTAGCACAAATGCGGACACTTTTCCATTGGCTAACTTTTTAGCTTGCGCTATAAGTTTGATATCTAACTTTTTTTCTTGTGCCACAGAGGCGTCACTTAGTTGTATATTTTGGATACCACTAAATAAAATGTTTTCAGGCTTTTCAACAATACCATATGCATGGGCAATGAGCACGGTCCATTTATTAAGTGCATCGTAACCTTCTACGTCTAGTTTTGGGTTGCTTTCTGCAAAGCCTAATTGCTGCGCCAAAATAAGCGCGGCTTGAAAACTAAGTTTATCTTCAAACATTTTAGTTAGAATAAAATTAGTTGATCCGTTTACGATGGCCTTTATGGAATGTAATAGATCGTTGTCATAATATTCTTCTAGGTTTCTGATAACTGGGATAGAAGCACAAGCTGCTGCTTCATATAAAAAGGGGAGTCCTGTTTTTTGCTGTAACGCAAGTATGGCAGGAAGGTTATCTGCGATCATTTTTTTACTTGCACTTACAACCGCTTTGCCTTGTAAAAGTGCAGTAGAAACAATTTCGTAAGCCGCTACTGAATCATCAATTACCTCAACAATAACATTGATATTAGGATCAAGTAAAAGATCATTTTTGTTTGTTGTAAATAAACTAGCGGGTGCGTTTCTGGGTTTAGCTACATTTTTGATACATACTTTTTCAATGCTAGCCTTTAAGGATGGCGTTTGTTGTAAAACCTTATACAATCCTTCACCTACTACGCCAAAACCAAACAATCCAATTTTTAATACTTTTTGATCTTCCATTTTGTTATTTTTTCTTCAATGCTATAAAATAAAAAAGCTCACCAGATGTAGTCAGGTGAGCTTGAAATATTAATAGCCAAAGGCAAAAAATCAAACGTCGCTGACTTATCTTTCCCTAACTGTTTTATTTGTTAAGGACGGATTTGGCACCTTCATATTACTGCGAATAATATGGGTTGCCAAGGCATCAATGGGCCATTCCCTCTGCCTTTCTGGATAAGATTTCTTAAGAACTAATGCAAAATTAAGCCAGAAAATTGCTTCGCCCAAATAAACTTTGTTTTAAATCTCCTAACATTTGTATGTTTTCAACCATTCTTGCCCTTCGTTGTTATTATATTTACACTTTACTATGGCAAAGAAACGAGCGGAAGATAGCAATACCCAAATACGCACCGAGAGCATTGAGGTTTTTGGAGCTAGGGAGCATAATTTAAAGAACATAGACATTAAGGTTCCCAAAAACAAATTGGTTGTTTTTACAGGGGTTAGTGGAAGTGGAAAATCATCGCTTGCTTTTGATACGATTTACAACGAAGGTCAGCGTAGGTACATGGAAAGTTTTGGTGCTTATGCCAGACAATTTATGGGTGATATGGAAAGGCCCGACGTTGATAAAATTACAGGCCTTTCGCCAGTTATTTCTATTGAACAAAAAACAACCAATAAAAATCCAAGATCTACGGTTGGTACCGTTACTGAAGTTTACGACTTTTTAAGATTGCTTTATGCACGTATTGGCGAAGCCTATAGTTACAATACGGGTAAAAAAATGGTAAAGTTTACCGAAGAAGAAATAATTGCTTCCATCACTGAAAAGTATGCCAATAAAAAAATTGTTTTATTAGCGCCGCTTGTTAGAGGAAGAAAGGGTCATTATAGAGAACTTTTTGAAGAAGTAAGAAAAAAAGGTTTCTTAAAAGTTAGAATTGATGGTGACATTGTAGACCTAACGCCAAAACTACAGGTAGACCGTTATAAGATACACGACATAGAACTTGTAGTAGACCGATTACAAGTAACGCCGGATAGTAAAGTAAGACTTTCGCAAAGTGTTCAGCAAACATTAAAAATAGGAAAAGAGCTTTTGTTTTTAATGGTGCACGAATCAAATAAAGTAGTGCAGTATGCAAAACAACTCATGTGCGAAGAAACGGGTCTTAGTTACGAAACGCCATCACCTAATGCCTTCTCTTTTAACTCACCTTATGGAGCATGTTCAACTTGTAAAGGGCTTGGTAATGTGTTTTCTATTTCGCTGGAACAAATTATTCCGGATAGGAGTTTAAGTATTAAGGAAGGCGGCATTGCGCCACTGGGTGTGCAGCGCGATGCGTATTTATTTAAGCAGGTAGAAGTGCTTGCTAAAAAACATAAAATAAGTATTGATAAACCTATTAGTAGTTTATCTGAACAGTCTATTAACCTATTGTTATACGGCACGCCGGATGGTCCTTCCGAATCTACATTTGATATGGATGAAACCACGGTTGTAAGTGCGTATGAAGGGGTATTTGAAGGTGTTGTTCCCATGCTAAAACGATGGTTTACTGGAACAGGTATTACAGAGGCACTTCGTGAATGGGTCGAGCAGTTTATGGAGTTAAAGCACTGTCCAAGTTGCGAAGGCGCCAGGTTAAAAAAAGAGAGTTTGTGGTTTAAGGTAGCTGGTAAAAATATTGCTGAGATAAGTGATTTAAATTTAGATAAACTTCTCAAGTGGTTTGAGGGCATCGAAAATCATCTTTCTAAAAAAGACAATGCGATTGCAAAAGATATTTTAAAAGAAATTAGAGAGCGGGTAGGTTTTTTACTCGATGTAGGACTTACGTATTTGTCTTTAAACCGGCCGTCTAAAACACTCAGTGGTGGAGAGTCTCAGCGTATTAGGCTGGCAACGCAAATTGGATCTCAATTGCAAGGTATCACATATATTTTGGATGAACCCTCTATTGGATTACATCAGCGCGATAATATGCAGCTTATAAAAGCGCTCCAAAACTTGCGTGATATAGGCAATAGTGTTTTAGTGGTGGAGCATGACAAAGACATTATGTTGGCTGCCGACTATTTAGTAGATATTGGTCCACGTGCGGGTAAGCATGGTGGCCAAATTGTTGCTGCTGGAACGCCACAGGAGGTACTGCTTTCAAATTCTGATACCGCACAATATTTAAATGGCAAGAAAAAAATACTCGTACCCGCACAGCGGCGAACTGGCAATGGGCATGCCATTGTATTAAAAGAAGCCACTGGTAATAATTTAAAAAAGGTTTCAGTAACCTTTCCACTGGGCAAGTTAATTGTGGTAAGCGGGGTGAGTGGAAGTGGAAAATCGACCCTAATAAACGAAACGCTATATCCGCTTTTATCTAAACACTGCTATAATAGTAAGTTTCAACCTATGCCTTTTAAATCCATTAAGGGGCTTGAACATATCGATAAAGTGATTGAGATGGATCAGTCGCCTATTGGCCGAACGCCAAGGAGTAATCCTGCTACATATTGTGGATTTTTTACTGAAATCAGAACTTTGTTTGCGGCTCTTGCCGAATCTAAAATAAGAGGGTATACGGCTGGTCGTTTTTCATTTAATGTAAAAGGTGGTCGATGTGAAATTTGTGAAGGTGGAGGTATGCGTGTGATTGAAATGAATTTCTTACCTGATGTGTATGTGCACTGCGAAAAATGTAATGGGAAACGTTACAATAGAGAAACGTTAGAGATCAGGTACAAAGGAAAATCTATTAGTGATGTATTAGGTATGACAGTAGATGAAGCTTGCGAATTTTTCCAACCAGTTCCGTTTATTTTTAGAAAGATAAAAGTATTACAAGATGTAGGCCTTGGTTATATAACACTAGGACAATCGGCTGTAACACTGAGTGGAGGGGAAGCACAGCGCGTTAAGCTCTCTACCGAACTTGGTAAAAAAGACACAGGAAAAACCTTTTATATTTTAGATGAACCTACTACGGGTCTTCATTTTCAGGATATTCAACATTTAATTGATGTGCTTAATAAATTGGTTGACAGAGGTAATACTGTACTTGTTATTGAGCACAATTTAGATGTTATAAAAGTTGCCGATCATATCATTGATTTAGGCCCAGAAGGTGGAGATGGTGGCGGCACTATTTTATTTGAAGGCACGCCAGAGCAAATGGTAAAATGCAAAGAAAGTCATACCGCACGCTTTGTAAAAGCAGAATTAGGGTAAGATCATTTCGATATGCTCAATATCGTCTTCTAAATAAACGTCCGAATCTTTAATAAATCCAAAGCTGCTATAAAATTTGTGTAAGTATAATTGAGCGCCAATTCGGATAGGCTGCTTGCCAAATTTTTCATAACAATTGGCAATCGCATTTTGCATGAGTCCAATACCCGCACCTTGGCGGCGGTAGGCAGGGGAACTTAATACACGTCCAATAGAAACTTCTTTAAATGAAACCCCTGCTGGTAATAGTCTGGCATAAGCAACTAATTGATCATTGTCCCATCCACACAAATGAAAACTTTTGAGGTCTTTACCATCTATGTCTTGATAGTTGCAGGCCTGCTCTACAATAAATACTTCACAACGCAACTTTAAAATAGCGTACAACTGCTTATTGGTAAGGTTATCAAAGGTTTCTAGGGTCCAGGTAAATGAGTTCATGGTACGCGTATTTTGAGGAAAGATAAGTATAAATTGAGGCCCAAAAATAGTGGTAGATCCACATTAATTTAGCACCTTTGCCATCTTACAAAGCTAACCCCATCATCTATGTCAAAAAGAGTCGCAATTATTGGAGCTGGTCCTGCTGGTTTAACAGCAGCTTACCTACTTGCAAAAGGTAACCAAGAAGTGGTTGTTTTTGAAAAAGATCCACAATACGTGGGTGGTATTTCAAGAACCGAATCTTACAATGGCTATCATTTTGATATTGGGGGACACCGCTTTTTTTCTAAGTCTAAAGAAGTAGAAGATTTTTGGACAGAGATATTAGGGGATGAAATGTTAGAGCGTCCACGAAGTTCACGTATCTATTACAACAATCATTTTTTCTCTTACCCGCTAGTTGCTTTTGAGGCGTTAAGAAAGCTAGGTATTATTGAAAGTGCATTGTGTGTATTAAGTTATTTAAATGCAAAAGTATTTCCAGTTAAAAATCCAACCAATTTTGAAGAGTGGGTAACCAATCAATTTGGAAAAAGATTGTTTAATATTTTCTTTAAAACCTATACCGAAAAAGTATGGGGTATTCCTTGTAACGAAATCAGTGCCGATTGGGCAGCACAGCGCATTAAAGGACTTTCTTTAAGTAGTGCTATTTTTAATGCACTTTTTAAGCCTAATAAAAAAGCCACAGACAAAGACAAGGTTATTAAAACACTCATCGATTCATTCAGGTATCCAAAACAAGGACCTGGTATGATGTGGGAAGCCTGTGCCGAAAAAAGCAAGGCCATGGGTGTTACACTCCACATGAATTGCGGTGTTCAAAAAATCGAATATGCCAATAATGCTTGGACCGTGCAAACCACAACTCAAGGAAATGTAACGGGCTTTGATTATGTACTTTCAACGGCACCCATGCGTGAACTTGTTGCAAATGTATTACCTGCTTTTCCGGATACGGTGGCTGCAAACGCTGCGGCGCTTGGTTATCGCGATTTTTTAACAGTGGTACTTATTTGTAAAGATGAAGATGCTTTTTCTGATAACTGGATTTATATACATGATCCTAAAGTAAAAGTTGGAAGGGTTCAAAACTTTAAATCATGGAGTCCATACATGGTTCCGGACCCGAGGATGGCATGTTATGGGTTAGAATATTTTTGCTTTGAAGGAGATGGGCTATGGACAAGTTCCAACGCCGATTTAATTGCGCTCGGTAAAAAAGAAATAGAAAAAATTGGCCTTACAAAAGCATCGGCTGTTGTTGATGGTTATGTAGTAAGGCAACCCAAAGCATATCCAGTATATGATCAGTTTTATAAGGCAAGAGTGGATAGCGTTAGAGAGGCGCTTGCAAATTATCCTGGGCTTTATTTAATAGGCCGTAATGGCATGCATAAATACAACAACCAAGACCATTCTATGATGACTGCGATGCTTGCTGCAAAAAATATTATTGCAGGTAAAGAGTTGTATAATTTATGGGATGTAAATGAAGACGCCGAATACCATGAAGGTGGTGATAGAGGAGCGTCGGGTCGTATGGTGCCTCAAAAAAATAATTAATACCCGTATTTCTTTTTCCAGCGCTGTACTAAAAAGCTTCTGATTTCATTTTCTCTTGCATTGTTGCCTGGGGTATATAGCGTAGTTCCTTTGATGGCTTCAGGAAAAAATTCAAGGTCCACAAAATTATTTTCGCCAAGGTGGGCATACTTATAATCTTTACCATAATCCATTTGTTTCATGAGTTTGGTTGGCGCATTGCGCAAATGGAGTGGAACCGGTAAATCGCCAGTTTTAGCAACAAGTGCTAATGCGTCATTAATAGCTACATAAGCTGCGTTGCTTTTGGGAGAAGAAGCCAAATAGGTAGCACACTGCGATAATATAATGCGCGACTCGGGGTATCCAATTTTGCTAACAGCGTCAAAAGTATTGTTGGCTAGTAATAATGCATTGGGGTTTGCGTTTCCAATGTCTTCGCTAGCAAAAATGAGCATGCGCCTTGCTATAAATTTGACATCTTCTCCGCCTTCTATCATGCGTGCAAGCCAGTATACGGCAGCATTTGGATCGCTACCACGCATGCTTTTAATAAAGGCAGAAATTATATCATAATGCTGTTCACCGCCTTTATCGTAGATGGCTAATTTTTGTTGCGCTACCTGCATCACAATTTTATCTGTAATGATAATAGCATCATCGCCAGCATGCGTTTGAACAACGAGCTCTAATAAGTTGAGTAGTTTTCTAGCATCACCGCCAGCGATTTTAAATAATGCAGCAGTTTCTTTTAATTGAATGGGAAGCGTAGATAGGTAGCTGTCTTTTTTTATTACCTCATGTATTAATGATTGAAGGTCCTGCTCCTGTAATTGTTTTAAAACAAAAACTTGACACCTACTAAGTAAGGCGTTGTTTACCTCAAAAGATGGGTTTTCTGTGGTGGCGCCAATGAGTGTGATGATTCCTTTTTCTACGGCTGCTAAAAGGGCATCTTGTTGGCCTTTATTAAAACGGTGTATCTCATCAATAAAAAGTACGGCCCCTGGTTGGTCTTTGGCTTGTTCAATTACTTCTCTCACTTCTTTTACGCCACTACTAATGGCGCTTAGTTGAAAGTAAGGTGCATTAAGCTGGTGTGCAATAATGTTGGCAATGGTTGTTTTGCCAACACCTGGAGGTCCCCACAAAATCATGGAAGGGATATGCCCTTTTGCGATGCTTGTGTTTAATATACTTCCCTTACCTGTTAAGTGTTCTTGGCCAACTAGGTCTTCTAGTTTTGAGGGCCGCATTCTTTCGGCAAGTGGGGTATGGTTATTCACTTTCAAATACGTAGCTATAGGCTTTTAAAAACACAAATTGAATTCTGGTATGAACCAGTATTATAGTGCTTGTGATAAGCATAAAAACAGCCGTGTACTTAAGCATTTGACCTACAAAAGCTGGTGTAATACTTGCTGGTAAATTAGACTGTGTTTCCATGGCTTTGGTAACAAAATCATTAAACTCGATGGGGCGTAGCATTAAAATACCAATACTGTTTAATAAAAACATAAATGCAGTACCCACACTAATGTAGCCATTGATTTTAATCCAATCTTTTAAACTAGGATTACAATTTTTTGCTTTGTTGATAGCCGTTGTTACAAATCGAAGACTAGAAAAACTATATATAGCAATACAAGAAAATATAAATACCACAATGAGTAGTGCAGGATTTGCGAGTGCCGTAGGCAGTACAAGTATTGCCATAAATCCAAACAATAAAGCGATTGGAATTAATAAGTAAGTGAGTACTTTAAAAATTTGCACCTGCTTCATACTTTTATTTTATGCTTTGTCTGTAAGGTTTAATTTGATTTGCAACTCAACAAATTGCTTGTCATCAATGGAGCTTGGAGCGTCCAACATAACGTCTCTACCTGCATTGTTTTTAGGGAATGCAATAAAGTCTCTAATGCTTTCTGATCCACCAAGGATAGAGCATAAACGGTCAAAGCCAAATGCCAGTCCACCATGTGGAGGTGCTCCGTATTCGAAAGCACCTAGTAAAAAGCCAAACTTATGAAGGGCTTCTTCGGTGGTCATACCAAGTGCATCAAACATTTTTTCTTGAAGCGCACGCTGGTAAATTCTGATCGAGCCACCGCCAATTTCGTTACCGTTTAATACCATGTCATAGGCATTGGCTTTAATAGTAGCGTAGGGGTGTTCTAAATATTTATCTGCATTTTCGATAACAGGACTATTGTTGATCATAACACTGATATGATCAGGCTTAGGAGATGTAAACGGATGGTGTCTGGCAACCCATCTATTTTCTTCTTCGGCGTATTCAAATAATGGGAAATCTAGTACCCATAATAATTTAAATTCATCGTCTTTGCGGAAGCCTAATTTTTTACCCATCTCAAGCCTTAATTCCGATGTTGCTTTACGTGTTCTTTCTTCTTTTCCAGCAAGTACCAAAACAAGATCTCCAGCTTTAGCGCCTGCAGCGTCTGCAATGGCCTTTAATTTATCTTCGGTGTAAAATTTATCGACGCTGCTTTTGTAAGTACCATCTAAATTGCACTTGATGTATACAAGACCTTGCATGCCAATTTGTGGACGTTTAACCCACTCGGTAAGCTCGTCTGTTTGTTTGCGGGTGTATTCGCTACAGCCTGGGGCAGCAATGGCTAATACCGTTTCTGCATTGTCAAATACGCCAAAGCCTGCACTATTGATTAAATCGCCAGTTGCTTCAATTTTTCCGCCTTTTAAAAACGCCGATTTTAAGTTGGCAATTTTCATTCCAAATCTAATATCTGGTTTGTCATTACCAAACTGCCACATCGCGTCTTCCCAAGTCATTCTTTCGATGTGCTCTGTGTAATCAATATTTTTTACGTCTTTAAAAACGCGTCTAATTAAGTTTTCAAACATTTGTAAAATATCTTCTTGTTCTACAAATGCCATTTCACAATCTATCTGTGTAAACTCTGGTTGTCTATCGGCTCTTAAATCTTCGTCTCTAAAACATTTTACAATTTGGTAGTAACGGTCGTAACCACTTACCATTAATAGTTGCTTAAATGTTTGAGGTGATTGTGGTAATGCATAAAATTGTCCTGGGTTCATACGGGAAGGAACCACAAAGTCACGGGCACCCTCTGGAGTTGACTTAATTAAAAAAGGTGTTTCGATATCCATAAAACCCTCTTCGTGTAAATAGTTTCTTACCGAGCGGTTAACGTTATATCTTAATTCTAAATTTTTCTTAACAGCGTTACGTCTTAAATCTAGGTAACGATATTTCATGCGTAAATCATCGCCTCCATCTGTGTCATCTTGAATGGTAAAAGGAGGTACTGCTGATTTATTAAGTACCACACAACTACTAACAATGATTTCAATATCGCCCGTTCCAATATTTGGGTTTTTGTTACTTCTGCTAGCAACTGTTCCTTTGGCTTGAATTACAAATTCTCTTCCAAGTGGATTTTCATCCAAAAAAGATGCCATGGATTCCCCTAATAATAATTGAGTAATACCATATCGATCTCTTAGATCCACAAAAGTAATGGCGCCAAATTTTCTAACTGTTTGAACCCAACCTGCAAGGGTTACTTCATTTCCAACATGGCTTTCTCTTAATTCTCCACAGTTATGCGAACGGTACATAGTGCTAATTTATTAATCCAATAATTTGAAGGGCAAATATACTTCAAATGCCGCTAGAACCCGCTCAAAATGGCGGTATTGCAAACCATAATTACATGGTTTCTGGTTCGTTTTTATGCCTTGGCTTCCAGATTAAGTAGTAGAAAGCTAAAATAAGCACACCTATTCCAAATGGAATCATGGCCAGGTGCTTGTAGGTGATGCCAAAACAAGCAATGGCTTCGTCGAAATGTAAAAACTCGGAAACCATCCAAAAGGAGTTGGCGCTTATCCATACGGTAATGGCCAAATTATGGCAGAGTTCAGACATAAACTGTCTAGTACGCCATGAAATAATCATAGAAATGGCAAGGGTTGGTATAATCATGATAATGCCAAGAACTGGAATACCAAGGCACCAAGCAATATCTTTAAATAGCCAAAATACAATGTGTAAATTTTCCATTTTTCGGTACTGCATGGGAATTACATATTCACTACTGTTTTTAGAATTAGGCATATTGTTATTGTTAGGGTACTAAATTATTAAATCTATTGATATTGGCTTCGTTTTCGATGGGCGTTTGGTGTAAAAGATGCGATACAAATTGCTCCGCAATATAAGGGGCCAATGAACAACCCTTGGTGCCCATGCCATTAAATATTCCGATGTTTTGATAAACAGGGTGCATGCCTACAAATGGCCTGCGCTGTATGTTTGCGGGCCTAATGGCTGCAATATGATCTACTATTTCATATGGAATTTTAAGCCATTCATTGAGTGCCGCAATTGTTTTTTCTTTAAAAGCTAAAGAAGGGTCGTCGTTATTATTGTTCCATTCGTAATTAGAGCCTACCCAAAATGTTGAATCTTTCCAAGGCACAATACTCACGGTTTTTTTGTAGATATACTGATTGTCTAAATCTTTGAATTTTACAAGTAGTGCTTCTCCTTTATTGGGTGCAAAAGGCAACTGTTTGAAAAAAGGATTGTTCTCACCTTTAGCGCCTTCACAAAAAATTATTTTATTGGCTGTATGGTTATCGTAAATAATTTGATCTGCTTTAATATCTAGTTTTTTAAAATCAAATACATCTTGTAGTAGCGCATTTTTTTCTATTAAATATTGTCGCCAGAGAACTAGTAAATTTTCCAATTGAATAAGCCAGCATGGATCAATAACGCTGTGTCCAAATGGGGTTTCAAAAGCCGCCTCAATATGATTTGGTAGGGGTTGCGTAGATAGGTAAGTAGGGTTCTCTGCAATCCTTTCAGCAAAAGCATGTTGCATTTGTTCGCTGGCGTGAAAATTGATGATATTACACTGCTTTACAATGCTCGTTTGGAGTTTGTTTTCCAACGCCTGATAAATGCGTACAGCGGCTGGCATCACAGTATCAATTTGCCAAGTTTTTACAATGCGCCTTCCTGTAACTGGGTTAATAACGCCACTGGCTATTTTACTGGCAGCTTTAATGTTACCATCATCTATGACAAGTACTTTTTGGCCTTGCAACATAAGGGTGCTACTTAAAACAGTGCCACAAATGCCCTGTCCAACAATCATTATATCGTAATGGTTGCTGTGCATTTATTCTTCTATTCTGAGTTCGGTAGCAGGGATAAAAAGCTTAATTATGCGAGGCTTTGCCTTTTGTTTTGCCAATTGGGTTTCAATGTTTACAACCGTATTGCCGTTGCTATAAACGCCATTATGGGTAAGTATATATTGATATTGAATTTCATGTTTTGCAACATGCTTATAAGCTATCTCTTTTGTAAAATAGGCGTCATATTTTTTTACTTCTTGATTTTCTGAAATCAAAAGATTAGCACTTCCCATTGTGTTTTCGGTCACCCATATTTTAGCATAAGGTGTTGGTGTAAAAATTGAAATCGTAACGTTAAGCGTATCGCCAATATGCAGAGACGCATTTTCTGATAAAGGAATCCAGCGTCCGTTTATTTTTTGTTGAATTGTTTTTTGCAATCTAAAGAGCGCGTTAGTAATAACTGGCTTTTCCATTTTATTGTAGTGCGACCAAGCAATTTTAGTTTGCTGTTTATTAACTGTCCCCAAACTACTTGTTTGAAGCGTGTAGTTCCCCATATCATTACTTATAAAATCACCCACTAATAATGTGTCAAAACCCACGCGACCAGTTGTTGTAAATTGTTTACTGCCCATTTGTAATTTCCAATAATCAAGTGGGGTAGAAGCGGCAAAAGAAATGCGCAAACTGTTATGGGTGCTGCTCTCTGGGGCTTGTAGGAGTGAATTAAAAGCCCCCTTTACCAGGGTGTCTTTGTTAGTTGTAACAATCATAGAATCTAAAACAAGGACCCTATTGGTGTATACTTTAAAACTATCTGTGTAATAACTACTGCTTACAATTTCTTTTTTATTTTCTATTACGGTTGCTTCTAATTGATAGCGGAGCATTTGTATATAGCCAAACGCCGCTTGAATTGGGAATTGAATACGAAGTTGACCACCCGCTTCTATGCTATAATACTGAGAAGGAAAAACGTTTTGAAACCAACCATCTACGGGGCTATTGTTAGTGGGGTTTATAAGTGCTAGATGAGCCTGTCCTGTAATAGATTTATTTGTTTTGTTGGATATCGTTGCGGTAATAAAAGCTTTATCTCCTTCTCTCAAAAAGGATGTATGACTCCCGGTAATCACGACTTGTGCAGCAGCAAAAATGTAGCAGCCAAATAGTAAGAAAATCAATAAAAAAACTTGCTTTTGCATGCACCTCATAATTGTAAATCTAAGCATTGATGGGCAAAAAAAAGCCTGCAACAAAAGTTACAGGCTCTTCTAAAAAATTAGAATTATTTATTAATAACTTCTGCCATTGTTTTTCCAATATCTGCAGGGCTAGCTACTACATGAATACCGCATGCTGCCATGATTTTCATTTTAGCTGCTGCTGTATCGTCTGCACCGCCAACAATTGCACCCGCGTGGCCCATTCTTCTGCCCGGAGGCGCTGTTTGACCAGCAATGAAACCTACAACTGGCTTTGTTTTATTGGCTTTAATCCACTCAGCTGCTTCAGCTTCCATGCTACCACCAATTTCACCAATCATAATGATACCATCTGTTTCAGGATCGTTCATTAATAGGGCAACGGCATCTTTAGTAGGGGTTCCAATAATTGGATCACCACCAATACCAATCGCTGTTGAAATACCCATGCCTGCTTTTACCACTTGGTCTGCAGCTTCATAGGTTAATGTTCCGCTTTTAGAAACGATACCAATACGTCCTGGCTTAAAAATAAAACCTGGCATGATACCAACCTTAGCTTCTCCGGCAGTAATAACGCCAGGGCAGTTAGGTCCAATGAGTCTTGTATTTTTTCCTAGTAAGTAGTTTTTAACTTTTACCATGTCTTGTACTGGAATACCTTCTGTGATACAAACTACTAGTTCAATACCTGCGTCTGTAGCTTCCATAATGGCATCCGCTGCAAATGCAGGGGGTACAAAAATGATGCTTACGTTAGCGCCTGTAGCTGAAACAGCACTAGCAACGGTATTAAACACGGGCTTGTCTAGGTGTGTGCTGCCGCCTTTTCCTGGGGTTACACCACCAACAACGTTGGTACCATATTCAATCATTTGGGTAGCGTGGAACGTACCTTCTGTTCCGGTAAATCCCTGAACAATTACTTTCGAATTCTTATTAACTAATACTGACATAGTGGTCTCGGTATTTTATTTGCCGCAAAAATAGGTGAAAAACAATACCTTACCTTCTTTCCTATTAAACTTTACTAAAATATCCCGTTCAATCCCTACTTTTGCGCTCGACTTCGCAGAAGTCTTCATTTTAAAATTAAACACATGGCAACTACTTCAGACATCTCACGTGGTGTGATTCTTAAATTAGACGGAAGCTTATATTCAGTTGTTGAATTTGGCGAAAACAAGACAGCCCGTGCAGCAGCAAAGGTTTGGGCTAAATTAAAAGGGGTAGACAATAAAAGATCTATCGAGAAAACATGGAATAGTGGTGAAACCATTTATCCTGTTCGTGTAGAAAAAAGAGCTTTCCAGTTTTTATACAAAGATGAAAGTGGCTTCAATCTTATGAATAACGAGACTTTCGAGCAAATTGCTTTGGGAGAAGAAATGATTGATGCACCTCAGTTTTTAAAAGATGGTGCTGAAGTTTTTGTATTTATCAATACCGAAACCGACCAAGCAATTGGTGCAGAATTACCAGAAAAAATTGTTGTAAAAATCACGTATTGTGAGCCAGGTTTAAGAGGCGATACCGCAACAAGAGCCCTAAAAGCAGCAACTGTAGAAACAGGGGCAACTGTAATGGTTCCTTTATTTGTTGAAGAAGGGGAGTTGATCCGCGTAAATACCAAGTCTGGTGACTACGTAGAAAGAGTAAAAGAATAAGATAAAACGTTAATAAATAAAAAAGGGGAAAATTTGATTTTCCCCTTTTTTTGGCAAAAAATACCTATTTTGCCCCCGAAATTGATCAAAATAACCCCAATTTACCCCAAAAATCGTAAAAATGGACTTAAAGCAAATTCACGAATTAATCAAAATTGTCAATAAAAGTAATATTGGCGAAATCAGTATAGAAGACAAAGATGGTAAAGTAACCATCAAGCAAAAAGAAGAGGCTTCGGTAACGTATACTTCGGCACCAAGCCAAGCAGTATATGCGCCAGCTCCTGCTGCTGCTCCTGCGCCTGCCGCTGCCCCTGCAGCAAGTGCACCTGCTCCAGCAGCTGCTCCTAAAGCGGATAATCTAATTACGATCAAGAGTCCAATGATTGGTACATTTTATAGAAGAGCTTCTCCAGACAAGCCATTGCTTGCAGATGTGGGTTCAGAAGTAGCAGCTGGCAAAGTGGTTTGTATTATTGAAGCTATGAAGCTATTTAATGAAATCGAAAGCGAAATTTCAGGAACGATTGTTAAGGTACTTGTCGAAGATGCAAGTCCGGTAGAATTTGACCAGCCACTATTTCTAGTGGAACCTAATAAGTAAGAAGGTTTTTTACTTAAACTTTAAATTCAAAAGATGTTTAATAAAATATTGATTGCCAATAGAGGAGAGATTGCGCTTCGTATTATTCGTACCTGTAGAGAAATGGGTATTAAAACCGTTGCTGTTTATTCTACTGCCGATAAAGATAGCTTACACGTAAAGTTTGCCGACGAAGCTGTTTGTATTGGTAAGCCTAAAGGCGTAGACTCTTATTTAAATATTCCTCATATTATGGCTGCTGCAGAAATTACCAATGCAGATGCCATTCATCCTGGATATGGATTTTTAGCAGAGAATGCCAAGTTTGCACAAATCTGTGCCGATCATGGTATTAAATTTATTGGCCCTACCCCAGAAATGATCAATAAGATGGGGGATAAGATCACCGCTAAAGATACCATGATTAAAGCGGGTGTTCCGGTGGTGCCAGGTGGTAAAGGTTTATTAGAGAGTGTAGAGGAGGCGGTAACGCTTGCCAAAGAAATTGGATACCCTGTTATTTTAAAAGCAACTGCCGGTGGTGGTGGTAAGGGTATGCGTGTGGTATGGAATGAAGAAGAAATTGAAAAAGCTTATTCATCTGCTAGACAAGAAGCCGCTGCTGCATTTAAAAATGACGGCGTGTACATGGAAAAATTTGTAGAAGAGCCTCGCCATATTGAAATTCAGGTAGCTGGTGATCAATACGGAACGGTTTGTCATATGAGTGAGCGCGATTGTTCAATTCAACGTCGTCACCAAAAATTAGTAGAAGAATCTCCTTCTCCATTTATGACACCTGAACTTCGTAAAAAAATGGGTGAAGCCGCTATTAAAGCAGCTGCAGCTATTAATTATGAAAGTGTAGGTACGGTAGAGTTTTTAGTAGACAAGCACCGCAACTTCTATTTCATGGAAATGAATACCCGTATTCAAGTAGAACATTGTGTAACGGAAGAAGTGATCAATTTTGATTTGATTAAAGAGCAAATTAAAATAGCGATGGGTGAAAAAATTTCTGGCCGTAACTACGAGCCACAAATGCACGCCATTGAGTGTCGTATCAACGCAGAAGATCCTTACAACGATTTTAGACCTTCTCCAGGAAAAATTACCGTACTGCATACGCCAGGTGGACACGGTGTTCGTGTAGATAGCCATGTATACGCAGGATATGTAATTCCGCCGTATTACGATTCTATGATTGGAAAATTAATTACGGTTGCACAAACACGTGAAGAAGCCATTGATACCATGTATCGTGCGCTTTCGGAATATGTGATAGAGGGCGTTAAAACAACGATACCTTTTCATTTGCAACTCATGCAAAATGAAGATTTTAGAAAAGGTAATTTTACCACTAAGTTTTTAGAAACCTTTACGATGAAATAAAAAAAATCCCTTACAAATTGTAAGGGATTTTTTTTAATGCTAGTTGAACTATTGTCCACCACCACGTTGTGGTCTATTTCTTCTCATCTCTTCGTAGAAATCATCTACTGCTTTGATTTGATCGTCTGTTAAAGGGATTGCCTTTAATTTCTTTTTACGCTCGTCTGCAGTTTCTTTTTGTTTAGCTGCTCTTTCGTCTTCAGATAAATCACGAAGGCCGCGACCTTGTGATTGTACCCATAACTGAATTTCTAAAACCTTATCAGCTTCTGCGTCAGAAAGTTTTGTTTTTTCAATTAACTGGGGCTTCATACGTTGTTTCATCATTTCAAGCATTTGAGCTGGGTCCATTTGTTGACCACCGCCGCCGCCAAATCCGCCACCACCTTGTGCCATAGCACCAGTGGCTGCAATACATCCAACAATTGTTAAGAGTGCAATTATTTTTTTCATAGTTAGGGTTTTTAGGATTGTTAAGTTAGTAAAAATTAGTTTGATTATTTTGTTTTTCGGCCAACCTTTTAAATTAGTCGGTACGTTTATCTTAAAAATAACATTTCTCTATATTTTGGTAGTGTCCATTTATCGTCATCTACTAAATGCTCAAGCTTATCTACATGATATCGGATTTCATCAAAAAATGCTGACTTTACATCCGCTTCATATGCAATGGCTTTTTTTCTAGTGTCTTCGATATTGTTGGCTACTTTTCTTGCTTCCACCATCGCATTTACTTTTGTGTAAATCACTTGAATGTGTTTGCTTACCTGCTGTAATAAATCGGTTTGGCTTGCATAAGTGTCTGTGCCAAGTCCGGCGGCTTTTAATCCGGCAATATTGGTAGACAATTTGTTTTGGTATGTGATGGCTGCAGGTAAAATATGGTTGATGGCTAAATCACCCATGATACGCGCTTCTATTTGTACCTTTTTAATATACTTTTCTAATTCAATTTCATGTCTTGCTTCTAATTCTGAGTGCGTATAAACATGATTGCGTTCAAATAAATCTTTTGCTTTTTTAGTGATCATGGCATCAAGTGCAACAGGCGTTGTTTTTAAATTTGGTAAACCCCTGCGTTCTGCCTCCGCGTGCCACTGTTCGCTATAGCCATCACCTTCAAACAATACGGCTTTACTTTCAACAATATATTTTTGAATCACTTGCATGATAGCAATTTCTTTTTTGTCGCCTTTTTCTACAAGACCATCTACATCCGATTTAAATTGTTTAAGTGTATCTGCAACAATGGTATTTAATACCGTCATTGAAATAGCACAGTTGGCAGAAGAACCTACGGCTCTAAATTCAAATTTATTACCCGTAAATGCAAATGGAGAAGTACGGTTACGATCCGTATTATCTAATAATAATTCCGGAATACTTTTGTGTAAATCCAGTTTTAAAATAGCTTCGTCTTGTTCGTCAAACTTAGTGCCCACGCGGGTTTCAATGTCTTCAAGTACTTTGGCTAAATACTGACCCACAAAAACAGAAATGATAGCAGGTGGCGCTTCGTTGGCGCCAAGTCTATGGTCATTTGGTGCCGATGCAATAGCGGCGCGCATAATGTCTGCGTAATCGTGAACGGCTTTAATGGTATTTACAAAGAAGGTCAAAAACATCAAATTGGTTTTTGGTGTTTTACCTGGCGCTAATAAATTAACGCCTGTATCTGTTGCTAAACTCCAGTTGTTGTGTTTGCCACTTCCGTTGATTCCGGCAAATGGTTTTTCGTGAAACAATACAACGAGTTTGTGACGCTTTGCAACACGACTCATGATGTCCATTAAAAGTGTGTTGTGGTCTACGGCAATATTTACTTCTTCAAATATTGGAGCGCACTCAAATTGTGCTGGAGCTACCTCATTGTGTCTTGTACGAAGTGGGATACCAAGTTTGTAAGACTCTTGTTCAAAGTCTCTCATAAACGCATACACACGCTCAGGTATTGATCCAAAATAATGATCTTCTAATTGCTGTCCTTTAGCAGGAGAGGCGCCGTATACGGTTCTGCCACATTGTATTAAATCGGGTCTTGCATTTGCAAGTGCTTCATCAATGACAAAGTATTCTTGTTCCCAACCAAGTGTAGGGGTTACTTTGGTTATATTTTTGTCGAAGTAATGACATACATCGATGGCTGCTTTATTCACCGCTTCTACCGCTTTTAATAGAGGCGCTTTATAGTCTAAAGATTCACCCGTATAGGCTACAAACAATGTAGGAATACAAAGTGTTTTACCTTGTCCAATTTCAATAATAAAAGCAGGTGATGCAGGGTCCCATGCAGTGTAGCCTCTTGCTTCAAATGTTGCACGTAATCCACCACTAGGAAATGAAGAGGCGTCTGGCTCTTGTTGAATAAGTGCAGCACCATCAAATTCTTCGATGGCAGTTCCGTCACCTTTTAAAGTAAAAAAAGAATCGTGTTTTTCGGCGGTGGTTCCAGTAAGTGGTTGAAACCAGTGTGTATAGTGTGTTACGCCTTTGCTTTCGGCCCATGCTTTAATACCAATGGCAATTTGATTGGCCATGGTGCGGTCAATTTTTTTACCTCCTCGGATACTCGTAATTAAACTTTTGTACGACTCGTCGGTTAGGAACTCTCTAGCTGTTTTTAGCGTAAAAACACTAGAATTAAAAATGCCGGTAATTTTTGCACTCGCTGCTACGGTGGTTTGGTTGTTTTTCAAATCACGGATCGCATCAAAACGTAATGACATATAAATCGTTTTAATATGAATTAAAGACTAAAGGTAGCAGCAATAGGTTAGGTCAACGTGTATAGTAATCAACAAAAAATCCCCCAAATTTTAGTTTGGGGGATTTCGATTGCTTACTAACCTTTTAAATATTAAACCTTAGCAGTTTTAACTGTTTTGATAATACGTGATGCTACTTTGTAAGGATCTGCAGCAGAGTTAGGACGACGATCTTCTAACCAACCTTTCCAACCTTTTTCAACCGCACCAATAGGAATACGGATAGAAGCGCCTCTATCAGATACACCGAAAGAGAAATCATGGATCGATGCAGTTTCATGCTTACCTGTTAAACGTAAGTGGTTGTCTGCACCATATACATCGATATGTTCTTTAACAAACGGACGGAAAGCCTCACAAATGGTTTCGTATACTTCACGCTTGCCGCAAGTTCTTAAAGTTGTGTTAGAGAAGTTTGCGTGCATACCAGATCCGTTCCAATCTAAAGTACCTAAAGGCTTACAATGCCAGTTAATAGATACACCATATGATTCACCAATTCTTTCTAATAAATAACGAGCTACCCAAATTTGGTCGCCAGCTTCTTTAGCACCTTTTGCAAAAATTTGGAATTCCCACTGACCAGCAGCAACTTCTGCATTGATACCTTCTACGTTTAAACCTGCTTCTAAGCAAATGTCTAAATGCTCTTCTACAATATTTCTACCAAATGCATTGTTAGCACCTACAGAGCAGTAGTAAGGACCTTGAGGGCCAGGGTAACCACCTTCTGGGAAACCTAAAGGCTTATTGGTAGAAGGGTTCCACAAGAAATATTCTTGTTCAAAACCAAACCAGAAATCATTATCATCATCTTCGATGGTTGCACGACCATTTGAAACGTGCGGTGTGCCATCTGCATTTAATACTTCACACATTACTAAGTATGCCTCTTTGCGTCCTGGATCTTTGCAGATATATACAGGCTTTAAAAGACAATCTGAAGAACCGCCAAGTGCTTGTTCGGTAGAAGAGCCATCAAAGCTCCACACGCCACAATCTTCTAATTTTCCACTAAAGTTATTTTCAATTTTAGTCTTACTTCTTAAAGACTGCGTAGGCTTGTAGCCATCCAACCAAATGTACTCTAATTTCGATGCTGCCATGGTAAAGGTTTTATATTAAAAATAATTACATATAAATCAAAGTGCTTATTTCTTTGATTATTTAGCAAAATTAAGTCTCCATGTTTAAATTTTACAATTATTTATCAATAGATATTTACATTCTAGAGCTAAATATTAACATTAAAAATTAATATAATGTATAATTAAGGCATTAATGGGCTGAAAATCAACTAAAACCCTGAATTACACATTTTTGGGCTATTGATGTTGACAATTCGGCAATTGAAATAACCGGGGCTATCTTACCTTCGCAGCATCATGGAAATTACAGTAGAAACCGCCCAAAAACTTCGCCTTACAGCCGAAGAATTTGAATTAATTAAGCAAAAATTAGGTAGAACCCCAAACTTCACTGAGCTATGTTCTTTTAGTGCCATGTGGAGTGAGCATTGTAGTTATAAAAACTCGATCAAGTGGCTTAAAACATTGCCACGTGATGGGGGCAGAATGCTTGTTGCTGCCGGTGAAGAAAATGCTGGCTTAATGGATATGGGCGGCGGCTTTGGTGTGGTATTTAAAATTGAAAGCCATAACCACCCAAGTGCATTAGAACCTTTTCAGGGAGCAGCTACCGGAGTGGGTGGAATTCAGCGTGATATTTTTACGATGGGAGCGCGTCCTATTGCGTCATTAAATAGTTTACGTTTTGGAAATTTAAATGATATAAAAACACAACGCTTGTTAAAAGGTGTTGTGCATGGTATTGGACATTATGGTAATTGTTTTGGTGTGCCTACTGTTGGTGGTGAAGTTTATTTTGAAGATTGCTACCACACCAATCCACTCGTGAATGCTATGAGTGTGGGTATAATGAAAGCAGGAGATATGATTTCTGCAACGGCTGCTGGCATTGGTAATCCCGTGTTTTTTGTAGGAAGTGCAACAGGTAAAGATGGTATTGGTGGTGCAAGTTTTGCATCTGCAGATATTACTGCAGACAGCGTAGAAGAATTACCAGCAGTGCAAGTAGGAGATCCATTCCAAGAGAAAAAATTATTAGAAGCTTGTTTAGAGCTTATTCATACAGGATCTATTGTTGGTATGCAAGACATGGGTGCTGCAGGTATTATTTGTTCTACAGCAGAGATGAGTGCAAAGGGTGGTGTAGGTATGCGTATTGATTTAGAAAAAGTACCTACGCGTCAAAAAAATATGAAAGCTTGGGAATTACTTTTAAGTGAGAGCCAGGAGCGCATGTTAATTGTGGTAGAAAAAGGAAAAGAAGATGCTGTTTTAAAAATATTTGAAAAGTGGGATTTATCTGCTAGTAATATTGGTGAAGTTACTGGTGATGGAATGTTAAATTTTTATATGAATGGTGTGCATGAAGCATCTTTACCTGCACATGAACTTGTGTTGGGTGGTGGTGCTCCACAGTATACTAGAGACTATACAGCGCCTGCCTATTTTTCTAAAATTGAAGCGTTTGACATAAATGCTATTGCTGACGTTACAAGTGTGCAGGAAACTGCAGAAGCACTTGCAACCCTTCCTAACATTGCATCTAAGCGCTGGGTATACACTCAATATGATAGCATGGTTGGTGCAGCAAATGCATCTACCAATGCACCTAGTGATGCCTCAATTGTGCTTGCAAAAGGAACGGGCAAAGGTCTTGCCATGACCGTTGATTGTAATAGTAAATATGTTTTTGCAGACCCTTACAAAGGTGGCATGATTGCAGTAGCAGAAGCGGCAAGAAATATTGTTTGTAGTGGTGGTGAGCCCATTGGTGTAACCAACTGTTTAAACTTTGGTAATCCGTACGATCCAGAAGTGTATTATCAATTTGTAAAAGCAGTAACCGGTATGGGTGATGCTTGTCGTAAATTTAATACACCGGTAACTGGCGGTAACGTAAGTTTTTACAATCAAAGTCCGGAAGGTCCTGTATATCCTACGCCAACCATTGGTATGGTAGGAATTGTAGATGACATGTCTGCGACTATGACGCTTAACTTTAAAAAAGAAGGGGACGTTATTGTTTTATTAGGTGCCGCACAAAATGATATTGGATCTTCGGAGTATTTACATAAACTAAAAAAAGTAGAATATTCTCCAGCGCCACATTTTGATTTAGACACAGAATATAACGTACAACAATTAGTTGCGTCATTAATCAAAAATAAAAACATTGTAAGTGCACACGATATTAGTGAAGGTGGCCTTGCCATTACACTTTTAGAATCTGGATTTACAAGCAATTTAGGTTTCGAAGTAAGTGCTGCGCCGGCAGGATTTAGAACCGATGCGTATTGGTTTGGAGAAGCGCAAAGCCGCGTGGTGGTGAGTTGTGGAGCCGAACAACTAGCTGCAGTTGAACAAGCCGCGGCAGCGGCGGGTGTGGCTTTTTCTGTGTTAGGAAAAGTAACTACGGGTGCTGTACATGTGGGTGCAGAAAACTGGGGAAACATTACCAGTTGGAAGCATAAATACGATACCGCTATCGAAAATTTAGTCCATTAATTTAATTGTAGTTTTAAGTACATGACAATATATCCTTCCACAATTATCGTTACAGGTGCTGCAGGATTTATTGGATCGTGTATGGCGGGTTATTTAAATGCGCAAGGGTATCATCATTTAATTTTAGTGGATGATTATGGTGTAGAAGCAAAAAGAAAAAACTGGGAAGGAAAAATTTACGATCACATTGTTGAAAGGTCTTCTTTGTTTGAGTGGCTACATAGAACCGAAACTAAAATTGACGCTTGTATACATTTAGGAGCAAGAACAGATACTACAGAGTTTGATTATAGTGTTCATGAAGTACTCAACCTAGAGTATTCAAAACAAATTTGGCAGTACTGCACTGAAAAAAATATTCCACTTATTTATGCTTCATCGGCAGCTACTTATGGTGCCGGTGAAAATGGCTACAACGATGATCACGAAAGCGTTACGTCGCTTAAGCCATTAAACCCATATGGCATTAGTAAAAATGAATTTGATAAGTGGGCGCTTGCGCAAACAACGGGTCCTGCTCATTGGACCGGGCTTAAATTCTTTAATGTGTATGGCCCTGGTGAATACCACAAGGGTCGAATGGCATCTGTAATATTTCATGCCTTTAATCAAATCAAGCAAACGGGGCTCGTTAAGTTATTTAAAAGTCATAAGCCTGATTATAAAGATGGGGAGCAACTCCGTGATTTTATTTATGTCAAAGACGTGGTGGCTGTAATTGGATGGATGCTGGAAACGATGCTAGATAATAAATGGCAGCCGCTCCATGATGGTCTCTATAATTTAGGAACAGGGAAGGCCCGTAGCTTTACGGATCTAGTAAAAGCAACTTTTGATGGACTTGCATTGGAGCCCAATATCGAGTTTATAGACATGCCACTCGACATTAGAGATACCTACCAGTATTTTACCGAGGCTAGTATGGAAAAGCTAAAGGCGGCTGGTTATCCGGGGTCATTTACAAGTTTAGAAGATGGGGTACAAGATTATGTAGCCAATTACCTTCAAAAGGGGCTTATTTATTAACGGGTTTATTCACATTTCTAACTATTTTTTTGATTGGACCTGCAAACACTTTGCGGGTCTTGTTAATTAATGTAGGTTTGTATGACCTCTAAGAAATTTCCCTTAATAAATCAGGTCAAAACAATGTTAACCATGTAAAATGGATTGCACAATAGTTCTGCTATTGCGTGCATTTTATTTTTACAACTAGACGAATTTAATTTATGGCAAAGTACATTTTTGTTACGGGCGGCGTTACAAGTAGCTTAGGAAAAGGAATCATTGCAGCATCGCTCGCAAAATTATTGCAGTCTAGAGGACTCACAGTAACGATTCAAAAGTTTGATCCATACATCAATGTGGATCCAGGTACTTTAAATCCATACGAACATGGAGAGTGTTATGTAACAGAAGATGGCGCAGAAACTGATTTGGATTTAGGGCACTACGAACGTTTTTTAAACATTCATACCTCGCAGGCAAATAACGTAACAACTGGTAGGATTTACCAAACCGTAATTAATAAAGAAAGAGCAGGAGATTTTCTAGGAAAAACCGTACAGGTAGTTCCACATATTACCGACGAAATCAAGCACCGTATGAAGCTGCTTGGCGAAACGGGTAAGTATGATATTATCTTAACAGAAATTGGTGGTACGGTTGGTGACATTGAAAGCTTGCCTTTTATTGAAGCAGTACGTCAGTTGCAATGGGAACTCCCTGAGCAAGATGTTATGGTAGTTCACTTAACACTAATTCCATATTTACGTGCAGCAAAAGAGTTAAAAACAAAACCTACGCAGCACAGTGTTAAAATGCTTAGTGAAACGGGTGTGCATCCTGATATTATTGTTTGTAGAACAGAAGAACCTCTAAATGACGATATTAAAAGAAAAATTGCACTCTTCTGTAATGTAAAGCAGGAGGCAGTTATAGAAGCCATGGATGCGTCTACGATTTATGAAGTACCATTATTAATGCTTCGTGAAAAGCTTGATTTAATTTGTTTGAAAAAATTAAATATCAATGGATACGGCGCACCAAATTTAGATAAGTGGAATGGCTTTTTACAAAAATTAAAACATCCAAAATCTGAAGTGCGTATTGGTTTAATTGGAAAGTATATTGAATTACAAGACGCTTACAAATCTATTTTAGAAAGCTTTATTCACGCAGGTGCGCCCAATGAGGTTAAAGTAAAAGTGGTGAACGTGCACAGTGAGCATTTGACCGCAGAAAATGTTTCTGAAAAGTTAGAAGGCCTTGATGGTTTACTTGTAGCACCTGGTTTTGGTAACAGAGGTATTGAAGGAAAAATTCATGCCGTTCAGTATGCAAGAGAAAACAACTTGCCATTTTTTGGTATTTGCTTGGGTATGCAAATGTCTGTTATTGAATATGCTCGAAATGTGCTTGGATTAACGGATGCTCATTCTACCGAAATGGATGCGACAACTGCCAACCCAGTTATTAATATGATGGAGGAGCAAAAGAAAATTAAAATGATGGGTGGAACCATGCGCCTTGGTGCATATCCTTGTGAAATTACACCAGGTACACTTGCTCATAATATTTATGGAGCTACGTCTATTACGGAGCGTCACCGTCACCGTTATGAATTTAACAACGATTATTATGACGCGTTTATCAAAGCTGGACTTGTAGCAAGTGGCAAAAATCCTGAAACGGGACTAGTGGAAATTGTGGAACTTCCTAATCATCCATTCTTTATTGGAGTTCAGTACCACCCTGAGCTTAAGAGCACTGCAGAAGTACCCGCGCCACTCTTTGTTAGCTTTTTAGCTGCTGCAAAGCAATATCAAGCATCAAAAGCTTTAAAATAACCTTAATTAATACAGGAGGGGACAGTGAATCTAGGTTTCAACTAGTACCTTTACCCTTCAATAAATACAAGTATGAAGTCTGATAAAAATTCGATTATAGGATTGGTATTGTTAGCTGTTTTATTTTTCAGTTATTTCTGGTATACCAATCAGCAGCAAACTGCATTAGTTGCATTCAAAAAGCATCAAGAAGATTCAATTGCAGCAGCGCAAGCTAAGCTCGTAAAACCTCAAGATTTAGTAGCAGCAAAAATTGATTCATTGCAAAGAGATTCTCTTGCAAAGATTACGACAGCTGGTGATTTTGCCCAGGCGGCGCTTGGGAAAGATACCGTTGTATCAATCGAAAATGAATTGGTTCGTGTAGCGTTTACAAATAAGGGTGCGCAAGTAAAAAGCGTAACCTTAAAAAAATATAAAACATCTGATAGTGCTGATGTTGTTTTAGCGCAGGACAATCAAATGGGATATACTGTGAATACTGCAGATAATAAAACAGCATTAACTTCTGATTTATATTTTACACCATCTGCCCCAGTTACTGCTGCAGATGGATCTGTTTCTGTAAAATTTGTTGTGGCATCTGCTGCTGGTACATCTATTGCGCACGTTTATACCCTGCGTCCAAACGCTTATGGAATTGATTGGAATATAGAACTTGGTGGAGCCAATAAATTATTAACAGCTGGGGTGTTAAATTTTAAATGGTTAGCGCAAACTAGTCAATTAGAAAGAACAGCTGAGTATGAAAGACAGATGTCTAATATCTGTTTTTCTGAAGGAAATGAATTTGATTATATTTCTTCTAACACGGAAAAAACTTTTGAAAAGCCAGTACAATGGGTGAGTGTGGTACAACAGTTTTTTAATACTACCGTAATTGCTAAAAATGGTTTTAACAGTGGCGCAGTAAATTGGTCACGCTATACCGATAGCTCTAATAAATTAGCTAAAACCGAAACCAATTTACAAATCAAATTGCCTCAGGCTGCAACCAATACTGTTGCCTTGCAATTATTTGCAGGTCCTTCTGATTTTGAAATCCTAAAAAAACAAGCACCAGAAATGGACCGCATTGTTAATTTAGGTAGGGACATGTATTCTTTTGTGCGTCCAATAAACAAGTATATTATCATGCCAGTGTTTGATTTCTTTGCTGGCTTTGTATCTAACTATGGTTGGGTTGTATTGTTGCTTACTTTATTTATTAGACTCGTTACTTCTCCATTAACGTATAGTAGCTATTTGAGTGGTGCAAAAATGAAAGTGCTAAAGCCTGAACTTGACACCATCAAGAAAAAATTTGGTGACGATCAGCAAGGCTTTGCCATGGAGCAAATGAAATTGTTTAGAGAAGCAGGGGTGAATCCTTTAGGAGGCTGTATTCCAGCGTTACTTCAGATTCCTATTTTCTTCGCACTCTATAGTTTCTTTAATTCCAATATTGCACTTCGCGGCCAGGCATTTTTATGGAGTAAAGATTTATCAAGCTATGACGTTATTGCAACACTTCCTTTTAGTATCCCTCTAGGTTTTGGGGATCATATCAGTTTGTTTACTATTACTGCGGTATTAACAAGCTTTTTAATTTCTATCTACAATATGAGCATGACGCCAACGCAGGACAATCCAGCGCTCAAGTACATGCCTTATATTTTCCCATTCATGCTTTTGTTTATCTTTAACAGATTGCCATCAGCATTAACTTGGTATTACACCGTATCAAACCTTGTAACACTTGGGCTTCAATTTGTGATTCAAAATTATATCATCAACCACGATAAAATTTTAGCTCAAATGGATGAAAAACGAAAAACGCCAAAGTCAAAAAGCAAATGGCAAACACGTTTTGAACAGATGCAGGAGAGCCAAAAAAAATTACAAGACTTGAAAGATAAAACGGCAAAGAAAAAATAATTTAAAAGCCCTGCTGGTATAAGTAGGGCTTTTTTTAAATAAAGTGTTTTTGAAAAATATTGTTTCTATATTATTTTGTTTTTTGATTTTACATGTTGTGAAGGCGCAGCAGCGTATTGTGGCAGAATGTACGGTCGTGTATAAAGTAGAAACACAAAATCCTGCTAATGCCAGTGTGCAATCTAAGGCAACAAAAACAGTATACATTAAAAGTAACAATGCACGAATTGATTTGGTAGCCCTAGCTTATTCGCAATCTACCATCTATAATAAAACAACAGCAACGGCCACTATCATGCGCACAATAGGAGGTGAAAAGTATATTACGACATTAACTACCGCTGCTTGGCAAACGCTTAATAAGCCCATGGATAGCGCTCGATTGGTAGTTACTTCAGATTCTATTTCTATTTTAGATTACAATTGCAAAAAAGCAATTTTGTATTTAAAAGATAATTCCGAAGTGACCGTTTATTATTCCCCAAGTATCATGCCTTCAGTAAGAGAATACGAGTATCTATTTAAAGATATTCCTGGTTTTGTATTGGGTTATGAAATGACAGATGCTGCAGGTATTAAAACGATGTTTAGAGCGACGCAAATTAATTTATACAATCCTGTTCCTGCATCAAAATTTGATATACCTACAAAGGGCTACCAGGTAGTTAATCAATAAAAAAAATAGGAGATAAGAATCGCAGGTTGTAATTAGTTACGATCTGCGGATGGTGTTTTAAATTTAGGAACCTTTACTTTGAATTTGTAAGGGTATACAAATGAACTATTGCCGTTATCAAAACGCAACATAGAATTCATTTCAGCGTTTTCATTTCCTTTTAGTTGTAAGCCTAAAGTTTGAATGCTTTTGTATTGAATAGTAGACTTTAGTGAACTATAAGAAAGACTTTTTGAGGTAAGTGAGCTAAGGTTTTTAAGTGTAAACTTAGTTTGCTTGCCTCTTTTTTCAGTGGTTAATCCGCTTAATGTAAATGCAGCAAAACTTACCTGTACCCCTAATGAAAGGGTAAGTAGTAGGGCTAATTTTACAGTATTCTTGCTAAGCTTCATATTGCAAAGGTAAGGGTTCTTAATTATTTCACAATTACCATTTCCTTACATAAGACACAGATGTTTATAAAATGTTGCCTGGAATGTTGGAAAACCTTGATTTTTAATCTATTTTAGGTTAATTCCTTTCCAAAATGAGTCAAAATCGTCATCAAGAAGACCGGGAATCCCTAAAAGAGCTATTGCAGCAATATCGGAATCTCAAACTTGGCCGCCAGCATAGTTTTCTGGAGGAAGACGCATTTTTACGTATTATCGACTATTACGACGAAAAAGACAACGTTAAAGAAGCTCTAGAGGCGGTAGAAATTGGACTTGAGCAATTCCCTTTTGCATCTGCCCTGATGATAAAAAAGGCCGACTTGCTTATAGTAGATAAGCGCTATAATGATGCACTTTCTATTTTAGAGACCTCCGAATTATATGATAATTCAGATATCGATTTATATATTTTAAAGACAGATGCTTTTTTAGCATTAGATCAACCCGAAAAAGCTGCCGAACTTTTAGAAGCTGCCATTGATAAATTTGAAGGGGATGAAAAAGTAGACCTACTTTTTGAACTTGCAGACGTATATGATGATTATGAATCTTTTGATAAAGTTTTTGACTGTCTAGCACTCATATTAACACAAGAGCCCGCTAACGAAGAGGCGCTGTATAAAATTTGTTTTTGGACAGACTATACTGGGCGTAACGAAGAGAGTATTAAGTTGCATCAAAAAATAATCAATCAACTTCCATACAGTGAGCTCGCATGGTTTAATTTGGCCGCGGCTTATCAGGGGTTAAAGCTTTATGAAAAATCAATTGACGCCTATCAATATGCGGTAGCTATCGACGACAAATTTGATTATGCTTACCGAAATATGGGAGATGCCTATTTACGCCTACGTAAATATAAAGAAGCTGTTGAAGTATTAGAAAAAGTAATTTCATTAACAAGGCCTGAAGATGTTATTTATGAAGCGATTGGGCATTGTTATCATAAAATGGGAAAGATTGCTCAGGCAAGGTTCAACTATAAAAAGGCAGTGCATCTAAATCCAGACGATAGTAAACTCTATTATAAAATTGCAGTAACCTACATGCTTGAAAAGCAGTGGCAGCCTGCTATTAAGCAGCTTGAAAGTGCTATGCGTATTCATAGAGGTATTACCGAATACAATTTGGCAATGGGTGAGTGTAAAACAAATTTGGGGCTTTATAAAGAAGCAGTACAATATTTTGGAATTGTTGTAAAGCACAAGCCAAAAAGCGTTGCTGGTTGGGAGGCTTTAATAACTTGTTTGCTAACTGCAGAATTTTATGAGGAGGCTTTGTTGCAAAGTAAAAATGCGCTTGAAGCCACCGATCATAAACCTATTTTCTTATTTTACCATAGCGCAATTTTGTTTATTCTAGGAAAGTCTAAAGAAGGACTTCTTTTATTGGAACAAGCTATGATTGCTGCACCAAAATTATTAAAAAAGTTTATTGACATAAGGCCATCAATCCTTCAAAATACGCAGGTGGTAGATATTATTGCTCGATTTAAGCGTCGAAAAAAAATATAATCATTGTTTGCTTGAGGAGGGATAATCGAGTATAAAAAGTCGTTTGTTTAACTTATTTTTGCATTTCAGAAAAGATGATAGCTATGAATTTTAATTTATCACAGATTCCAGAGCGTACCGCACAGCCAAGAACTTCAGGTTTAACCATGGTAATGGATAAGGGTTTAAGCATTAATGAAGTACATAATTTTATGAGTGTTGGCGGGCCTCACTCAGATGTAATTAAACTAGGATTTGGCACTTCTTTTGTTACCCCAAATTTGAGACAAAAGATTGAAGCGTATCAATCATATAATGTACCTATTTATTTTGGCGGCACATTGTTTGAGGCATTTTTAGTGCGTGGTCAGTTGGATGATTATATAAGTGTTTGTAAAGATTACGGTATTACTTATATGGAAGTAAGTGATGGTTCTATCAGTATACCACACACCGAAAAATGTGGTTTAATAGAAAAACTGGCAAAACACTTTACAATTTATAGTGAAGTTGGTAGTAAAGATGCAGCTCATATTATTGCGCCTTACAAATGGATTGAATTGATGCGTGCCGAATTGGAAGCGGGGGCCAAGTATGTTATTGCAGAAGCACGTGAAGCAGGTAATGTAGGAATTTACAGAGGAAGTGGAGAAGTGCGTGAAGGTTTGGTTCAAGAAATTTTAACACAAATTCCAGCCGAAAAAATTATTTGGGAAGCACCTCAAAAACCACAACAGTTGTATTTCTTAGAGCTTATCGGATGCAACGTAAACCTTGGTAACATTGCTCCACACGAAATTATTGCACTAGAAGCAATGCGTATTGGTTTAAGAGGAGATACTTTTGAATTATACCTAAATAAGTAAGACAATTATGAAACGTTATGGACTCATTGGTTACCCATTAACGCATTCTTTGTCTCAGCAATACTTTACGGAAAAGTTTAGTCAAGAAGGTATTGAAGATTGTATGTACGAAAGATTTTCAATTCCTTCTATCAACGACTTACATGTCATTTTAGAAAACCACCCAGACTTGTGTGGTTTTAATATTACCATCCCTTACAAAAAAGAAGTGCTTGCGTTTTTGACAGAACGATCTAAAGCAGTGGAAGAAGTGGGTGCCTGCAATTGCGTTAAAATTGAAGGCGGTCGTTTGATCGGATACAATACAGATGTTATTGGATTCGAAAATTCATTGGTTCCTTTTCTCAAACCTACCCACAATCAGGCTTTGGTGTTAGGGACGGGCGGTGCAGCACTTGCCATTGTATATGTATTACAAAAGCTTGGCATTGATTTTAAGTATGTTTCCCGAACAGCGTCTGAAGGTCAATTTGGTTATAATGATTTAGATGCGTCTGTAATGGCGGCACATACGCTTATTATTAATACTACACCACTAGGGATGTTCCCAAATATTGAAGCCTGTCCGGATATTCCTTATCAGTTACTAACGCCTGCTCATCATTTATTTGATTTAACCTACAATCCTGCCGAGTCAACTTTTTTAGCAAAAGGAAAGGCAATGGGAGCTACTATTCAAAATGGTCAACAAATGTTTGTTGAGCAGGCCGAACAGTCTTGGCGTATCTGGAATAACTAATTTTATTGAAGCTGTACCGTTTTTTTAAGTCTAATATCCCTGGATGAACTTCCAACCATAATCGTAAAATCTCCTGGCTCAATTACTGTTTGCATTTTTGCGTTGAGCATTTCAAAGTCTTCGGGTAGAAGTGTAAGCCTAATAATTTTAGATGCACCAGGTTCTAGATGAATCCTTTCAAATCCTTTTAATGCTTGCACAGGTCTAGCCACAGAAGCTACTTGATCTCTTAAGTAAATTTGTGCTACTTCATCTCCTGCACGGTTACCTGTATTTTTTATTTCAAAAGAAATATTTATTTTTTCTCCAACTTTTGCTACCGGTTTTTCAATGGTTAATTTGCTGTATTCAAATGTTGTATAACTTAACCCATAACCAAATGGAAATAATGGAAGACCTGTTAAGTTTTCATAATCATCACCACGTCCGGTTGGTTTGTGGTTGTATACAAGTGGAAGTTGTGCCTCACTAAGTGGGAATGTGATAGGTAGTTTTCCGCCAGGATTGTACATGCCTGAAAGAACTTCTGCTACTGCATATCCGCCCTCTTCGCCAGGATACCATACGTCCACAATACTATTTACTTGATCTATCCAATTACCCATGGTTACAGCGCTTCCCCCAACAATAACAACAACTGTTGGTGTTCCTGTTGCTGCAACTTTTTGAATTAATTGTTCTTGTGCGCCTGGTAACTGTAAGGATGCTCGGTCTCTAAATTCCCCTTCTTCTAATCCTACAACTACAACTGCTACTTTTGATTTTTTTGCTGCGGCCACAGCTTCATTTATTTTTTCTTCTATGGTATTAGCAATGCCAAGGTTCCAAATTAATCTAATGGTTGCATTTCCGTTTGGCTCTTTAAATTCGACACGAATAGGGTAGTTTGTTCCAGCTACAAAATTATAACTGACTAATTCGGTATGAAAACTTTGTTTTTCCCATTTGTCTATTACCAACTCGTTGTTGATGTATAATTTATAACCGTCATTTCCTTCTAGTCCAATTTTAAATGTACCCGTTTGCGGAGCACTGATATTACCTGTCCATTTTGCACAGAAAAATTCTGGAACGATTGAATTGTCAGGTGTTGAAATGGTCCAATGAAAATTAATATTCTTGTCAATTCTTTGTACGGTAGGATTGTTGCTAAATTCTATACCATTAAAATAGCTTGCTAAAAGCCCCTCAGTTTTTTGATTGTTTTGAGTGGTCCATAAATATTTACTTGGTATCACTGTCCAAGTTTTTATGCTTCTTCCTGGCCCCTCTGCAGTAATTATTTTTTGTGCACCATATACCTTCTTCATACCTTCTGCAATACTTACTTTTTTGGTACCAGGACCACTATAGCCGCCAAGCCTTGCTTCTGTGGCATCTAAGCCAATAAGCGCAATGCTTTCGGTGGTTGACCCAATAGGCAAGAGCCCTTTATTGTTTTTTAATAATACAATAGATTCAAGTGCAGCTTGATGTGCTATTTTTTTATGGGATGCTTCAAAATTTGCGGCTTCGGTTTCTTTGATATCGAGGTAGGGTGTTTCAAATAAGCCAAGTTCAAACTTTGCTCTTAGTACACGACTTACTGCATCATCTAGTCTTTCCTGATTAATTTGACCATTTAAAAATGGTGGGATGAATAATTTATAATGTTCTTGTGCTGTTTGAAATAAAACATCAAGCCCATTGTTTACTGCATTTCTACCTGCGTCTGGGTAATCTTTAGCAGTATAGTGTAGGACATTGGCGCCGCCCACAGCACCTGCATCTGAGATAACAAATCCGTTAAAGCCCCATTGTTTTTTTAATAAATCATTTAATAAATAATCGTTTGCGGTGGCAGGACTACCATTAACTGAATTGTAGGAAGTCATGATGGATCTTGCACCTGCTTTTTGAACGGCATCTTTAAAAGGCGGGTAGTGTATTTCAGATAAATATCTTTCATTCATATCAATGGGGTAACTATCTCTACCACCATCACCAACATTGGCAACAAAATGTTTTGGTGTAGCAATGATATTTTCGTCCTCTAAGGTTTTCATATACGCAACACCCATTTTGCTACTTAAAAATGGATCTTCACCATAGGTTTCTTCGGTACGTCCCCATCTAACATCTGTAGCAATATTAATTACCGGAGAAAGTATTTGTCTAATGCCTCTAATTTTTGACTCTTTAGCAATAGCGCCTGCAACTGCTTCCATGGTGCTCGTATTAAAAGTAGCAGCCAGTCCAATGCTTTGTGGGAATATGGTAGAACCCTGTCTTACTAGGCCGTGTAGCGCTTCATCAAAAGGAAGCATGGGAATACCAAGTCTGGTACTGTCCATAAAAAACTGCTGAATTTTATTTACTTTTTTGGCCAGGCTCACTGCTGTTTCTGTTGCATTGTATTGTAGCATTTGTTGTGCTCCTTCTGTACCTGCAGATGCTGCACTTACTTGAAATCCAAAAAGACCATCTTTGTATTTGTAACCTTCTCCTGGCTTAATGTCTCCAGGAATCATAAATAGTTGCCAAAACTTTTCGGTGGGGGTCATTCTGCCCAGTAAATCTTTAACCCTTTCATTGATGGGCGCTCTACTATTTTTATAAAGTGGAATTGTTTGCGCTGTAATAGTGTTTACCACAATAATTTGTAATGAAAAAAACAGGGCAATGCGAATGATGTTACTGCGAAGCGTCAAAGATGTTGTATTCATAAAGTAGGTTGGTAGTCGTTTAAAAAATCAATGAGTTTTTGTACCGCTTTTTTACGGTGGCTGTATTTATTTTTTTCGGTAACATCCATTTTTGCAAACGTGGTATCACTTCCTTCTGGAATAAATACTGGATCGTATCCAAAACCATTGGTACCATCTTGTGTGGTTGTAATGTGTCCTTTGCAGATGCCTTCAAACTGATATTCTTTTCCGTTGATAATAAGAGAAGCTACGGTTCTAAATTGAGCGGCTCTTGAAGGTTTGTCTTTTAGTTCATGTAATAATTTGTCAATATTGTCTTGCATGTTCCTGCCTTCTCCTGCATACCTTGCCGACTTTACACCTGGTGCACCACCTAGAGCAGCAACTTCCAGTCCGGTATCCTCACTAAATACAGCTTCATTTGTAAGCTTAAAAATAGTCATTGATTTTTCGGTGGCGTTTGCTTCTAATGTGTCGTGTGGTTCTGGTATGTCAATATCAATGCCCACTTCTTGCAAAGTAAAAATTTGAAACTTTTGGTTGGTGAGGTGTTTGATTTCTTCTACCTTATTTTTATTGTTGGTTGCAAAAATGAGCTTCATAGCGTTTAGATATTAAACGTTTTTTTAAGTGCATTCCAAAGTTTTCCTTTTTCTGTTTTTGCTGTTTCATCTTTTACAAGCATGGCTTGTAAGGGTGCAGAAAATAAAAGGGTGCAATGATCATATTGTTGCACTTGGTATTGTGGTACTTCAAAAGGAAGGGCTATGGACGCTGCCGTAATATTAAAAAGTAGTAAAGTATTAGGCTGTAGTTCCGATTTTATTTGGGCGTAGTTAATAGGTTGATTGGCCGTATTAACAATGGCTACATCACCCATATTAAGTTTACAGGCGGCAAGTATGGAGGTTAAAAATTGCAACGATTCATCTGCAACATGAACAGCTTCTTGGTCTTGTAACAATATGGTTACCTTTTTTTGGTTATTGCCTAAAAAAATAATTGGCTTTTGTGTTTGTATGTTTTCCGTGGCTGGTTGAGCGGCTTCGCTCTTTTTTGTTTCAGCCTTTATCGATTGATTGCTGCGGTTCTCCTTGGCATCAACTAATACAAGATCATGTTTATATAAAGAGGCAATTACAAAGGGGGGTAACAAATTATTTTCAGAATTCATGGCAGATTTACAATATTAACGATTGTTAGTTTTCATTTTTTTTGTTTCTTTGCACCAAATATAAAACTATGGCAGCAGCACTCGACGTAAAGATTGAAAAAGTTCAGCACAGTAGGTTAGCAAATACGACTCTTGAGAATATTCCATTTGGCCGTGTTTTTACCGATCACATGCTCGAGGCTGATTATATCGATGGTGCTTGGACAAATGTTGTTATTAGACCTTATCAACCACTTCAATTTGATCCTTCGCTTGCGGCCCTGCATTATGGTCAATCTATTTTTGAAGGGGTTAAAGCGTATAAAAATGAGGCTGGTGAGGTAAATATTTTTAGACCTCAAGATAATTTTAGAAGATTTAATATTTCTGCAGCGCGTATGTGTATGCCTGCGGTGCCTGAAAATATTTTTTTAGAAGGTATGCGTCAATTAATTGACATCGATAGAGATTGGATTCCTGCTTTAGCAGATCATTCTTTATATATCAGACCTTTTATGTTTGCTACGGATCCAGTTATTGGTGTCAAGCCTTCGGATTCTTATAAGTTCATGATTTTATTAAGTCCTACGGGGCCTTATTACAGTGCCCCTATGAAAATATATGTAGAGGAAACCTATACGCGTGCAGCGCCTGGTGGCGTTGGCTTCGCTAAAAATGCTGGTAACTATGGAGGTAGCATGCTGGCTACGCAAAAAGCAAAAGAAGCAGGTTATGATCAAGTGTTGTGGACTGATGCTTTTGAACATAAGTATTTACAAGAAGTAGGCACTATGAATGTGTTTTTTGTTATGGGTAACAAAGTAGTAACACCGGAGTTAACCGAAGGAACCATTTTAGAAGGTGTGACAAGGGATAGTGCCATCACGGTATTGAAGGAAATGGGTATGGAAGTACAAGAGGTAAAAATTAGCATTGATGAACTTATCGCTTTTCAAAAGCAAGGCCAATTAAATGAAGTGTTTGGAACTGGTACGGCGGCTACAATTTCAAAAATTAAAGAACTCCGCTATAAAGATTATAGTATGCATTTTGATACAGACCATGCTGGTGTTGCCAACGAATTAAAAAACCGTTTAACAGCTATCAGACATGGAGAAACAACTGATACGCATCACTGGTTGTTTAAAGTTTAATAAACTGTTTTTGTAGATAATGTTTTCCTGCTTTTATAATGGCAAAATAATGCCCGGGTAATAGCCTTTGTAGGTCTAGGCTTGCAGTTCCTGTTTTACTAGTCCCAAATGTTTGGGTCAAAAGTGTAACCCCTGCAATACTGTGTACCGCTATTTCAAAAGGGAGTGCTTCTCTAAATGAAAAGTAAATCCGTAATTGATTTTGTACTGGATTGGGTGAAATGATAGCTACAATGGGATCTTCTTGTATTGGGGGAGGTGGTGGTCCAGTTATTTCAAATCTATGTTCACCGGCCGTGGTACTGTCTGTACTAATTTCAAAAGTATAAGCACTGTCTTGTATTATTTTTTGATACTTGTTTAATCTTTTATCGTGTAGATATGCTACCATATCATTGGCAACTACATATGCTGTAAATGCCAATTTGTATTTTCCAGTTTTGCTAGATTGTATGCCAAGCGGAACAAAAAGGTTGTTGGTAAAGGGTCTTGCGTCTATGCATAGTGGTATGCTATCTCTTGAAATTGTATAAATATATATTTCATTATCGTTAATTTTTTCGGCGTCCCATTTTTCAAATCTGCTACTGGCACTATCTATTCCCATAATTTCAAGCCTGTCAAGTATATTATTTTCCTGCATCAATTGAAGGCCAATATGTGCATATTCCTGTTTGTATCTAGTTGTGTTAATGGTGTCATTGATATTTATTTTGGTTCGCTCTTCATAAAATAAATACCCGCTTGTTGTTGCTGTATTTTTAATAATAAATCCTTCTAGTTTTTCAATAACCCTCGGATGTCTAAAGGCCCTTGCTGTATAATTACCGCTTGGTCCAAGGCTTGCATCCCAGTACCAGTAATACTTTCCAACGCTGCAACTACTTGATACCTTACTAATATCTAATGCAGCAGGGTATGGGTTGCCGGTTAAATAATAGCGTGGTAAAGGGTGTGATGGAAAGTTAATTTCGAGTGGCCCATGTTGGAGTACTCCCCCCGCAATTGCATGTACAATGGAGCTCTGTTTTTTTGTAACTACAAAAGGTGTTTCTGTTATTATGCCGGTAATATCCGGATATAACCAAATTTTTATAGCGCTGTTTGGCTCCAGGTTACTACTATCTATTTTGGTAAATGGCTTATACATTAATGATCCATTACCAATAGATGTGCTGTCTAAAAAATACACAGATGGATGTTCATGTGTAGCGCTATCAAAACCATTGCTATGACCGCTTTTGCCTGTTATGGCAATACTATTTTTAAAGCTTTGTAAACTTGAAATATTTGAAAAAGGAAGTGACAATAATTTCGTTTGCCCTTCATTTAATGGATATTTTTTGTGTACGGTAGCAGGTGCTATTATTTGCGAGTTGTTGCCAGAGCTGTTTATTTGTGCAGCGTGTAAAAGGGTTAAATGCTTGGCTATTAATATGCCATTAAAAATGGTAAGGCTGTTTGATATAACCAGGGAGTCTAAAAATTGAACTTTATTTTTTGTGTCAATATCCAAATTATAAATCTGGTTGTTTAAGAATATGCGAGGGCTAATAATGGCACTGTCTTTTTCTATATAAATACTTCCATGCGTAGCATCAATAGTGCCAGCGCCTACTACTGCGGAGGGCCAGTATAACGCGCCGTTTACAACAATGCTTGCACCCGAGTCGAGTGTTATTGTTTTGGCTGTGTTGGATTGATTTAGGAATGCATCACTTATTACAATTTGACTGCCTTTTTGAACAAGTACATGGGTACTAACATCTGGTACTAAACCACCGCACCAATTGCTGCCCATTTGCCAGAGTGCGCCATTTACACCCGTCCAAAGTCCAGTATTTTTTACTTGAACATTGATGAAATTGCTGGTATCGGTACATGAAAAACGGGTAGCAATTCTTTTAAATAATGTACTATTAAGTAAAGTACCTGATTGGTAATGGTAAGCATTGTTATTGCCTGTGGTTTGTTTAAATGTTGCTGCTGTATCTTCTTTGTAAAGCCATTGATAGCTTATGTTTTGGGGGTTACTGCCTTTAAATAATGTGGGTGAAAACCCTTTGCATATAATTTGATCTCCAATAATTATGTTGTTTACAATCCCGCTATCCAATTGAAATATTATTTTTTTAAAACTGCGGTTGATGCCATCCGATATTTCAATGATGGCGCTGTCCATACCTACGTATGAACCACTTGGAATAAACGTAAGCGTTTTTGGATAAGCAGTATCACCTACCGTTTTCTTCGAAAACGGTAGGCCCAAAATTTCTCCCTGCGTAGGAGCTATTTGTAGTTTCCAAAATATGGTTTCGCTGCTATCTGTTTGTGTAAGGCCCAGCTGTGCCGGAGCTATTGGTACTGGGTGTTTACAGCTATGTATGTGTAAGAAACTTGTGTCTATAAAAGCCGGCGCCACTGCATCAATCTTGACTTGTAAAAAACGGGTGTTGCCTGCTATAATTCCGTTGCAATAATTGAATGCTGCATCTCTAATGGCGCCAGTATCACTATTGATTTGTGGATAAATGCGCAGTCCATTTTTTTCGAGATCGCCCTTTTCAATGATGTATGAAAAATGCCATTCGTTGGTGCCCGAACCTTTGGTGTATACCATGTTTTTTGCGCTGTCCAAAATAGTAGCAACTAAGTAAGGATTAAATGCGTTGCTGTTTAAAAAGCACGGTTCCGAAAATATAATTTTTATAGTGAGTGTATCTCCCGCTGTATATGTTTTTGCTGAGGGTGGTATGACCTCAAGTACAGTAGGGGCGGTGTTATCAGGCATGCTAAGTGCTCTGCAAATTAATTGTTGTAGCGCCATACCGTCATCATTTCCGATGTCATCTTTGTCTTGCCATTTTAAAATAAGATGTTCGCCTGGTTTCCAATTTAAATTGAATAGCGTGTCTTTTTTTTGTTGCTGATTGACCGTTAAAAGTCCATTAAGTGCTGCCGTTCCTGTGCTTGTTTGTACCGATGTAAAATTGAGTGTGGTATCTTTTTTTGTGAGGGTGTCTAATACATTATTGGTTGCCGTAGTTGCATACAAAAAAGTCCATTCGCCCGCTTTGCCACTGCCTCCTTTGCGCCACTGAGCAGCCGTAAATTCTATTTCAAATTGTTCAATAATTGTACCTGTGTTATTGGTAAAACGAATGCCAAAAACATAGGCACCAGCACTGCTAGCAAGGCTTCCAAGCCCTCTGGTAGGCCCATTGGTAGCCCCGTAACTAAATATGCCAGCTGTTGCATTGGAGCCCGAACCAGTGGCAAAATTGAGCGCAGCATTACTGCCACTGGTTTGTGCTATAAACAAACCAGTAAGGCCTGCATGAAAGCTTCCTAAAAAGTAGGGTCCCTTGCCAGTTATGCCGCTAACATAGGTGCTAGAAAAGGGTAAATTGGAAAAGTTTTGGGTGTAAACATAGTTTAGGGCCGGGTAGGGGTAGCTACTGGGGGTGGTTGAAATTTGAGCCATAACCAGATTTGAACCACAAAAAACTAAAAAAGCAGCTAGCGCAAAAGATTTTAGCAACCGAAATAAACAAATGGAGGAAATAAACATAAAAAGGGCCGTTATTTTTGGCTAAACAATCTAAATCAATCAGATAGCTTTCTTTTATTTGCCCTCCAAATCAAGTATTTACTCCTTTTTTACCCTTGTATTTGCCCTGAAAATCAATATTTTACGTCTAGATTAAGAAAACTTTTTAAAACTTTTTGATTTTTCAGTTCCAGCCATTACCTTTGCCGTCCGAAATTTTAAACGGTTTAGAATGCCTACAATACAGCAATTAGTTAGAAAAGGTCGTGAAATAATCAGGGCTAAAAGTAAGTCTAGGGCTTTAGATGCGTGTCCGCAACGTCGTGGTGTATGTACCAGGGTGTATACGACAACGCCTAAAAAGCCAAACTCTGCCCTACGTAAAGTAGCGAAAGTGCGTTTGACAAACAAGATTGAGGTTATTGCCTACATCCCAGGTGAAGGTCATAACTTACAAGAACACTCAATCGTATTAATCCGTGGTGGTCGTGTAAAAGACTTACCAGGTGTGCGTTATCACATTGTTCGTGGTAGCCTCGATACTGCAGGTGTTAAAGACCGTAAGCAGTCTCGTTCTAAGTACGGTACTAAAAAAGAAAAGGCTAAAAAATAGTCTCTAAAAAATTATTACAAAAAAGCTAATAAGTAGATCACATGCGTAAAGCACAAGCCAAAAAATTACCCCTAGCTCCTGATGGACGTTTCAATGATAAATTGGTTACTCGTTTCATTAATAACTTAATGTGGCAGGGTAAAAAAAGTACTGCAATCAACATTTTCTATGATGCAGTAGATAAGGTTACTAAAATGACCGGTGAAGATGGATATGAAGTATGGAAAAGAGCCGTTGCAAATGTAACGCCTGCTGTTGAAGTACGTAGCCGTCGTATTGGTGGTGCTACTTTCCAAATTCCTTCAGAAGTACGTGCAGATCGTAAGATTTCATTGAGCATGAAATGGTTAATCCGCTACAGCCGTGAAAGAAATGGTCGTACCATGGCCGACAAATTAGCGAACGAAATGTTAGCAGCTAGCAAGGGTGAAGGTGCCGCTTTCAAAAAGAAAGAAGATACACACCGTATGGCTGAAGCGAACAAAGCGTTCTCTCACTTTAAAGTTTAATTCTACATTAACTGCTTATATAAGCCCCAAACTTAGGTTTGGGGCTTTTTTTGTGCATAATTAATTAATAATTTACCTCGGAAACCTTTTTCCAATTGGTATAATTATTACCTTTGCCGCCTCGAAAATTGGGGAACTGTTTCCTCAAACAAAACTTAAAAAACAAGCACTATTATGGCTGACTTGAAATTTCAAAGAAACTTTGGTATCGCCGCACACATCGATGCTGGTAAAACCACTACAACAGAGCGTATCTTGCGCTACACAGGTATGATTCATAAAATTGGTGAAGTGCACGATGGTGCTGCTACTACCGATTGGATGGAGCAAGAAAAAGAAAGAGGTATTACTATTACTTCTGCTGCGGTTAGCTGCCAATGGAATTTTCCTACTGTAAAAGGTAAAGCGGACGCTAATACAAAAAGTTATTACTTCAATATCATCGATACTCCGGGTCACGTGGATTTTACCGTAGAGGTAGAGCGTTCAATGCGTGTATTAGATGGTTTGATTGCACTTTTCTCTGCAGTGGATGGGGTAGAACCTCAATCAGAAACAGTATGGCGTCAAGCAAACCGTTACAAGGTTCCACGTATTGGTTTCGTTAACAAAATGGACCGTGCCGGTGCAGACTTTTTAATGGTGGTAAACCAAGTAAAGGAAATGTTAGGTGCTAAAGCCGATCCACTTCAATTACCT
>JACCDN010410272.1_pt1 | contig 50406 bp, 74 predicted proteins | sample 7441691 | NCBI WGS metagenome assembly JACCDN01 (sample SAMN15323439, study PRJNA562643) | freshwater metagenome | isolation source: river surface water | place: USA:Blue River Watershed | collected 2017-08-16 | reverse complement strand
GGGCTGGTTTTGTTTTAGGTGGCTTCATTTTATTTTTTGTCGGGCTCTACGGCATGACCATCTTTCGGGCCACCGTTCGCGAAAAGAGCAACCGCATTGTAGAGGTTTTGCTGGCCAGTGTGCGCCCGCAGCAGCTCATGCTCAGCAAAATTGTGGGCATAGGTTTGGTGGCACTCTTGCAGCTTTTTGGCTGGGTACTCATGTTGGCACTCGGCTTCGTGCTCCTGCGCGAAACCCTTTTTGTGGATATTTTAGACCCAAGTCATTGGGGGCAGGGTGGCCCAGAACGCCTCAATCCGTTGTCTACTTTGGTTTTTGAGCAGCTCAATTTATCTTTTTTATTGTTGCATTTTGTGGTGTTTTTTGCGGTCAGCTTTTTGTTTTATGGAGCGCTTTTCGCGGTGTTGGGCGCGCGCAGCGGCGCCGACGCCGACGGCCAGCAGTTTTTGCTGCCGCTGATTTTTTTGGTGTCTTTTGGCATTTTTGCAGGCATTTACGCCATCTATTTTCCCAACACCACCCTGACCCAAATCTTTGCCTATTTGCCTTTCAGTTCGCCAGTTTTGGCGTTGATTACACTTGCCAAAGGAGTAAGTCTTGCTATGTATACCAAAATACTCTTGAGTTTGCTCGTGCTCCTTTTTTCAGCATTACTGTTACTTCGGCTAGCAGGTCGTTGGTACAAAAACTCCATTCTTAAGTTTTAAAAATGCGCAGGGCGGTCATCGATCTAGGAACCAACACCTTTAATCTGCTGATTGCCGACACCCAAAGCCGTCAAATCTTATTTCAAACCAAAGAAGGCGTGGCCCTCGGCATGGGTGGCATCAACGAAAAACGCATCAGTGACGAAGCCATGGCGCGCGCTTTTGAGGCGCTGCGTCAGTTTAAGGCGCATTGCACACAATGGCAAGTGGAAGATATCCAAGCCATAGGCACTTCTGCGCTGCGCGACGCCACCAATGCGCAGCCGTTATTGTGTAAAGTACAAGATGAGCTTCAATTTGCTATAGAAATCATTACAGGGCAGCGCGAAGCCGAATTGATCTACAAAGGAGTCCGACTGACCCATGATTTTGTAACACCTGCACTCATCATGGATATTGGCGGCGGTTCCACAGAATTTATTGCTGCAGACCACCAAGGTCCGTTTGTTGCACATTCTTTTGACATCGGGGTCTCGCGTCTTTTTCAGGCTTTCGATTTTTCAGATCCATTTTCCGATGCCGATATTCAAAAAGTAGAAGCTTTCTTAGATCAAAAATGCGGGGCTTTTTTCAAACAAAAGTTACCTCATGTACTGATCGGTTCTTCCGGAAGTTTTGAAACATTTTATGAGTTAATGGAGGGGCGCATTTTTAATTCAAAAAGCGATTCGCTTGAGGTAGATTGCAAGCGCTTCGTTCACATGCTCGAGCAAATTATGGCTTCCACCCAGGCCGAGCGCGACCAAAACCCGCACATCATCTCCATCCGAAAAAAGATGGCGCCACTTGCTGCAATCAAAACCCGTTGGGTCTTGCGTCAGGCCAACATCCAACAGATTTATATTTCACCTTATTCCTTGAAAGAAGGCGTATTATTTGGCAAATGAAAACATATAGTTACTTACTCTACCTTTTTTGGTCATTTTTAGCCTTTGGGCAGTCGGATTACGATGTGCTCCACTATGATTTAAATATCATTCTGAGCAAAGATTCCAAACAAATTCAATTGAATGAAGCACTGCAAATTAGACTTTTAGCACCAACAAGTCAATTGATTTTAGATTTAATGGCCCCTCATCAGCAAAAGCCAGGCATGAAAGTAAGTAGCGTAACGGCGCCTTATCAAAATGTCAAATGGCAGCAAACCGATGAGCAGTTGTTGATTGAGCTGCCTGCCCAATTGCAAAAAGGCGACATCCAACTTTTCATTCAAATGAGTGGCGAGCCAAGCGATGGCCTGATCATGAACGACAACAAATATGGCGACCCAACATTCTTTGCCGACAACTGGCCCAATCGGGCGCATTATTGGTATGCCTGCCATGACCATCCATCGGATAAAGCCACCTATACTTTTTTGGTAGAGTCACCAAGTATTTATCAGGTGGTTGCCAATGGAAGCTTAATGTCTAAAACACCAAAACCCGAACGCAATGCCGTCTTATGGCACTACGCCATCAATGAACCTATTCCAACAAAGGTTGCAGTTGTGGGTGTTGCCGATTTTATCTCCAAAGAAATAGGTAAGTTGGGTCAAACGCCAATTATTGGTACAGTTTATCCAAAGGATAGTCTACTAGGGCTTTCTTCCTTTGAAGTCGCGCCGGAAATATTGGCATTCTTTGAAGCGTTGGTTGGGCCGTATCCATTTGCTGAACTCAATCATGTGCAATCCACCACGCGCTACGGTGGCATGGAAAACGCAGGCTGTATTTTTTACGACGAAAATTCCTTGAATGCCGATTTGCGCAGCACCCACCTCATTGCCCACGAGGTAGCGCATCAATGGTTTGGCAATGCGGTCAGTGAGGCAGACTGGCAACACCTCTGGCTCAGTGAGGGTTTTGCAACCTACCTGACCAATATGTACATTGAGCAGTTTGAGGGTAAAAGTGCTTTTTATACGCAACTAGATAAGGATAGAATACGGATCTTCAATCTCTACAACAACGGTTTTCATCAGGCGCTTGTCGATTCCATCACACCAAGCCTTTTGGATCGCCTCAATGCCAATGCGTATCAAAAAGGCGCATGGGTTTTGCATATGTTGCGCCACGAAATGGGCGATTCCTTATTCAAGCTGGGCTTGCAACAATTTTACACGACTTACCAATACCAAAACGCCACTTCTCAAGATTTTGCGCACCTCATGGACAGCCTTAGCCCCAAAGATTTGGCGCCATTTTTCAATCAATGGTTGTATCAAGTAGGGCATCCGCAACTCAAAACGCGCTTATTCATGAAAAAGGGTATTTGGTATTTCGAAGTCATTCAAGTACAAGATGCACTCTTTTCATTTAGAATGCAGATCAGCTTGAGATCAGAAGATGGATCACTTGACTTGCTTGGATTTCAGGTCAGTAAGCGTAAGGAACAATTTGAAATTCCAGCAGAACTCACCAGACATAAAGTTCAAATCACGATAGATCCGCACATGCATTTGTTATTCGAGCCTGTATATTAAATCCCTTTTCTCAATTTAGAACATGTTCTAAATTAATTACTTGATGGGTTTGTTTTTTTGGGGTTTACTTACTTTTACTTTAAGAACCCTAATGACCCTTATATTGATATGAAAAATTTACTCTCCATTCTTTTTGTTCTTATTTCAACTTTTGCAAGTGCTCAACTTACCAATGGACTCATTGCCTTGTTTCCTTTTGATCAGAACTACAACGACCTCAGTTCAAGTCAAATCTTACTCAATCCAATAGGAACTAACTTTACCTCAGATAGAGCCGGGGTTCCAGGGCAGGGACTAGCGCTAGGTAATCAGAATTATATCACTTTTGCGGATCCTTCGATAAAAGTGCAATTGCCAATAACGATGTCTGTTTGGGTGAATTTTCAGTCATTCTCTACTTTCAATACCATCTTAATGAGTGACAACGTTTACAATAATTATTATGGTTATTGGCTAAATATTGCTGGAAGTACAGGGCAAGTAGGGGTACACATCGCTGGAGGTTTAGGAGGTGCAAATGCAGGAAACCGACGATCGTTTCTCACTACCAATGGATTGAGCCTCAATACATGGCATCATATTGTTGCCATTATCAACGGTGCTCAAGACATGCAAATCTACGTCGACTGTCAGTTGCAAAATGGCACTTATTCTGGAACAGGTTCTACAAACATGTTATATTCCAACGCAGATTCTGGAATTGGCTATTATATAGGAAATTCAACGAATACCAACGGTGCCTTTTTTCAAGGTAGTATGGATCAATTTGCAATTTGGGATCGTATACTTACGCCAGCAGAAATTTTAAGCCTCTGCGATAAGTCCAATACCTTGTCAATCGATGAGAAGGATTTTCAAATGAGCTTAGCTCCCAATCCGTTCAACGATGAAGTCGTTCTCAATTGCACTCAACCAGGTGTTTATTCAATTTTTGATCTTCAAGGTAAATTGCTGCAAAGTGGCACCGTAGACGGTCAGGGGCAACAGCTCCTCAATTTTTCACATTTGAGTTCAGGAAGCTATTTGTTTGAGCTTTCTCAAAATGGAAGCGTTCAATCCAAACAAATGATCAAGCTATAAAACTTACTGGTAATCGGAGTCGTCAAAAGACTTTGAACTATCAGCAACCATGGATTTGATCACCATGATTTCGTCTTCGTTGAGGTAGCGCCATTGGCCCACCGGAAGATCGAGTTTGATGTTCATGATGCGGATGCGCTTGAGCGTAGCTACGCGGTAGTCAAAGAATTCGCACATGCGGCGTATTTGGCGATTGAGCCCTTGCGTCAGAACAATCCGAAAGGTAAAGGCATCGATTTGGCGGACGTCGCAGCGGCGGGTTTTGGTGCCTAAAATGGGTACGCCTTGTCCCATTTTGCGAATGAAATCTGGGGTAATGCGTTTGTTGACCCGCACCAAGTATTCTTTTTCGTGGTTGTTGCGCGCACGCAATATTTTATTGACAATATCGCCGTCGTTGGTCAAGAAGATGAGCCCTTCGCTGGGTTTGTCTAGCCTTCCGATCGGAAAAATACGTTTTGGGTGATTGATGTAATCAATGATGTTGTCTTTTTCGCGGACGTGGTCGGTGGTGCAGACAATCCCGACTGGTTTGTTGAAGGCAATATAAATGAAATCTTCTTGGGGCGCACCTACAGGTTCGTCGTCTACGGTGACAACATCTCCGGGCATGACTTTGGTGCCCATTTCGGGTACCTGCCCATTGATCATGACCCTTCCGCGTTCAATGAGTTGGTCTGCAGCCCTGCGCGAGCAATAGCCAACTTCACTAAGGTATTTATTGATGCGGATGCCTTCTGTTTGGTCCATAACCGGTTTTGATTCGGTGGCAAAGGTACAGAATTTTGAAGGCCTTGGCTACTAATTCCTAAAAACAGATGCGGGCTCCAGTTTGGTGATGCGGCGGATGGCAAATAAAGTTCCGGAAATGCTGATGACGGCCGTGATGACGAAAAAGCCGAATTTGATGGCGGGTGAAAAGGTAAAGAGCGTGCCGGCATTGGCAATTCCATTTCTGAATCCTTCAATCAAAGCATAACCAATTAGAAAACCAACGATGGCGTAGAGGGTGGCTTGCATCAGGATGAGCTTTCTGATGAAGCCGTTGGTGGCGCCAATGGCCTTGAGTGTGCCGTAGTCTTTGATGCGGTCAATAGCGGCAGAGTAGAGCGTGAGCCCGATAATGATAAAGCCCGAAATGAGTGCAAAGATGATGAGCGTGCCGAAAGAAAAGGCAATGCCGCTCGATTTGAGTACAGTCAGGATGGTCTGGTTTTTAAATTCTTTCGGCATCCAAGCCTTGACGCCAGGAATATTGGCATTGATGGATTGCACGACCTTTTCCATGTTTTGGGTCTTGTCGACTTCGACTAGGAACGCAGAGGTTTTGGACAGCGGCACGTTGCCTAAAAAACGGGCACGGTTAATAGTGGTGTAAGAAATTAGGCCACCTCCGAATGAACGTGCGCCTTTGGTGAGTGCGGCAATGCGTACTTGTTTGTTATTGAGCTCAAAGTAATCGCCTTTTTTGGGGTTGCCCAGCGCTTTGGCGTCAAAGAAATCTACCGAAACAGCGCCGTCGGCAATGAGGTCTTGGGGTTCGCCATCAAAGAAAATACCTTGCTGAATGCCATTGAATTCAGGCAGCTCAACGCCTACAATACTCAGGCCCGCTGCGGTGCCGTCTGGGAAACGCGCCGCACCACTTGCAAGCACAAACTGGTGTGCTTTTTTGATGTGGGGTAGGCTTTCCATTTCAAAGCCGAGGCGCACATCAATGGGGGCAAGCGCATTGACGTTTTCGGTTTTGTTGTCGGTAACCCAGATGTAGCCATCATTGACGCGCACAAAATAGCACATGGCGTTGGTCAGAAAGGTGAAGATGCCCGTTTGCTGCCCCACCAAAAAGATGGAAATAATGACACCAAACAAGGCGCCAATGCTCTTGGGCTTGTCGAATTTGATGAATTTAAGGGCGGTGCGCAGTAATTGCATGGCTTATAAAGAAATGATGCATTCTACTCTGCTGCCAATCAATACCGCCTCAGGTTGGTCTATGCGCACGCGCACTTCTCTGACCCTACGGTCTTCGAGGTTGTCTGCGCGGTCGTTGAAAATCGATTTTTTGGACAAAAACGATGCGCAATACACAACGGTTCCGGAACTGAGTTTGTCTGTGGTGCCTTGAATATTGATCTGAACGCGTTGGCCTTTCTTGACTTTCATGGCAAACAATTCATCGACTTCCGTGGTGGCAATGAGGTCGCCAGCAGGTGCGAAATCGGCGAGTTTGCTGCCAATGCTCACCGCTTGCCCTAATTTGACTTCCCAGCTCAGGACCATGCCATCGGCAGGCGCATAAATGTTCTTTTTGTCGAGGAGTTTTTGCGCGTAATTGCGCTCGGTTTCCACTTCGCCAATCGTGGCTTTGGCCTCAGCTAAGTCTGCTTTGGCAATGGCGAGGTCAGCTCTGAGGTTGTTGTAGAGGCTTTCAGAGTCAAAAGCTGCTTTTTGTGTTCCGGCTTGCGCATCGGCCAAGCGACGATCGCGTTTGCGCTCGGTGTCAGCTAAACTGATCTTGAGTTCGATGGCCGCAATTTTGGCTTCTAAACTTTTGACGCGTTGTTGGCGCGTAGCCAATCGGGCATCGCTTTGCTGAATTTGTGCAGCATCTACGCTTTGGTCTAGGGTGAGTAGGAGCGTGCCTTTTTTGACGATTTGGCCTTCTTGCACATGAATTTTCATGATTTTACCTGCGCTTTCAGCACCGATAGGGCTGATTTTTGCAGACGGCTCAATGCGGGCAATGCCAATGATTTTGTCGATTTTGTCCACTTTATACTTTTCGACTTTCACTTTCTTTTCGGTGTCGCCACCGCAAGAGTTAAGGGCCAATAAGAGAACGAAGGGCGTAAGGATCTGGAATTTCATATCAATGAATTGCTAATTTTTGTGAGAGGTCTTGTTTGGAGATTTCTTTGGCAAAGCCGCCATCAACTTCAATGATGCGGTCTGCATATTGCAAAAGACGCGGGTCGTGGGTAACCACGCAAACTGCTTTGCCGTTGCGGGCGAGGTTCACGAGCTCTTGCATCACGGTAGAAATCGAGTTGGCATCTAGCGAGGCGGTGGGCTCATCGCAGAGCACGAGCTGCGGGTCGGTGACTAAAGCGCGCGCAATAGCCACGCGTTGTTGTTGGCCGCCAGAAAGTTGTTTAGGTAAATTGCCTTTGCGATCGAGCATCCCGACGAGTTCGAGTGCAGCCAATGCTTTTTGCTTGGCCTCGGCTCTTGGTAATTTTTTGAGCTGCAAGGGCATCATGACGTTGTCTAGGGCGTTGAGCGGTGCAATGAGGTTGAAACTCTGAAAAACAAAGCCAATGGTGTGCAAACGAAGCGCGGCGAGTTGGTTTTGATTGAGTTCATTTACAAATTGCTCCTTGACCCAAAGTTGGCCATAAGAGGGGTAAATGACACAGCCCAGCAAAGAGAGTAGAGTGGTCTTGCCAGAACCCGAGGGCCCGATGATGAGCAAGAGCTCTCCGGACCTAATTTCGAGATCTACAGGTTGCAACGCAACAATGGTTTGGTCGCCGACTTGGTATTCTTTGCCTACGCCGGCAAGTTTGGCTATCGGATTCATGAGAATTTGAGTAAGCGTTTGATCCAGCTCATTTTTGTTGTGGTGTAAGGCGGATACTTCAAAGGTACTTCAAATAAGCGGGGTTTCTCAAAAACAGATTTCCGATGAGAAAAAGTATCAAAACCAGCCTTACCGTGGTAGCTGCCGTTTCCGCTCTGTCCAACACCGCCAAATGGCAAATTTGGGTTGGTGATGTGCATGATCGCATCATTGATACAGCCGCCACCAAAAGAGAGTTGCCCTAGCCAAGCTGCTTGTTCGGCTTTGTCATTGGAAAACAAATAGGCCGACAAAGGTTTTTCGTGATCTTGAATATAGCCGAGTACGGTGTCAAATTGCGTGTAGCTGATCAAAGGAAGAATAGGACCAAATATTTCTTCCTGCATAATGGCGTCGTCGAAACTGACATCTTTGAGCAGGGTAGGTGAAATGGTACGCTTTTCTCTATCGATTTGGCCGCCAAATGCAATTTTGTCTTTGTCAAGGAGCTGCTCTAAGCGCGCTAAATTGCGTTCATTGATGATTTGAACGTAGTTTTTGTTGCCGACCTTATATTGATTTTTTTCAATTTCTTGTCGCAATAACACCAAGCATTCACGATAAATACTATCGTGGACAAATACGTAATCGGGAGCAATACAGGTTTGGCCAGCGTTCAAGAATTTGGCCCAAACCAAGCGCTTGATGGCGGTTGGCAAGTCGGCGCTCGGCGTCAGGATAGCTGGGCTTTTGCCACCGAGTTCCAGGGTTACGGGTGTGAGGTGCTTGGCTGCAGCTTGATACACAATACGCCCCACAGCGGGGCTGCCGGTAAAAAAGATTTTGTCAAAGCGTTCCTGGAGCAAGGCAGTGGTTTCTGCTACGCCGCCCAACACTACTGTAAAAAGTTGCGGGTCAAAATATTGCTCCACGAGCTCTGCCATGCACTGCGCACTATTGGCGGCGAGTTCTGAGGGCTTTAAAATTACAGTATTGCCTGCTGCGAGTGCTGCAATTGCGGGTGCAAAAGACAACTGAATCGGGTAGTTCCAGGCCCCGATTACCAAGCAGACCCCCAAAGGTTCGGGCACCATGTAAGACTTGCCAGGTAAATTGACCAAATTGGTGCGCACTCTTTGCGCTTTCATCCATTTCGGCAACGCGCCCAAAGCCTCATCGATATCTTTGATCAAAATAGCCCATTCCGTCAAAAAAGTTTCGTGTTCCGACTTCTGAAAATCGGCATGTACAGCCGCATAAATCTTTGCTTCGTTTTCTTGGAGCAGCTGCTTGAAGCGCTGCAAAGCAGTTTTGCGTGCGGCGAGCGATTTGGTGTGTTGGGCTTTGAAATATTGGCGTTGATTGGCAAGTAAGTCGGAGAAATGCATGTATGTAAGTTTGAACTAAAGTTAAAACACCTGAAGCACAAAAGGGTTTAAATTTTATATATTTGATAAAAAATTATTATCCATGAAATCCACCAAAATCACCTACTGGGTCACCACCATCCTCCTTTTTTTAATGGAAGGCCTCATGCCAGCACTCACTTCTCAATCCGAAATGGCCAAGGAAAGCATCGCTCACTTGGGTTATCCGGCATATTTTGGCATCGCGCTCACTTGTTTTAAAGTACTCGGTGCCCTTACCTTGATCATTCCTCAAATCCCTGGCCGTCTCAAAGAATGGGCTTACGCTTGTTTTTTCATCGAGTTTTTGTTTGCATCCGTTAGCCACGCAGCTGTCGACGGCATTACTGGAGAAACATTCATTCCGTTGATCGCAGTCGCTGTTTTGCTATTATCGTATACATCTTACCACAAGCTGCAGCAACAATAATTCATGCAAGAACAGCCCAATAACCCGCTGCACGGCGTCAAGTTAGCAGATATGCTAGATGCTTTAGTCGAAAACTACGGTTGGGAGCACATGGCCTTCAAGGTCAATATCAATTGCTTCAAAATTGATCCGTCGATCAAATCGAGTTTGGTTTTTCTGCGTCGTACTGCCTGGGCTAGAAACAAAGTGGAGGCCATGTATTTAGAAATGATGCGCAAGAAATGACTACCACTTACTACCAAGATTTCGACGCCGAGCAAAAGCAGATTTGTGAAAGTCTTCATGCGCTCATCTCAGCCAAGCTGCCTTTGGCCGAAAACAAGATTTGGCATGCGCACCCCGTTTGGTTCCTAGACGGCAACCCAATTGTGGGTTTCAGCAAACAAAAGAAAGGCATCCAGCTCATGTTTTGGAGCGGTGCCGATTTCGACGAACCCGGTTTGGTAGTGCGCGCAGGCAAATTCAAAGACGCCGCTATTTGCTATCAAAACAGCTCCCAAATAGACCAAGAGATGCTCGTACGCTGCTTAGAAAAATCCGTGACCATCCAGTGGGATTACAAAAATATTGTGAAGCGAAAGGGGCAGCTACTGCGCTTGTTTCAGGCTGTTCTGCTCGCTATTGTGCTGCTGTCATTTCGTTCAGACAACCTGCCAACTGATTTTCAAGCACTTCTGACCCGCGCCCAAATGACTTTCGATGCGCCGCCAAAGCTTGTCATGCAACAATGCATCGAGAACAGGCAGATGAACTACGAATACGCCCTCAAGCATCCCAAAAAGAAATTTGAAATTCGCTACGCCATTCGTCCGCTGGATATCCAAATTGAAAAGCACAAAGAATGGGAAAAAAACAAAAAGCCTGGCGATATTTCCATCCACCCCAACAAGCTTTACAATCCCATGCTGCAGGCCACACTCCTGAACATCTCTGGCGGCCAACTCCCCGATATCAACGCTTTCGGTAAAGCTGCAGTAGCCAAAGAATTCAACGCAGACTGGGGCGCAACCGCATTTGCCAGCCTCGACAAAGAATTTGGTCAAGACTACAAGTATTGCCTCGTCGTAGCCTTGCACAAAGACAACGTTGCAGACGCCTACATCTTCTATTTAGCCAACGACCGCAATGTGATTCTCAAAAATATGGAGCCAGCATTCCATGCGTTGAGGTTTAAGTGATCAGTAATACCATGCAAATCAAAACTAAAGATTCAAATATTGAGGTAATCAATTCAAATGACGCTCAGGGCACCCCTGCTCAAACTACAATCATTATTAATCAGGCGTCTAAAAAAGGATGTGGCTGCTTAGCTGGTTTTCTTTCAGGTATTGCGCTCGTTTTTGGCATCATTATCTTGCTGGCGTTTATATTTTTTATAGCCTTAGCTTTTGGCTAATTAGGATTTTCTTATTGTCCAAATATGTAGTAGTGTTCTGCTTTCTTTGCCCCGTATTTTGGTTCCTGTAAGGCTCAGTTCACTTAATTCATGTAAAAAAAGTGAATAGAGCGGTGTTTTATATATCCTCTCATTACAAACCCAACTTCTTATATTCGTCAAATACTTTTGATGTTTCAAAGTAAAGAACTGTGTTTGTTCACAAACTAAATGCCTTAAACTTTTTTTCCTGTTCTTGAAAATAAATACTTACTTTTGACGTTAGTGACGCAAAACGATATGAATGATCAAATCTTTTAGCGATAAAGAAACAGAAAAGGTATGGAACGCAATTCGATCTAAAAAATTGCCAAGGGAAATTCAAGAAGTGGCAAGACGTAAACTCAGAATGTTGAACAGTGCTCAAGACATAAATGATTTAAGGATTCCACCTTCAAATCGTTTGGAAAAACTAAAAGGTTTACAAGCTGATTTCTATAGTATTCGCATTAATGACCAATGGAGAATTGTTTTCCAATGGATGCAAAATGATGCATTCAATATCCGAATCGTAGATTATCATTAAAATCAAAGACATGACCAAACTAAAAAACATACATCCTGGCGAAATCTTACAAGAAGAATTCTTGCTTCCAATGCAAATTTCCGCTTACCGATTGGCAAAAGAAACCTTTTTGCCTCAAACACGCATTTCAGAGATTATCAAAGGCCGTAGAAGAATTACTGCAGACACCGCCTTGCGCTTTGCTAAGTTTTTTGGCACGAGCGCAAAGTTTTGGCTTGGCCTACAAGACGACTACGATTTAGAGGAGGAGAAGTCATTGAAATCAAGAGAATTCACAAGCATTAAGCCCTACAGCGTGGCAAATGCTTTATAAGCTTAATTAGATTTACAACCCCAATTTCTTATATCCCTCAAAAACCTTTGATGTTTCAAAGTAATAGGTCTTCTTTTTGCCGTCTACTTTGACATTCATTTGGTCGCAGAGGTGGCGCTTTTCTTCTGTGATACTTTGTTCGAGCAATTGCGCGTCGATCATGGTTAGTATAAAATACTCTTCTTCTACTTGAATCACGGGCCAAGCAGTAGCACAAGTTTGGCCGTCGCCATTTTTGACGATGGAATTGAGTAGGCCAAATTGTATTGTTTTGTACTTGGCCGCATTGATGGTGTCGCCCACAATTTTATAGGTCTGGCGCAAAATTTTATGTGCCAACATATTGGTGTAATCGATGCTGAGCATTTGTTTAGTGGTCGAAATGATATCAGAATAAGCGCTTTTCTCCATCTGGCCATACATGGCTTTTTTAAGGCTGTCAAGTTCTCTTAATTTTCCGGATGCCACCCGAAACTGCTCACTTTCGATAAAACTGTAACGGAAAGCCAAATAATCGATATCGGTTTGGCCGTTTTCAAGTTGCTGAACCGTTTTACTAAAATCGTCGTCAAATGAAGGTACAATTACTTGTGGTTGCACTTGCCCAAAAGAAAATGCTGTCGTAAAAGTGAGTAGGAGTAGGCCTAAAAAGCGAAGGTTGATGCGGAGCAATTTTTCTGTCATCTGATTGATTTTGTTTAAATTTAGTCAAAATGTTGTTAGTACGGATTGCAAACTGCGTCAGTACAAACAGTTAAAACGTAGAACTAACCAGAATGAAACGCTACCACCTTCAATTCAATCCTGAAGACACAAGCTTCGCGCTTAGCTTGAAAGTCAAGCCAGTGCCGTTTTTGGTGAAACTGGTCATCTTGTTGTTTGGAATAGCAGCGATCGTACTGCCCATTGCGTTTTTTGTGCTGCAAGCCAGTGGGTCAAAAATGGGCTTTAAAGTTCATTTTGCTCACTTGTTGATTTTTGCCCTTCAGCTGGGTGTCGCCTATTTTTTACTTCGCCTTTACCTTTGGAATGCGTTCGGAACGGAGCATTTTACGTACGCCAGTAAGCAGCTCCACCATCGGGTCAATTACAAGTGGTTTAGTCAGCAAAAGCACGCTATCGACTATACTGAATTTCCAGACCTAACTTTTGAAAAGGGTCAAGACCAAGAACAGCGCCTCGTTTTCCTTGCTGACAATCAAACCATTCATAGCACAATTAGCCTGACCACTGCTGATATCGAAAGTTTGAAAACTGCATTTGACAAACGATGACCCAATTAAACCCCCAATGTACAGACTCCTCCTCTTTTTAGTCCTTTTCGCTTGTCAAACGGAGCCGTCATTGGAGACTCTGTTAAGTGGTGACGCTGGCAAATGTTGGAACTTGAAAAAAATTGTCAGGTTGAAGGAAAACATCGAGGAGAAAAAAGACTTTCAGGTGCTATCAGAAAGCTCTGGTTATTTTGATTTTAGTGTCGCCTCGATATGTTAATCAAGCAATATTGTATAATATTCAGGGATTTAAGTCACTAAAAATATAGTATATTTGGTGATTATGATTAGGAGAATTACATATGAGACCTTGCTGTCTAAGTTTAATAAGGGAAAAGCAATCGTTTTACTTGGACCAAGACAAGTCGGGAAAACAACCTTAATTGAGGCTTGTTTGGAGCAAAGAGAATATTTATTCCTCAATGGAGATGATCCAGAAATTAGGGATTTATTGGAGCCCGCTGGGGTGTCTAAACTTACTGCAATTATCGGTAAGCAGACTATTGTCTTTATAGATGAGGCGCAGCGAATAAAAAATATAGGTTTAATCGCAAAAATGATAACAGATCATTTTTCCAATGTGCAATTGATATTGAGTGGTTCGTCTGCATTAGAAATAAGCAATACAACACAAGAACCCTTGACAGGTCGGAAATATGAATATGAATTATTTCCAATAAGTTGGGAAGAATTTGAAGATCATGTTGGATATGTTGAGGCATCAGCTCAACTAGAAGAACGGCTCATTTACGGGATGTATCCCGATGTATTAAATCACCGTTCAGAGGCCCGTGAAATATTGAAGCAACTTGCCTCCAGTTATTTATATAAAGACGTACTTTCCTTGACTGGAATCAAGAAACCAGAACTATTAGATAAACTACTCAAGGCCCTTGCCTTACAATTAGGAAATGAGGTTTCCTACAATGAATTGTCAAATTTACTTCAGATAGATAAGGTTACCGTTGCGAAATACATTGATTTACTAGAAAAGGCATTTATTGTTTTTCGATTAACAAGTTTTAGCCGAAATCAGCGCAATGAAATAAAAAATAACCGAAAGATATATTTTTACGATAATGGCATTCGAAATATGATTATCAACAACTTGAATCCAATCGAATTAAGAATGGATAAAGGAGCCTTGTGGGAAAACTTTTTGATTGCTGAACGCATTAAACTACAGCACTATCATCAAGTGTATTCCAACAATTATTTTTGGCGCACTGTTCAAAAACAAGAAATTGATTTTATAGAGGAAGCAAACGGAAAATTAACGGCCTTTGAATTTAAGTGGAAATCCAAACCCTCATCAAAAATTCCAATCTCATTTATACGTGAATACAATGCAAATGGCCACATTATTGATGTAGAAAATTTTAGAACATTTGTAAGAAAGTAGCGCGATATGTCAATCCATAAATATGTAAAACACCATGATAAAAAAGAAAGGATCAATAGCTGTAGTTTTTTTCATTGTTGTTATTTGTTGTGGATATATTTTCGGCTTGTTGCCTATTGTGATGGGGTCTGCAAATGATTACGCCGTGCATTTAGAGCTTGCAGAAGGCGAAGAATTTAATCCGCTTAACGGAATTGATATTTCTAAAAATTGTGAAATTTATCTTTGGATGTCTCTCGATGACCAATATGCTAAAAATAGATTACTCAACGGAAAAGTATTTGTTTGTGATGATGTAAAAGTTTTAAATTCGATAAAAGATAATTTCAATTTCATCAGTGAAGGTGGTGATTTAGCAACTGTAAACAGTAGAATGTACATCTACCAAAATGACAAATTGATATTTTCATCTTCAGTTGTTGTTGAGCAAGGTTTATTTGGCTTACAATCGAGTCAATTTGGTTGGGTGAAAAACAATAAATTGCTACCACTCATTAAAAAATTCAGGAGGGTATATACTCCTGTGGTATTTCTTTGACCAATGAAAATTTAAATTACCCAGTCGATTCCCACAAACATTGAAGAAAACAAAAACAATTCAACCATGTTCAAAATTTGGAAATACATCGGCATACGATATCTCATTACATTTATTTTATTCTTTGCATTTATTCACAAGGAATGGAGATTTGAGGGCTGGAGCACTTTACGGGATTCATTGGACAGTTTTGAAGACTGGTTTATGTTTTTTTGGTTGTTTATTTTGCCAGTTTTATTTGAATTATTGTACCAAGGACTGGCCATGTCTTATTTTTTGAAAAAACTTTCCAGGCAAAATTGGTTGCTGATGTTGTTCATTTTTGTGTTATTATTTATTTTAGAATTTACAGTGACCATCCAACTTTTCGCCATCCATTTTGTGGCTACAAAGCTTTTCGTGAGTGTGGTCTTGTTTTTCGTTTTTTATAGGAAATATATAATGCTACAATCACGGTTGAACTCGAGTCAAAACTCACAACCCCCATCCTAAACCCATGATAAAACAGCTGATCTTACTACTCGCTTTGCTTCAAATGCTTTTTGTTACTCAATCTTGGGCGCAACATAACCTGCTGATAAGCGATGCTTTTTTTGAGGGCGACTCTGTTTATTTAGAAAAAAAGACGCTCACCATCCAAGAGTATCAATTTGACGCGCATTTTCCTTTAGTTCAACGATTGAAATCACTTAGCACTGACTGTAGTTCGAGAACAACCATTAAAGGTTATAGGATATTTTTTAAAGAAGACGATAATTCAGGCATGCAACAACACGTTTTTGTTTCACAAATTGTAGCAGCAGATCAAATAGACAGCGAGAATTTAAAGGGTGTTTTTTACCTCGATCAAACGCCGTTTTATATTTTCAATCTACCGAAAGATACGCGAATTTTGACTCCAACAGAGAAGACCACATCCTTACAGCTCGTCATCAATAGAAATGAAATATCCGTAATTGTCATGGACATGAGCAACCAACTCGATGGAATTGTTGATTTTGAAAAACAAATCAATTACGAAGGATTAACCTATACATTTTATATGGAGTACTGCCGTGAGGTTAAACACAAAAGGATGAAAGGTAATCAAGGTCATCAAAATAATTGAGTTTACTAGTATTGAACACCATGAGATATCCTATTGTTTTGAATCTTCACATTTATTTAATGCTTTCGTTTTGCTTTGGTTGTGAAAGTCCATCATGTGAAACTGAAAAACAATATTATCAGGAGCGATGGGATTTTACCATCGAAAAATCTTACAAGGATTTGCAACGCAAAGCAACTCATGTGATTGTGACAAAGCAGGGGAGGAAAATAACTTTTCAACCTATTCAGGATATTGTTTTTTTTGCCAATAAAGGTGATAGAATTATCAAAACGCCTTATTCAAAGTATGCCTATCTTGTAACTCAACATGGTGATTCTAGTCGCTATAGAATATTTTCTAAGACCTGCGATTCCGAGCTTGAAGATCAATTTAAATAGTAATGGTTCATGTCATCAAATTATTAGAGCGTTTGAGCACTTCAAATTTTACCCTGTAAGAAATGAAAAATCTCGTCTTCATAACCTGTATTTTCTCTTGGTTTACGGCTTTGTCTCAAGACACAATACAAGTTGCTTCCGTATCAGATTTAGATCAAACCATACTTCAATTGTTTGTTGTGACAAACTTGCAACTTCCGAAGACTACCAAACATCAAATTGAAAAGTTTGCCAAAAGTTTCGACTTCAAAAGTATTCCCTCTGAAGAAGAAGACTTACTTCAATTTGCTATGTATTTTGATTCTTGTGGCGCGTTCAAGAGCACCTCTTTTCTACCTGTTAAAAGTTCAAATAGTGCATTCAACAACCTCGGTGAAAGTATCGCTCTACAAATCAATAAGTCAACATTTTACGTGAACAACACGGTACATTTTTCCGATACTACATACCAACTTTCCGCTTGCATTTTTCAACTAGAGCTAGATGTCAATAAAAAAGAAATTAGCTTTATAGAAGAAACCCCCAGGTTCACCGATAACATCGTTTTCTACATCATCGAAACAGACGAATATAGGTGGTTTAAAAATTTAAGCAGTTGTAGGGAAAAATAGAGCTGCCATACCAATTAAAAAAGAGATTGAACCAATGATTACACTTCAAAGTATAAGAAATGCGAATGATAGTATGCATTTTTAAGTTCAAAACATGAATCAAAAAATTATAAAAATCATTGACTTACTTGAAAAAATTTCAAATCGAAGAATTACCGGAAAACAATAAAGAATGGAAAGAATTTGGAATTATTTATTTTACTTACAGTTCAGAATTCTGGAAAAGTATAGTCTGAAATTTGTTCATAATCTGCTTCAAAACATTTTTTTCTATTTCTTCCCAAAGAAAATCAAGAGAAAGAAAAAAATGGATAACGCCTATTATTCTGTAATTAATAACCGTAAAAATGGGCTCAATTTAGGATTTGCCTTTCGATTTATGAATCTTACTACCAGCATTGCCTATGGAATTATTCTTCTATACATTAATGTCATTATTGGTCACGAGGTCAAAGAAGATATGCTGTATTTTTTGATTGGAGCCTTGTTGTTATCCTATGCCACCAATTATTGGTTCTTAAGGCGAAATGATACGTATTTAAAATATTTTAAAGAATTCGAAACAGAAAATTTTTCGAGATGGAATTACATGTATTTATTCTTGTTTCATGCAGGGATACTTTCTTTCGGAATAGTATCAATCTATTTGACTGTTGGTTTTAATTTGTAATGCTACACCACCCCTTTAAAGAAATAAAACCATGAAAATTTATAACACTCTTTATTTTCTGTTCTTATTTTTCTATTTGAATGCTTGTTCAACCTCGATAACAGATGACAGTTTTAATTCAAAACAATTAGTATCGTCTAAAGGAGAGAAAATTTACATTAACTCGATTAATTGGGGAGTTACAGGAGATTACCAATGTTCTGTTATCAGTAAAGATAGTTTACGTTTAAAAAACAGAAATGACACAGTTGGCAGCATCCCTGGATTAGATCCTTTCATGTACCAGTTTAAAAATGACTCTTTGATATTGTATTTCTATGATCGAGTAAAATATCGTGTGCCGAATGATTTGAATACAATTACAGTAATTTACAAGGTGGTTAGTGATTCAGAATACCTCAAATTAAAAGAAAAAACAGGGTGTTTTTCAGTTCCAATTAGTTAAATAATCTAAATAAATGAAAAGAAAGATTATATCTTTTGTTATAGGAGCAATCGTGTTATTCTCAATTAACTATTATTTTACGACATTAGATTTCTTTAAAGATGCTAGGGTAAAATATGATAAATCTTATTCTGCCTTCTTGAATCAAAATGTTGTTGGAGTAATAAAAGTAGTAGATTATTGTGACCATGCACTTTCTATAGAATTAATGGACGGAAGGTTATATTTATGCGACCCGTATAATTCAAATGGTATTTATTTTGAGAAAGAGGCAATCAAAGGAGATAGTATCATTAAGATGAGTGGAAAGGATTACTTGACATTAAAAAAAAGGAACGGAAAAAAGTTTACTTTTAAATTTAGAGATAGAACAATAAGCAATGATTTTTATAAAAGTTATGATTGAAAAAGGAAGATTCTTTAATTGCCTCAATTCTTGCTCCTGCCTATCAGGTCATATAAATTAAAAAGAGAAATGAAAAGCCCATTTTTAATTAGTTACCGGGTATTTATTCGGGAAGAACGGTAATGTTCCAGAAGTGTTGATTTTGGGTGTTTGAAACAATAACAATTGAAAATTTATAATAATATGAAAGCGCTAGTTCTTTTCTTTCTGATACCAGCATTTTCTTTTGGGCAGATGGCTCTTTATTCAGAAGATGGTTTTAATAGGGTCGCTTCAACACAATTAAAGGATGTATGCAAGGATTTCTGTTGCTTTTCGCTTGATTTACCTGAGTATTACAAAGGTGATTTTGGCAAACTTGACAAATTGAAAGGTGGTTTTGTTGATCGATACGGTAATTTGATTGTTACTATTGAGAAAATTGAAGGCACTTCTTATGCTAATTTCATTCTATGGGCTTCAGAGGATTGTTACATTGGTTCGCTTTTCACGGCATCAGAAAACTTGAAAAAAGAATGGCTGCCGTTTTCAAGTTTACCCCTTTTCATCTTAACAAAAAAGGATTGCAAAACTTCACATACTTTTTACTACATATTTGATCAAATTTCAACAAAACAAGACGTAAAATACAAGTTGATTTCAGTAACTGAAATTGATGCAAATGGTGTGGTACTGTCTTTAATGGACATTGATGAAAATGGCAAAGCTGATATTTATTCTTTATCAAACGCGATGAACACGTACAATCATTTTAAAGGCAAAGAAAAAATAGAAATCATTGATTTTAATTACATCTTGAAATTAGATTTCAATGCGCTAAATAAAGAATTTGTCAAGACATTAGTTGCCGAAAAACCTGCTGTGTTTATACCTGAAGGTGGCGGTGTTTTATTAATCGATTCAGCAAACTAAGAAGCCTTTGAATAATTTAACGAACATATTTAGTTCCAATCTCATCTCAATTTCCCCAATCGGGTTGGGGCCAAACGGAGGCCTTAAAATTGAGCATATTTGGGAAGACAATAAACTCATTACAGTTAAACTAATAGGAAGATGATAAATGAAACATGTGCAATTTACAGAGGAAATTTGTCAACTGAAAAAGGAATAAACCTGTACAGAAAAGAGATAGAAGTAGCAAAAGGGAATGACAAAGATTTATATATGAAGTTCATTTAATAAAATATTGATTATGAGTACAAATAGATTTTTGTCATTTATGGTCATTTTTGTTTTATCATCATGCTCAAGTTTTGATTACAATAAAGTAATTCAAAATAAAAAGATTCTATTGAGAAAAATTGAAAACACTTCATTAGTTCATCGAAATTCCAACATTATTTTTACTACATATAATCGTTCAAAAGCAAATAATTACTACTTAAAAGAAAAACAAGGAATTTTTATTTTTGAAAATGATAGCATAGAATATAGTCCTAATTTATTTTCAAATATTTCAAAACAAAACTATCAATCTACAATTTGTAAAGTTGTAACGGAAATAAGTCAATTTACCAGATCCTTAGGTATTAGAGACTATTCGTCAGACTTTCATGAATGTTGTGGAGTGAACTTTAAGTTCTATCTTGAGGGCAAAGGAGTTTTATTGTATGTTACAGATATTCGAAAATTAAATGGTTCTTATCTGAGTTTTTTAAGGCAATGTGAGGTGGTAGATAAAAATTGGTATTTTTCTACTACAGACTGGTAGATTGTAAATTTCTCACTCGAAAAAAAATGAAGAGTTTGAATGAGTTTTATGATCTTTTATTATTCAATAGTGGAATTATTGATTCGTTAAAGGAGCGGGTTATACAACAATGACAGCCGAAGAAATGATTATCAAATACAGATTAAAATAAGAGCAAATGAAATTAGCAAGTTATGGAAAAATTAATTCTGAAGGATTCATATCCAGTAACGAAATGATCTCTGAAAAGGAAGGATATGAAGCAATGTTGTATATGCTAAGAGCTTATTTGGAAGCTACAGAGTTAATTGATTTAACTGATATTTTAAGCGGTGGCGAATATTGGGGCGAAGTTGGCAAACCTGCCGATACCGCTTTCTGGGAATATTGGTTAGAAGCAATTCAAAAAGTTAAAAAAGATGGTCCACCACCTTTGAAAGAATTATCCACTCCTAACAGGCTAATGTGATTAGCTAAGAAATCAAAACCCAACTAGATTTTACTTTGATGTATATTGGGAATTTATTACTTATCTATGAAAACCGAGTAGTGATTGGTCTAAAAAATCGAATGCTTAAACATTGAAAATCAAGAAAATACACTTAAAAATCCAGGAAAATAATGAAACAGTTATTTTTTCCCTATGCTGTAATAATTGGAATGATCCTTCTTTTTGCCTGTACAGAGCACAGTGACACCATAAAAAAGAAGAATTTGACTCTAGATGAAGTTTTTGTAAATAAGCTTGACTCGGTATTGCCGAGAAGTATGAACCCTAAGGATTATATGATCATCTATAGATATGGGAGTATTGAATGGTGCCCATATGCATCTATATTTTGTATAAATAAAAAAGATCTAAATCAGAAAAGATTGAATGTGGATTATTACATGTGTAATTTCGATTCTGATGGTGAGACAATAAAAAACAAACCAACATTATCGATGTATAGGTTAAAAATTGACAATCCAGATATAAATGTCAATCAATTAGACCTGTCTGAAATGACAAAATTAACATTTAGCAAATTGAATAAATATGTCAGAAATAGGTATTTAAATTCTAAAATTGGAGAGGGGTATTGTTCAAATTTATACTTAATTAAAAGTCAAGAATTAAACTCCATATATCTTCTAAATAAAGATCATTCCACAGGAATGGCCAATTATCTTAAAGCAATCTTGAGAAAGATTTCACCAGTGGAATATTATCAATCACTGTCATTAGAAAAAGGTTGTGGTACTCCAACAGATTTGGGTTCAATATTTCGTTTGGGAAAAGATTTAGATACGTTCGATTTTGTATTGAGCGATAATTACGGCAAATACGGTAATTAAGGTATTTTAAAGGAAAGTTAAAAAAATCTAAATTAAATAAACAACTTCAATTCCTCCAAATGATCATATACAACACCAATAACATGATAAAAATAAAGACTATTTTGAGTATATCTATTTTAGCTTTACTCACATCATGTACGACTTCTAAAAAGCAAAATGATATAAGTAATAATTTAAGTGAATTGAATGAATTAGTAAATTTAAAATTATCTCCTACTTCTGTTAAATGGATGTTAGAAAACCTTTCTGCATCTGAAGAAAAGATACCTTTTTGTGTTTATGCTATTATGAAAATAGAAAATCCGGATATGAATGTTATCGATTCAATAATTTCGAATGAAAATGATATACAAGAAACTATTTACATTAATGCAGCAACAATAAATTTTCCTATTTTCTCAGAATTGAAAAAAACAGCAAAAAAAGAGGATGGTTTTTATAGATTAAACCAGCCTGCTTTTTCCATAAAAGAGATTGTGAAAGATCCATTTTTAACAGGTTATTTTATAAGGCTTAGTAAAGATTCAATATTTGCGGTAATTGGTTCTGGTAGATAATAACCTGACATATTATGTGAAAATGGAAGACGATAGGTAAGCTTACCCCATAACTAAAAATTTGATATAAAGGGAAAAATATACGATAACGAATGATTACGAACGATAACATTTTAAACAGAGAATTCAAATCGGACTCAACGATGGATTTAGTGTATGTGTATATCACTACGCTGCCTTTTATACTTTTTTTAGGTGGCATGATTTTTCTAGCATTATTCGTGTCCTTCGGCATTTTAGGGAAGATACTTTTAGTGGCAGCCATTGTTTTCTACATTTACAGAAAGATTACGCGAACAGTTGTGGTTGTCTATTTTGACTTAGATGAGGTTCGTGTCAAAATGATATCTGGCACTTGGTTCAAAATCCCGTATCAAGATTTAAAACATTACTATTCGGTAAGAACCAGACAAGCGATCACAGAACAATTGTTGTTTACATTCTACTTAAAATCAAGAAAGGTTACAAAAGCATTTTCTATTATCTGCCCAGATGAGCTTGAAGAAGAACTTGGTATTTTTTTAAAAGGAAAAGTTAAAAAAGTCAGGTACTAAAACTGTGAGTAATTCAGAATTATAATGATGGAAAAAATCAAAAGTGATACAAAAACAAAGCTCCTAACGATCTTTACTGTTTCCATTCCCGTAGTCATCCTTTGGATAGATTTTTATAAAGCAACTAACAAGTCTTTGGCAATCATGCTAGCTTTTGTATTCTTATCTACAGGAATTGCGAACAGGCTATCTTTTAAAAGCAAAACCTGGCGTGTCAAAGTGATCTCATCATTGGTTTTCTTGGCCTTCTTCTTCTTTTGTTATGTGTTTTTCTTGAAAGATTTTTTGTATAAAACATAGACTTCACGAGAAACTGAATTAATACGTTTTGTGTATGTCAATATGAATTTACGCTACAACATAAAAAGAACTAATGTTGACCATCAACGCAATTAAACCAAAGAAAAAGAAATTGAATTATGGCGCAAAAGAGTTGATAATTTAGCCAATAATTATTCGTATCCTGTATAGAAATCTTGAACAGAAAATTAAATAGAATGAAATTATTTTTGCTATATTCAATGGTCATATTAAGTTCTTGCATTTTAGCTCAGAATAAGATCAAAAAATACAATTTCAAGGTTGTTGATAGATATTGTTTTGATTCAGAATGTTTTATTTACAATGGATTGGAATTTGAATTTCAAATTGAGAGGGAGATAATCAATGACTCTGTTATAGTAGAAAAAAAATTATTCTTTCCTTGTGATACCTTTTTAATATCCAAAATGGAATGGAAAAAAAAGGAAAACAATGAATGGCAAATATTTATTAATCAATCAAATGCACGAGATTCATTGATTAAATGGAATTCAGCAATTCTCCAATTTAAAACTACTGTAATATTGGAAAATGAAAAAGAATATTTTCTCTATTATCTTTTACCGGATCTAGATTTTATCGATGACCCATTAGTTGTCTATTTTAATTTCGAGGAAGGGTTCGTTCGCATTGACTATAAAGATTTTTATTTAAAAAGATGTGAACTTCAAGTAAATTAGACAATCAAGAGCTTTTCGTTACAAAAGAAAAAAAAGTAGTTATGAAATGGAAATTTTAGATTGCTTACGTGTAATCAAACATAAAAACGAATTTCGTATTGTGAATTGTGTTGCAATAATGAAGGGAGTTAGTATTGTAAGTTGGATATGATTGGTTTACAAAATTAAAGCTTGACATTTATAAGGAGAACGGTATTATTAAGTAAGTTATGTATAAATTTTTATTGGTTATAATTTTGCTATTAAATCAAATAATCACATTTGGACAATGTTCCGAGTTTAACAATTTTCATTATTTGGAGCTAGATAGTTTAATGAAGAAAAATAATGTAAACTTTATTACTGATAGTAAATTCGGTATTTATTATTCTAAGTTTTATATTGATCGATATACAGGCGAAATTCATATTTTAAAATCAATAAATGTTGTAGATTCATTTGATATACAAATTGATACTGCTCTTTTTAATGACTTAAATAGTAATTATTTTGGAACAATAAATCCTTGTAATTATTTTGATGAAATCATAGAGGTTTTGACAATATCTGCCGAAAATCAATTCTATGTATTCACTTCTACCAATGGTTGTCAAATGATTGATTTATTGCCAGATTTCATCAATCAATATTTTATTGGGCAAAGTAAATTTGAGTTAATACAAACACTTTATAAAAATTTGTTATGTAATTGCACATGCTCTCCCGATAATTTGCCTCGAAAAAAATTGATTTTTCGTAATTGAAAATTAAATGCAAGTGAAATTATTTTTCAAATTCCCCAAATCGGGTTGGGATTAGAAACTCAACGAACCAACGGCTCTAAATAAAATGTGATGAAAAGCGTCTTTTTAATGGCCATATTATTTACGTCAACTGTCTGTTTGTCGCAAAACTATTTCGATACTTTAGTTTTTAACTTTGTGGACAGTATCTGGAAAACATCTGTTGTCCGTAGTGCTCCAATTCTTCATCTGGATTCGAGTAAAATTGATTTGTATAGAAGGAATGCTCCTCATAACAATAATGAACTAAGAATGAAGTTTGGTTATGTTCAGGATAGCACTGGCATTTATGTGTTTGAAATAATCTCTTCAGATTTAGAACGTCTATTTTGTGATACTTGTCAGTTAATACAGTCACAAAATTATCCACCTCAAACTTTTTTTAAATTAAACTATATTTTCGATGGATCGGCACTAAAACGCTACAACACGTATGAAATGTTAAGTGGTTTTGGAAAAGAATATCCATTATTTTTAGAATCAAAAGTTGATTACGCCTATAAAGGATTTAATTTGCCTTTTGTGGTGAATACTGAGGTAATGTATATAATTGTCCAAAAAATCAACCTGCCGAATGATTTAGAGTAAATGAATTTACTAATAATGGTCTAAGTGATAAAGAATTAATAGATAAGTTTTACGCAGCTTTAGAAAGTGTTCAAACTGAATAAAAGTAAATTTTGTTGACCTAATCAGGATAATTCAATGTATACTAATCTTTAATCTGATGATAAAATTTGAAACAGATAGCAATGGCGAGGGAGTTGAAATCATTTTTGATTCAAACGGAATAGATGAGTTTATCTCCTATCTTCAAAGTATAAGAAGTGTAAATGATAGTATGCATTTTTAAGTTTCAAACATGAATCAAAAAATTTTAAATATCATTGACTTACTTGAAAAAATTTCAAATCAAGCATTTCAGGAGCAGGTATGGATTAATCAAAAAATATGGAATCGAGCATCCAGTTTAGGTGAAACTATAAACTTATTAGATGACTATCATTTTTTTGAAGATTTAGAGGCGAAGAAAATTGCTTTGCTTGACGCCAAAATGAATAAGTTGATATCCTCATTTGTCGCTGAGATTTTGGAATATGACGAACCTATTGATATACGAGAAATACATCAGGACACAAATTGGTTGAAAATAATGAGTGACGCAAAAGTTCTTGTGGAAGAATTCAAATTGAAAAAGTACGTTATTCATGATTAAACCTATTAACAGTATCATCCATACCTCCATGAAATATTCCCCTTGTGTCGGGTTTCAATTTTTACCATTATTTTAAAAATCCGATAAACACTAAATTTTAGTTAAAATGAGAATAGTAAACGTTTGCATACTTTTGATTTGTTTTTCTTCTTGTGATGAGCATTTTGAAAAAAGTGATTTATACGGTTGTTACACACCGATTGGATATAAAAATAATTTCGACACCATCATTTTTAAAGCGAAGAATAAGTTTCGTCGACGTGTTTATGATAAAAATAAAAAACTCATTTTAGATCAGAAGGGGACATGGGTTTTAAAAGACAAACACACCCTATTAATCGAAACATTTTACCGCAACTTAGATGATGATTTAGTTCGTTATCCTGAGAAGATAGACACAAATTTCAGTTTATCAACCTACTTTGAAACTGTTGACGGAAAAATCCAATTTGATTTTGGTTATTTTATTGGAGAAAATTGTTTTCAAAAGAACTAGTGCAAAATATCAGTGACCAATTACCATTTGCTAAATGCTGAAAAGAAATAATTCAAAAGGAAATTATTTATTCATTTCCAAATCCTATGGGAAGCTTCAATGGTATCTTAATTTACTATTGCTTGGATTAATTGCATTTGCTCTTTTGAAACTTGGTTATCTGATTATTGGATTTATCTACATTTCGCTGTTTCTATGGAAATTTTCTACCATTCCAATTCATGTATATTTTTACGAGGAGAAATTTATCGCCACTTATCTTTTTAGACAAATTGAGGGCAACTATACGGACATCAGTAAAATAGGGTTTCTATATGCGGGCCCGGCACTTCATCCTGCATTGGTGATCTTTTGGAACCAAAAGAAAATCGGGTTTGATTGGGGGGCTGATTCCAAATATTTAACTGAATTACTGAAGTTTTTTTTGGCAAAGCAAATCACGATTTCCGATCCGGATGAATTGTTAAGAAACTATATTGACAAGTCAAAATTAACTGACACAATATGAATGGAAAAAGATTGTGGTTTATTTCAGATACGGCTATGTTTAAACAAGATTTTTTAAGTTTCGCAAGCACTTATGCTTCGGCAATGGAGGAAGTCTATGAGAAGCAAAATAATCCAGTTGAAAGAAAGAAGCAGCTCAAAACTGCAAATCAAATGATTATTGAGTTAAAGAAAATTTATAAGCAGGCTTATTTAAAAAATAAATTATCCGAAATTGAAGAGCTATTATTTCATGAAAATAAATATGTTCGATGTGTTGCAGCTACATATAGTTTGATTTACAACTACGATTTGGCGCAGAAAGTATTGAATGATCTTCTCAATTTACCGGTTCCCAACTATGTTGCGCCAATCGCACGCCTGAGTTTAGCGTCTTGGGAAAAAGGTTTATTGAATCCATTGAAATAGATAGGTATATGAAAAAGTATATTGAAGAAATAAATCAGGTGTTAAGTGAATGGGATCCAATCGGAGTTGGGGGAGAAATGGCTAGAGATGAATACCGTGGTTATATTTCCAACATCATAAAATCGTCTGGAAGCAAAGAAGGTATCATGAAATGTTTAGAAAAAATTGTAAATGAGTTGGAAGTTGGGTTTGATTCTAATGATGAGAAGCAACTTCAAGACTTGCGAATAGTTTGTGATAGGATTTATGAAGTAATGAAAATTTATAATTTTATAAAATGACACACTTGTTAGGATACAATCTCTAATTTTTATCGTTCCATTAAATGCCCGCCCAAAATAAAGAACTGAAAAAATTAAAAGCAGCCGAACTTTTGCGGCGGTGTGGTGAGGATGAAGAGGCCATTCAGGAACTATTGCCGCTCTTAAATGCCGCTGATCCAAAAATTGCTGCAGAAGCTTATTACAACTTAGGGCTTATTGCAGAGCAGCCAGAAAAAGGAAGAAGAAATATTCCCCAAGCAATCGAATATTATCAAAAAGCAATTGAATTAGGTTACCCAGATGCGGCTGAAGATTTAGGGAGAATTTATTATTACAATATTGGCGTGAAAAGGAGCGTCAAAAAAGCCGTAGAAATTTGGAGAAAGGGATTTGAAGCAGGGTCGGTATTGGCTGGCATAAAGTTAGTGTATCACCTTCTTGACTTCACCAAGTTCAAGCATTTTGAAGTTTTAGAGCTCATTGATGGTATTCTACAAAAAGACGATACTTGGTCAACTTTGTATTACAGGAAGTATAAAATTTACGCGGATCAAGCATGGGAAGGGTACAACATTGAACTAGCTATTGAAAATCTGAAAATTTATGCCGAACGGAGCCCTGAGTTCGGAAATCAGGAATTGGATAAACTGTACACTTCAGGTAAACACAAGATACCAAAAAACCTCGATCGGTAGGTTTGATCCTGAATAGAATTTACAATTAGAAAAGCAATAAATTTAAGGTTATATCCTTATTTATTCTTTTTTATTTCAGGTTATAACCTTATATTTGCGTCATATTTTCAGGTTATAGCCTTATGAAAACTACCAATCAAAAATTGCTCATAGAGCAAACTGATAAAAAATTAGCGGTTTATATTCCGATAAGTTCAAATGTGATTCCATCAAAAGGATGGGTAAATACCGTTCGCACATCCTTGAAAATGTCATTAAGACAATTAGGAAATCGTTTGAAAATTTCCACTCAGAGTGTAAAAGAAATAGAAGTTCGTGAAGCAAATGGTACCATCACCTTAAATTCTCTGAAAGATGCAGCACATGCACTAGACTTGAAATTGGTGTATGGTTTTGTTTCTAAACATGGAAGCTTAGATCAAATGATTGAACAACGCGCCAAAGAGCTTGCAACCGAAATTGTCATGCGGACAAATACCACGATGTCTTTAGAGGATCAACAAAATTCAAAAGAAAGAATAAAACAAGCGATCACTCAGAAAACAGCTGAAATCAAATTTGAAATGCCAAAATATCTATGGGATTAGAGATCAATTATCTCAACGGCCAGACGCCACTGAGCGAAGAAGAATTAGAAGGTTTAAAGATTTCGTCAATAACAACCCGAGAGGAGCTTGATGAATTTGAGCAATTGAACATCGAGAAGGCTATACAGTGGACAATTGGTAAGAAATTTCATTCCAAAGAATTGTTTTCAGAGAAGTTCATGAAAGATTTACATAAACGAATGTATGGCGAGGTTTGGAAGTGGGCCGGTACATTCAGAACCTCTGAAAAGAATTTAGGTATTAAATGTTATTTGATACCTGTTCAGCTGAAGCAACTATTAGATGATGTCACATTTTGGTATGAAAACAATGTTTTTACTCCAGAAGAGCTTGCTGTTCGATTCAAGCATCAATTAGTGAGTATTCATTGCTTTGCCAATGGCAACGGCAGGCATTCACGTTTAATGGCCGATTTGATTATGGAAAAATTATATCAACAACCTTTTCTCACGTGGGGTGGCTCGAGTTTAGTGAAGTCCAATGAAAAAAGAAAAGCATACATCAAAGCTATTCAAAAAGCTGATCGTCAAGATTTAAAGCAACTCATCATTTTTGCCAAATCATAGTTGTTTGGCGAAGTAAAGCCTCTTTCAACTGCTTTTTTTTGTAATTTAAGATTTGAATGAATATGAAAATAGTTTTTGCCATAGCACTGATATTATTGAACTATTCTTGTTCAAGTCGTAAAGTAAATCATAGCGCTGCTCTAAGTACTGAGCGTGAACTGAAATCGACATTGTTGTCATTGATGCAGTCAATTGACGAGCTCAAATTTGATTTAGACGAAAAGAGATTAAATTATTTTGATCCAGAGGGGGTTGTCGAATTGGAAGAAGCGCTTCTAACGCGAAACATGCAATTGATAAAATTCATCCATGAGGTTTTTTCAAAAAGAAAATCGTTTTCCTTTTCTACAAAAGAATTAGCAGCTCATTCTTCTTTAAAAGTTGTTTTCTCTAATGACAAACGGCTCTGTTCTTTTTCCTGGGACTCAGGCCTTGGAGGCACCATGGATCAACATGTGCTCATATGTCAATTCCAAGAACCAAATAAAGCGATTTCATCCAAAATACTTTACGCCGCAGGAATGATCAAATGTAAACAAAGGTATAACTGTATCGCAACATCGATTAGAAACATTGCCCATACCAATGCCTATTTTTTACTAGGATCTAATCAATTTGAAAGCAATACAAATGGCGAGAGTGCTTTTTTCTTGGTTATCAATTCAGGAAAGTTAGGTGAACTGAATGCACTAAGATGTGCTGATAAATCAGCCAATTATTTCTTTCTAAAAAGGGATTTGATAAACAATAGCTATACCATTGAATTAGAGGATGAAATTCTGCTTGAGAAAAGGAATTTAACAGATGTTTACTCCGTAAATATAAAAACTAATTTTAGCGGCGAAAATAAACTTGAAATTTTCATCCAAGCCGATAAAGCGAAGGAGTTGATTTGGAGCAATGACCAATTCACAAAGCAAATGAGTGCACCGTTTCCCTTGTTAAATTAGAGCGTTATAGAACAAATTCTAAAACAAAAGGATATTTTCGAACACAAAGTATGGGGAAAACATTGAACCCTGGTCGAAATTTACACTTCAGGCAAACACAAGATACCAAAAAACCTCACTCAATCATGATGGAAAAGTTACTAATCTGTTTATCACTTGTCTTAATTTCTTGTCAAGAATCAGATACAAAAACGCAAACAACACCAATAAAACCAAATGAACGTCATGTTCAGAAGGATGCTGCTCAATTGAAAATTGATGATTTTGGTTTGTTTTGGAATGAATTCAGAATTGCTATCAGTATGAATGATTCACTTAGGATAATTCACTTAACAGAACCCACTCTAAAACTTTTCGGAAGAGCAGATTCAGATCCACAAATGAAATTGACAGGTACTGCAGTGGCAAAAGCCATCTTTTCTGTCGTTAACGAAGGTGGGTATTTTGATGAGAAAAATAACAAGGATGTGAGCTATAGAGCGTTTTTTCTGCGAGATTTGAATGACATCGACGAATTTGACCCGAAAGCCCAAGAGCAGTGGATCAAGGACTTTGTGTTCACTAAAACAGCTGAGGGATGGAAGTTGTCGGTGTTGTATACCAATACAGAAAGAGACAACTGATTGTTTATATTTAACCCAATTCAATGAAAGTACTTTATATTTCGACGATGAATTTGGGCATTGAGAAAATGAAGAGTAGGGGTGATCTTAAGGATACCCCGACGAAATAATTAAAAATGAAATTAACAATAATGCTAAATGAATTTTATGAATTTATTCCTGAAGATAGAAAGGGGTGTGTTAGATTAGAAGCAAATGTAAAATATGGTACTTTATCCATGTTAAACAATGAAAGCCCGTTGTTAAAATCAGATGTGATAATTAAAAGAGCTAGGGGTAAAAATTGGTATGATGTCATACAATTTGATGATAGTTCTTTTTTTGTTGTTTCAGAAAGAGTTAAAGAACTTTTTGTATCAAAAAATATTACGGGATTACAATTAGCCAAAGTAAATATAGTGGATGCACCAGTAAACTACTATTTACCAATTATTACATCAATTGCCGGACCTATATTAAATTTGGATGCATTAAACGCTTACGAGACCGAAAACGTTGAATTTGATAGAAGAACTTATGACGGTTCAAATATATTTAGTTTAGAAAACACACTATTGTTTGTTTGTGACGAAAAAGTAAAGAACATCTTGGAACAACAAGAAATCACAAATTTGAAATTCCGAAATTTATAAAGAAAAAAGCACCGTAAATCGGTGCTTTTTTAAAAGTGAAAAAGTTAGATACTAAAAATGAACCAGATTAAATTGAACAAAAGAATCGATCTTGGCAAAAGCGCTACCTGGCTTTGGATCATTGTGACGATAATCATAATGAGCTGCAATTACTTTAGCTTTGACCTTACGCTATCTATGGCTAAATTATTATTCGTGATCCCTTTTTCATACCATGCTTGGACTATTGCAAAAGAATCTAAAATAACTCTTGTAGCTTTTTCATATGATGAGCAGCACTTTAAATTCTATTTTCAATGGGGCTTTAAGGACCCAAAAACGTACAATAGATCAGATGTACTCATAGAGGCGAAAGAGGATACAATTGAATTCAAAGTACAAACATCAGCAGACACAATTGGCATTATTTATAAAAAACAGCTCGTCAATGAAACTGATTGGAGTTTGCTTGTTGGGTTGAAAGACAGTAATTAATTTACTTTTTCCTTGTAATTTTAGTTTCAGATGAAAAATATTTTTTGTTGCTTTTTACTTTTATCGGCCTGCGTTAATCCAACTCGGAATATCGAAAGTAGACGTGCTATTCAGGCTAAAAAGGTAAGGGAAATTGATTCTTTGCGTTACAGTAAAATGAATGACAAATTAGCGCAACTCGATTACTTTGATACGACTGATCAAAATGCCTTTACGAATACGCATTTGATAGAGGATTTCTATAGTTTTCTGACAAGTGAAGTGAAAGCGTACAATAGCTATAAACTATTCTATAATCAAATGACTTCAGCTCGGGATACCGTTTTCATACTGGAAAATGGGGCGAATTTTTACAGATACATCAAAAAAGATCCCAAAACAAAATTGATATTCGATGCCTACATTGCCGACACCCAAACCCTTCCTCAAAAATTAAAATCCAAGCTCCTGCATTTGACCGCAGACCGCAGTAAACCTCTTGTGCTCAATGATTCTAGCTTTGCGAGTAGTTTGATGGTTAATTTCAAGCGTGATAGTATAAGTAGTTTGATTTTTGTGTACTACCTTGATTGAGTATTTATGAAGTCACTGTCCCTCAGATTATTCCTTTTCTCCACATTACTTACAATGCTTTCCTGTAGCCATTCAGGCAAGAATGAAAGGCAAAAAGAGCTCTATTTCTATCGGAATACGCATCGAAAAGGGGAGGACAGTTCGAGTTATTTTCAGCGGGTGAAAATTAAGAAGCACCAGCCAACAGATGATTTGCTCGCTCAAAGCGATTTCATTTACAATGGAAAGCAGCACACGATTCGCTTGTATACGAACTATTTTCATGCCCCGATTGACGCGGGCAGAATATACTACGAATTGGATCAGCTCGGGATTATATACTCGAAAAGCACCTCTTTTGATGCTTATACTGTCTTGAAGAGCACCAATGATAGCATCAACAAGATGATTGAGCGGGGTTTGGAAAACATTATTTTTGATCCGAAACTACAGGTGAAAATGGATGAGTTTGCTCCGAAATCAAATTGAAAGGAGCGATTCAATTTCCAACTTTAGCAGGCTTGTAGTAGCTCCAAGCAAAATTCACCAATTCAACAACGCAGTCTATTTCTGTATTTTCTATTAAAATATTTCTAATCGGAAGTTCCTGGTCCATGAAGTAAACCTCATATTTCCAGCCGTCGATAACTAAATATTCAGGATCAGGTGCAATATGATTGCTTTCAAGCTGCATGATTTGATCAATTTGCCTATTGATGTAGGCTATTGCGGTAGAGTCAAGAACATATTCGTAACAGAATTCCTCCTTATTTCTGAACATCTTTTGAAGCAGTATTTTGTTTTGCATGAATGTAGCATTGAAACCCTCCTCGACACCTACACCTGACCATTTGATCAGCAATTTGTGCTTAATAGATGGTTTTTGGTCCTCGACATTTATGGTGTTTTTTACGCCAAATAAACTGAATAATGCGAAGAAAATAAATAGGGAAGTTTTCATAGACTTTGTTCTATACAATGCACTTATAATCTGATGAACACCCATACCTGCTGCAGCTCAGTTTCATTCACCGCACAACGTAAAATGGAAGTATCTATGAGGCGTATCGCTTTTTTGATTTCCTCATCTATAAATGAATCTATTCCTCTTGAAATCCTGATATCCATTAGCTCCAAATTGGAATTGACAAAAAATGAAGCGATCAACAATCCTTGCGCATGAAATACTTCGTCTACCGAATTGATATTTTCTAATACCGCGATGTTTATGGCAGCAAAGCAAGTAGAATCGATCTGATAAAAGGGCCTGAAATGAAGTATTCTTTCTCCCTTTAAATTAAAATAGTGAATGCTATCTACTGTAGACGCTTGCGAATAGAATACTTTTTGTTCTAAAATACCATCGGTGTCGTATTCCAAGCAGGGGCCTTTGCGCTGCTGACAATTGCAGCTATTTTCTAAATCCTTCAAATCAATTTGTTGCGCATGGAATTCAAAACAAAGACTGAAGAGGATGAGAAAAAGATTGATATTCATTTGATTTGCATTTGCACTGGTTTGGAAACTTAACGGAATTTGGATGGGAAAATAACGTGAGACATTAAATTTAGTAAATTCAACATCGCGAAAGTTTTAAAAAGCATTCGGAAAAGCAACTACATGAAGACAAAATTGATATTCGGAATTTTATTTCTTTCGCTTTCCGCAGAATATCTGTGTCAGGGGCTGACTACCGATACGCTCAGGCTCGGTTCGTATGTATCTGATGAGGTGAAGCGTCGAGAACTCATTACCGTTCGCACAAATGGCCTGACTATAAAATCAAAGGCTTTGGATGCGTTAATTGCTTATCAGAGTGACTGTACTGAACTATACGCCGACGATCGACTTTCTCATTTTACGATGGTATTGGATACAGAAAATCTACAGTTGCGCATCTTTTTTGAGGAGGGCATTCCAGAACAAAAGGCAGCTTTATGCGGTGTGTATTTTCATGGTGACAAGCGCACGCCATATTTGATTTACTCAAACAACGGCACTCATGATCTTTTTCAAGCGTCTCAAGATGTGGTAGTTATTCAGTACTTCAAGTTATACAATGTGGAAAATGAAGATATTTCGAATCAAATACAACTCATAGACGAACGAAAAATACATACAGGAATATTTTCCGAAAACAACCTGGAATTCAACTATTACATGGAGTCATGTTATTGAGGGTCGTTCAATTATTTATTAGCTTTATATAGATTCCATTCTTAATGAACAGTTCTTACCATCTCAAAATACATACGGACAAGCAAAATTTTAATTTGTTAAACGATTTATTCGAATACACAACAAGTTCAAAAGAAGCTGTTTGGGAGTATGGCTTAGAAGAAGATCCAGCGGGCTTCACAAACGCGCTTTGCCATTTTATCGATTTATTGGAGTCTAAGCAGCAGCAATTGGTTCAACATGGATTTAATTTTGATGAGGTATCGATTTGGTATTTGTATGAATACAGCGGCCAATGCAATATGGAATTTGAACCACAAGATTTAAAAAGACTAGGCAATTTAGGTGTCAGGTTGTGCATCAGTTGTTGGGAGGGAGAAAAGGAGAATTTTATGGTTGAAGGATTACAAAATACAAATCATTAGTTTTATTTAATGACATCAAAAATTACCCTTCTCGATCTCTTTGGTCAGTTTGCGTGGTTTACCATGTGGTGCATGCCACTTTTAATGGCTATACTGTTTTGGCGCTTGGTGGGTAGGAATAAAGTACTTGGTGTAGTTTTAGGAATCCTGATTGGCAGTTTCTTTTCGATGATCCTTTATGCAATAAGTATGAATATCGTATTTCGGGATTTTAAATTTTGAGCAGATACTTTATAAATGCAAAAACTAGACAAGAAATTCAAGATCATCGACCATTACGACGATTATCAACGCTTTTTGGATCCGGACAAGTGCAGCGAGCTGTCTTGGTTTGGATATTGTTTGCAGTGCGGAGCTCAGCCTGATATTGCTACCCAAATAGAGTTACTGACGCGCGTTGTGTCGGCTCAAATTGCGCATTTGAATGCTCCAAATTGGATTATAAAGCACGATGACAAGGATTTTCCCTGGATTCAAAATGAAGCTATCCATAATGCATTGCTGCGGCAATTCAAGGAGCTTTTGGAAGGCAATGGCATTGCAGCGAATGAGGTTGGCCCACTTGTGGTCAGCCAGAAAGAACTTTGTACAGTTTTAAAGGAATTGATTTATTATCCGCAAAATTTATCCTACAAAAATATTGACCTCATTGCTGTCGGCTCGGAGGTCGTTATCAAGTTTACACACCACCTAGACATTCAACTCATTAGCAGAAATAAAGTAATTTTAGAGGAGCTCCGTCAATTTGCCGAGGGAGTGGAAGGGCTTACTTACATGGAATTAAGAGATGAATAAACTTTTTGAACTTATTTTCTGGCTTAATATGGCTCAGGTTTTTCAGGCCAATGACATCAAGTCTTACGATGAGATTGATGGAGAAGAGGAGCCAGCCCACTAAACATTTCCTCCCAACTCTTGTTACAAATTTAAATCTCCACACATGCGCAATAGCGGTTATGTATTCACGCCTTATCAAGCACCGGAGCTCTCTGACTTCGAGCGCTTGTTTGATATTTTTAGCGAACTCATTGTACATACTTCGGGCGATGTAGATGAAGCGCTGGAGTGGCTCAATGTGTTGGATAAGGAATACAGCCTGACCAACGACAAATACACCATGGACGACTTCATCGAGGACCTCAAGAAAAAGGGGTATTTGCGCGAAGAAATCTTGCCAGACGGCAAGGGCCAGATGAGCGTAACGGCCAAGACCGAACGCATATTGCGCAAAAATGCGATGGAGCAAATCTTTGGGAATATCCGCAAGAGTGGGCGAGGGCAGCACAAATCCAAAAAGAGTGGCTTAGGAGACGAAGCAACCGGTGAGTTTAGAGATTTTCAGTTTGGCGATGCGCTCGAAAATATATCCATTACAGAGAGCCTGAAAAACGCGCAGATCAATCATGGCGTAGGGGAGTTCCGGCTTACAGAACAAGATTTAGTAGTTGAAGACACCCACCATCAATCGCAGATGAGTACGGTACTCATGATCGATATTAGCCATAGCATGATCCTCTACGGCGAAGACCGCATTACGCCCGCCAAAAAAGTAGCCATGGCGCTGGCAGAGCTCATTACCACGAGTTATCCGAAAGATACCCTAGACGTAATTGTCTTTGGCAACGACGCTTGGCCAATTAGCATCAAAGATTTGCCGTATTTGAACGTTGGGCCTTACCACACCAATACTGTCGCTGGCCTAGAGCTCGCTATGGATATCTTGCGCAGAAAACGCAATACCAACAAGCAAATTTTCATGATCACCGACGGTAAGCCGAGTTGCTTGCGCTTGCCAGATGGGCAATACTACAAAAACAGCAATGGCCTAGATGACTACATCGTAGACAAATGCTACACCATGGCGGCGCAAGCCCGCAAAATGCACATCCCGATCACCACCTTCATGATTGCCCAAGATCCGTATTTGCAGCATTTTGTGGACGAATTCACGAAGTCCAACAAAGGGAAGGCCTTTTTTACCGGATTGAAAGGCTTGGGTGAAATGATTTTCCATGACTACGAAACCAATCGTAAAAAACGAATGAACTGATATGATAGACACCAACATCCAAACGCTCGGCGCTTTAAAAGCGGCAGGCTACACGTCCAAAAGCATCAAAACCGAACTCCGCGACAACCTCATTGCGGCGCTCAAAGCTGGTAAGCCTACTTTTCCGTCGATGCACGGCTATGAGCATACCGTGGTACCGCAACTCGAGCGCGCCATTCTCTCCAAGCACAATATTAACTTGCTTGGCTTGCGCGGCCAGGGCAAAACGCGCATTGCGCGCCTCATGATTCATTTACTAGACGAATACATCCCGGTGGTGGCAGGCAGTGAAATCAACGACGACCCGTTGGCGCCCATTAGCCGCTATGCCAAAGACCTTATTTTAGAGCACGCCGACAACACGCCCATTACTTGGCTTCATCGCTCTGAGCGCTTCTACGAAAAACTCGCCACACCAGACGTCACCATCGCCGATCTCATCGGTGACATCGACCCTATTAAAGCGGCCAACCTCAAGCTCAACTACGCCGACGAACGCGTGTTGCACTTCGGCATGATTCCGCGTGCGCACCGTTGTTTGTTTGTCATTAACGAACTTCCTGATCTTCAAGCGCGTATTCAAGTAGCGTTATTTAACATATTGGAAGAAGGAGACATACAAATTCGCGGCTTCAAGTTGCGCTTGCCTTTAGACCTCCAGTTTATTTTTACGGCCAACCCAGAAGACTACACCAACCGCGGTAGCATCGTGACGCCACTCAAAGACCGCATTGGTTCTCAAATTCTGACGCACTACGCCGCAGACGTCAAGACCGCCAAGCAAATTACGGCTCAAGAAGCCCAAAAGCTAGAAAACCGCATTTGCGAGGTGCATGTACCCGAATTGGCCAAAGATATCTTAGAGCAAATTGCTTTTGAAGCGCGCAACAGCGAATACGTCGACTCCAAAAGTGGCGTGAGCGCGCGCATGAGCATCACCGCCTACGAAAACCTCATTAGCACCGCCGAGCGCCGCGCCCTGCTCAACAACGAGCACAGTACGACCGTTCGCTTCGCCGACCTCATGGGCATGATTCCATCAATCACCGGAAAGGTAGAGTTGGTCTACGAAGGCGAGCAAGAAGGCTCTTCTTTTGTGGCCAATCAGCTCATTAGCGAGGCCACCAAAACGCTCTTTTTGACTTATTTTCCGAAAATCGAAAAACTCAAAAAAGCAGATCAAGTAACGCCCTATGACGGCGTAGTAGAATGGTTTACCCAAAACAATGCCCTCGAAATTGCCGACGAAACCGACGAGCAAACTTATTTGCGAACGCTACATGCTATTGAGCCGCTCAAAGCGCTTATTGAGCGCTACCAACCGCGAGTAGCTTCAGAAGACCTTCCTTTTCTAATGGAATTCGTGCTCTGGGCTTTGGTAGAGTTCAAGCGCTTGTCTAAGCAAAAGACGGCAGGTGGCATGTCTTTCAATGACCTATACGATAGTTTGCTGAAGGGGATTTAGCATGTCTATCAACGGCCTTTGGCTTTTTAGAATTTGAAGATAAGTGGATTTACTTATATTTAATGGATGAAAATAGTACAACTTCTGGCCCTGTGCTTGTTTTTGGGTGCTTCAAAATGGATGCATGCTCAAACCTCACTACCTTTTGCTCAAAAGCATCCTTTGGCTGCTTTGACAAATAAACCGTCAGCGTATATTGATTTACCTTATTTTGCACTTCTTCCCAAAGTTAAATATGAATTCGGTGGTATATCGAGTATCAACCTAGGCTTGTCTTGGATAGATTATGGTGCCGATGATATCTTAGATGATGTACCAGCGTGGTACCATCATGGGCCTTCTATCGAAACTGGAATTTCTTTCAAGGATAAAAACCAATACATGATAAACAAGATCGGTTATGATTGTTTCATTTTGATTTTTGGAGGTAGGGTAAACCTTGTTCATCAAACTGATTTTTCACAACATCAATTTTCATTAAGGCCGGAACTTGGCTTGTCATTTTTTAGCTACCTTACATTTACCTACGGTTACAATTGGAACCTCAATAAGAGTAGTTTGGGGTTGACAAACGGACATGTTTTCTCTTTGAACTTAGCCTATGTAATTACTTATGGTGAGGACTAGATCTAACGATAGATTAGCATTAAAATTTGTAAATAATTCTCATGTCTACACCACTAGTACTCAGTTTCAGGTTAGACGCATTTGATTTTAGGAGTACGTAGCCATGGTGCTGATGGATCCAATACGCGCTGAGGTCAAAGAGCAGTAAAAAACCACCTTGCAGCAGTAAACTATTGCCATAACCTTGAAGTTGCGCTTCTTTGTTTGGGTTTGTGCTATTTTGCTGCTTGAGCACAAAACCGCTCGCCATATAACCCAAATCCAAAGCCGAATTGATCAAAAAGATGCGTTGGGTTTTCTGTTGCGCCTCCCATGTTTGCGCTTCATTGAGCCCTAGGTTCGCATTTTTTGCTCTGATATAGCCTGGGACTGCCAAACCTATATTGACGGTGTTCCACATCACATTCATTTGGTGGAAATACTTGTCCTGTGCGTTTGCTGCTGTAGCCCAACCATAACCGCTCAAGGCAAAATTACCCACCGCCCAAGTTCCTAAGCCAATCATGAGTTGTTGGTCTATTTGTTGGCGCTCTTTATTGAAATGGAGCAGTGTTTGCGCATGAAAATGAGTGAGGCAAAGAAGCAAAAAGGCAAATGTTTTAAAAATGCGCATGGACTAAAGTTTTGTTGATAACAACCATAAAGAGATTTTGATCGAATTTACAAGATTTGAGCATGAGTTTACCCTAGTAGTGCCCTCATTGTTTTGTATTTTTGCCGCCAAATTGAGATGATGAGTGGGACAATAATAGAAAACTTTTCTTATCTACTGCCAGATGAGTGCATTGCGCGTTTTCCGGCCACGCCGCGTCACAATAGCAAGTTATTAGTTTATCAAAACGGCGCTATCACAGACGATCGCTACGTTAACCTTGCTGCGCATTTGCCCGCTCAGGCTTTATTGCTGCTCAATAACAGTAAGGTAATTGAAGCGCGCCTGCATTTCAAAAAGAGCACCGGAGGGCAAGTAGAAGTTTTTTGTTTGGAGCACAGCGACATTTACCCTGATGTCAGTAGCGCTATGCAGCAAAAAGGCTGCGTGGAGTGGTGGTGTCAGATCGGTGGTGTCAAAAAATGGAAAACAGGCCCCATTGAACTTTCTTTTGAAACTAATGGCAGCCAACACATCCTCACTGCCGAGCAAATGCAGCGCTCAGATGCGGGTTTCAAAATTCTTTTTACTTGGACCGCCACCGACCTCACTTTTGCGGAAATCTTGCATATTGCTGGCAAAATTCCCTTGCCACCTTACTTGAACCGCGAGGCCGACGAGAATGACAAAAGCAGTTATCAGACCGTCTATGCAAAAGAAGATGGTTCTGTTGCCGCGCCCACCGCTGGCCTGCACCTTACCGAAACTGTCTTTGAGCAACTCGCCGTTAAAGATATCCAAACGGCAACGCTCACACTACACGTGGGCGCTGGTACCTTTAAGCCGGTCAAGACCGAAACAGCCGAAGCACACGACATGCACGCCGAGTTTATTGAGGTGCGTCAAGAACTGCTAGAAGCATTACTTCAAAAACCTGAACAGCCCCGAATAGCTGTGGGTACAACCTCATTGCGCACCTTAGAAAGTATTTACTGGATGGGCGTGAAGCTTTTGGACGATACCCAGCTTACACTCAAGAATTGCGCACTCAAGCAATTTGAAGCCTTTTCCTTGCCGCAAGAAGTTGCCTTTGCCGATGCCATTCAAGCGGTCTTGGCACAGCTCAAGCGCGAGCAAACCAATCAATTCTTGACCAAAACCTGTTTAATGATCAAGCCTGGCTACCGCATCCGCAGCGTCAATGCCATCCTGACCAATTTTCATCAGCCGCGTTCTACCTTGCTGCTTTTGATACATGCGTTTGTTGGTCAAGACTGGAAAAATATCTACAATTACGCCCTAGCTAACGACTACCGCTTCTTGAGTTATGGAGATGGCAGTTTGTTGTGGCTAAACGGATGATGCGGTTTACTTGCTGCGTTTAATTGCGGTATTCCCATCCTTTAGCGAGGTAAATATTAGAACATGTTCTAATTCCTCGCTCGCAATTATCATTTAGATTTATAAAAAAAAAATCAAAATGAAACAATTATTACTATCACTAGGATTGCTCTTTGCTTCCCAAACAGTTAAGGCCCAAGATTTTTACCATTCACTTGGTGTAGGCTTTTTTGGCTCCGTAGTTCAATATGCTTATTCAGATGCCTTCGAAAATGTAGACGGCACACTCGTTGGGGCCATGCCACTTGCTACCTACAAGGCGAGTATTGGTTTTGACATCAGCCGCAAGCAAACTTTTGCGCTAACAGCCTATCCGTCTGCAGGTGGAACTTTAAGTCGGGAGGAGCGCAATTTTGGTTTTGCTTTGCCAATTGCCGCCGAAATGTATTTTGGTGACATCGACGATACCCACTTTAAAATGGCACTCGGAGCTACTTATGCGCGCATCAGTTACAACGGAGATTATTATTATCAACTCGCCTCTGTCTTTGGCCCATCTGCGGGTATTGGTTTCCAAACTGAAATCAGAGACGAACTCGTTGAAATCAATCTCAATTATGTTTATGGCCTGACCAGCTCGCCAATGATACCGGCAGGCGCAACCGTTACCAAAGACGTCAATCACGGTTTCTCCATCCAGTTTTTATACTCTCTAACAGATTAAACTCCTTTATGCAAACGAAAGCCCCAAACCGCTAAGGAATGGGGCTTTTTTATTTTGGATCAATTCCTCAGTTCATTAAGTCAAAAGAAATCGGTATGATCACCTTTGTTGCTATGGGTTTTCCTGCTGAGGTAGCCGGATTCCAATTAGGCGCGTAGCGAATGACTCGTAGCGCCTCTGCATCAAGACTCGGGTGTGCTGATTTAGTTACCTCAGCATGGGTAATGCTGCCATCTTTTTGAACGATACACGAGATAAATACCCTGCCTTCGATATTCTGTTCAACGCAATCACCGGGGTATTCTATGTTTTCAAAGAGATAGTAGTGAAACGCTTCCATATCTCCGACAGGAGTAGCATCAATTAAATCAATCGTGTCTTTGTCGGTACTTGCTGGATATTTTGCATCGATCGCCTTAAAGTGTGCTTCCTCCTGAGCCCGATTGAGGCGCAGTGCAAGTTCTTTGGTTTGATCTTCTTTTTTTGAATTATTATAAAATAAATGGTACTCTTTGTGCCGTTGGGTCGGGTCTGCAATGATAAAATCAATAGATTTCTCCTTTAAATCCAACATCAACAACTCCCCATTCTGATCCGTTTGCCCCATCTTTATCTTTTGTTCGCCTATAATGGCAATAACGTTGAGCCCAGAGAGGGCACTATGCGTTGCCAAACTCGTTACTTTTAAGGTCAATCGGTAGGTTTTGGCCGCAAGCAGCGGAGAGGATAATAGCAGCGCAGTGATGATGAAAAGTAATTTTTGCATGGTGATGGTCTTTGTTTACGATGTGTGTTGGGCAACATGAACTACGCGGCCGTTTTTAAAATCAATGTCTAAGTAGTCGGGATCTATGCCAAACAACCCCGGTTTGGTGCCTAGATAATAACTCCATCTGTCTTTGCCTGATTCTTGGTAGTCGTCACCGAGTAGTTTTTGCACCTGCTGCATTGTTTTTCCGATAAGCACTTTGTCGTCAATGAGGTCATCTGTTAATTCGTAGCGTTTTTCTATGTCTGTTTGCCATTTTTGCTTGTCAAAGTCTGCTGCTGGAAAATATGCCATATTCATGATCCAAAGCATGACGGTTGCTAAATAAATTAATGGTGTGAAGAAGATTGTTGCCGTTAGCGTAGCAACTTTTCTTGATTTGTCATCGGAAATGAATTTTTTGAACAACCAACGCCAAAAGAAGTAGGTCGTCAGACCAAGAATGAGGAGTATAAAGTAAACTTCAATACTTACGCCGAAAACCTCAGGTATGATCAAAAGGAGGGTCATAAGCGCTAATTTAAAGAATTATTGCTTGAGATTGTCAATTGGAGAGCTTTTACTAGTATACAACCCATCCATCATATCAAGCGATTTGTCTTCTCGCATAGAGTGCCCTCTGTTTTTTAGGTCTAAGGTGGTGAGCGGTGGCAGTAGTTCGTTTGACTTGTTCTTTTCTGATAATTCAACGTTCGGATGCGCTTTTGACTCTTCTTGAACGTAGATGGTTTTGCCTTCGCGGTAGGCAATGACGGTGTCAACTTTGTTGTTTTTTAAGTAAACGGTGTCGGCAGTGAGGTAAATGGGTTTTTCGACGGTTCGGACAATAACAGTTTCTTTTAAAAATAAGAAGTAGGTGAGTGCAGCCGCCACCGCCGCAGAAGCAAGCGGAGCCAGCAGTGAACCAAAACGCTGGGGAGTTGCAGTTGGTAAAACAAGCGGGCGGGCTGCTGGGGCCGTATAAAGGTCTTTACTTTCGCTAATGATGCGGTGCGCTTGATCAAAGGCTGCTTGCGTCATTTGGCTCAGTATAAATGCTTGTTCTTCCGCTGTCAAATCTGCGAAGAAGCCTTTTTCTTGGAGTGCTAAAAGTTGGTCTTGTACTTGATTTATATGTGTGGCCATATTAAGTCAATTTAAAGTGTTGTCCGGGGTGTTCGGGTGTAAATTCACTGAGTGCTTGCATGATTTTCTTTGTCGCATAAAATAAGCGCGACTTCACTGTACCTTGCGGTAGTTCTAGGATTTCTGCAATTTCTTTGACGCTCAATTCTTCCATGTAGCGCAAAACAAAAGCCAAGCGATACTGCGCTTCTAATTTTTCAATGGCCTCTTTCAACAAACGCTGGAACACTTCGCGGTCTAGACGGTTGTCCGAAAAGTCATGGTGGAAGTCGAATGCTTTATTTCCTTCTTCGATTCCCTCGTGTATCTTTTGGCGATAAGTGGTTTTGACCATATTGGTTGCAATCGCAAACATCCAGGTGTAAAAGCGCTTGGCAGGGTCAAACAAGTGCTGTTTTTCAAGAATTCTTAGAAATAAATCTTGAACTAAATCCTGCGCTTTTTCTTCGTTCCCTTTGGTCATGCGCAGGAAAAAGCCAAGTACTTTTTTACAGTACCTGGCATGAATTTCGGTTAATGCTTCATTGCAGCGTCGGGTAGAAAGCAGTTGCATCAAAGCTTCATCTGAAAAAGAGTGTATGTCTTTTTGAAGACCAAACATTTTATTCTTCTAAGGCTTTTTTGATTTCTTCTTCTATGTCTAGTTCTTTGGCAATGGCATTAATTAATCCTTTATAATAGGCAATTCCTTCTAAATCGTCTGCTGTTTTCGAATGAAAATAAAGTTTCATTAAACCCGGAAGATACATGTGCTTGATACGTGCGTCTAAATCGCCATAACTATAAGAAAAGGTCTTTGTCAGGTGATCCAAGAGAAAGCGTTTTTCAAAATTGCGCTTGATGACGGCAATGTTCTCCACATCTTCTAAACTGTAGAGGTAGGTCAAACCTGTCAAATATAAATGATCAGTGATGCTTGAATCTTTAAATTCGCTAGAGGCAGAGGTCGAGACATGCACGGGAATCTTAGCTTTATTCTCAAAAATTTGCTTAAAAAAGAGGGTAGGGTTATCCAATGCTATCGGGCCAATTCCCATTTCTTTGAATAATTTGGAACGGTAGTCATCAAAAAGAATCAATGAAGTATTGATCACTTTTACATCTTTACGGTAATTGAGACCCTCTTGTGCAATCCAAAGTGCATAGGTGTCGTTGTCTCCGGCGGTCAGGACAATTCCATTTTCAGAAACTTCAGTGAGCACATTATAGGCCCAATTCAAAGCCCCCGCTGGCATGCGATTGATTTCATATAATTTCTTGGCCACCTTTGAAAAAGTTGCTTTGTCTTGTTCGAGTTCAGCTTTGATCAAGTAATCTAAGAGCACACGTGGGTCTTCTGGCCGCAACTCGTAGGCTTTGATGAGGTACTGATCGTTCTTTTCTAATAAGTTACTATTCCAATACATAATGTAATTCCCTTCAAAAGTGTTTGGCATATTGGCATATGCATCTTTGGCAATTGTATTGCATTGCTCGAGGTACTTTTTTTCTTCTGCTGAATTGGCCTCACTTAAGATGCGCAAAGCGCGAGAAGCTGCATAATAGTTCAGCCAGGCATCCCCATTTTGCTTGTTTTGATCAAGATCCGCCTTCCAAAGTTTTTCTTGTTTTTTGTACCAATCTGCATCGCGCCATTCGACAATTACACTGTGTACCATTTGTTTCTCTTGGGCCATTGCGCCAAATGTCAGCAACACGAAACCCAAACAGCCAATCCATTTTTTCATCTCTTCATTTTTTAAAAAACCAGTGGTAATTACAGCCGGTTTTGGTTAAACGTCAAAAGGAATACTCAGAAGCGCTTCAAACGTTCACGAATATGTTCTTTTTTTTCAAAGTTGTCACCTTTTGACGTAGTTTAACACTTACTCTTTCAAGAAGCAAAAAGAAAGCGAAGCGCATGACAAAAAAGAAGCAATTTATGGAACTCTATGGGCCTGTGCACGGGTCTTTTGAACGGTTCTGTAAAGCGCGTTCTTATGGTGTTTGTGATTTCAATGACCTGATGCACGATACCATAGTGATTGCTTTTGAGCAATTTGGCGCACTAAAGAACAAAGAAGCGTTTTTGTCATTTTTGTTCGGCATTGCCAATAAGGTGCACGCAAATTTTCGTCGAAAGCGCAAAACACTATCATTTTCAGATGTTAAAGGAGTAGAGAATGCGCACGACGCTACTTTTTCAATTGAAAAAAACTTCCAACACGACGAGCTCTACGAGGCCCTGCATCAATTGCCAGAGGCTTACCGCAATTGTGTCATTCTTTATGAAATCGCGGGTTTTTCAATCAAAGAAACTGCTGCAATTCAAGAATGTACCATTGATGCCATCAAACAGCGCTTGTCGAGAGGAAGAAAAATGCTTGCTGAGGCCTTGTCAGAAAAATTGACCAAAACCATCACTTCATGAAAGATTTAGATCTCTTACTGAAAGCAAAACGAGAAGAACCCACCACGGTATCTATCGAAGCAATCGATTCATGGTTGAAAAGCGGCATTTTGCTCGTAGGCCTATTTGCGACTTTAAAAAGATTATTCACTAAAAAAATGTGGTTTATGTTTACCAGTATTTCCTCGATTTCAGTTGTCATAATGATGGCAATTGCACAATTTTCTTCGGCACCAAGTGTTGCACCGATCAAAAGCAAACCGCTTCAAAATAAAGTTTCAAATAACCATTTGCTACCTGAAGCACCTGTTCAAACACAAATCTTGTCAAGTCCGCATCTGCAGCAGGTTAGGGAGCTAGCCATGACGCCAATAAGAACTTTAACAACAAATGCCTTGCCTTCAACTACGGCTTTCAAGCTCATCGAACCATCACCAAACACAGCGCCTCAAACGATGGTTAATAACGATACAACTCAATTTTTCGATCGCATTGATGTGAATGGCAGCATTAGTTTTACGCTTGTCAATGGCCCAACTTGTTCGGTGAGCAACTTATTGAAAGATGGCATGGAATCAGCGTCCTTCAATTACACGATTAAGAACGGAATTTTGTTTTTAGAGGGCGTGCCAGAAAATGATGCAACCGTGTTGGTCATCACCGTTCCAGACTTGCGTAAAATCAAAATCAATGGTTTTTGCAACATCGTCACCCCTCAACCATTTAACTCTACAGCATTCGAATTAGAGGTGAATGGTTTTGTCAAGCTAGACCTAGATTTAAATGTCAAAGACCTCGAACTCGATCTCAATGGCGAGAATTCAGGAAAAATCCGCATCAATAGCGATCATCTTGAACTGGAAATTAATGGCGTCAATGACCTAGAAGTCGTGTTTATGGTAAAGCAAAGCTGGATAGACATCAACGGATTGGGTAAGTTGAAGTTTTCGGGAAGCACTCGTTCTACTATAATGGAAATCAATGGACAAAATAAATTTGATGGAGAAGCTTTTACGTCAGAAGAGTTGATCTTAAAAGTCACTGGAATTGACCAAAAAATTGAAACAACGGTATACGAAAAATTAGATGTAGAAATTTCTGGCTCCAACAATGTCATTATTCAAGGTGCTCCAAAAGAGGTGAAGCAAAATGTGGCGCCTAGTGCTAAGCTGAGGTTGAAGTAAGGGAGTTGGAACTTTTATAGTTTCATCACTCCACATTAAATACTTTTTGAGTAGTTCCATCTGAATAAACATAGATCAACATAGTATTGGATTGATGCTGTATTTCTCTTCCCATTATATCTACAATGCGCAAGAGTTTCTTTTCAGGCGTGGTAAGTTCATTTATTCCAACCCCAGAATTACAGGTATTGTAATCAGTTGAGACACAAACGTCATCACAGTAATAATAAGCACCGTTCGTACAACCAAAGTCTGTCACTACATTTGTTGCTGCATCGTTAAAGAAATTACCAATAATGATGTACTCAAATGCTGCTTCGGGTACGATTGAATCCATGAGTAAAACCCAATTAGTTTGATCGCTTATTGTATCCGTGAAATTTATTTGTGGAACGTAAGCCAGCGGACCACCAATTGATGCAAAAGTACTAGAGGTAGAAAAACCAACTCCGATGTTATTTGTCATGAACTTAGCGTTATCAGCTAGGGATACATACAATTTTACATAGTACATATTGCCCGGAACCATAGGTGTTGATAGTTTGACTTGTAAGTATTCTCGCTGGGAAATAGAAGGGGTGTAAGTATAAAATCCAGCGAAATTATTTCCGGAATGAGGAACTTGAAAGCCAGTTGCACAACCTGGTCCGAGATAAGAACTATTTGGTTGATAATTCCAACAGTCTTGCGTAATCAATGTAGACAGAATATCAGGTGTTCCAAAGCTTGGACTATTCCAATCCACAATCGCATTGTCAAAGATCGTATTTGAGTTGCTCCATCCACACGGAACGGTTTCTGTTAATTCAAATCCACTATTGGGAACAAGGTTCTGAGCGAATGAAAAAAGCACATTGAAAAACGTTAAAATAAATAGGTGTGTTTTCATTGGTAAAGTTTGAAGTGTGAAAGTAAAACTCTTTTTTTTAATATCAATTTTTTGGGTTTTAAAATCTATGTAAGTTTTGAATTATTAATTGATTACGCTCACGCGTGTTCTCAATTTTTGGTTCAATCAAAGCATAGAAACCTAGATTCGTGAAATCTAACTTTTATGAGGATTTGGAGGGGGTGAGGGAGTTCTTATATTCTATGCATCATTAAGTATATTTCTCGCATTGGAGAATTTGTAATTCAGTACATTGTACTTTACAAATCTCAAAAATAATTTAGCTATAACTAAATAAAATGCCAAAATATTCATTAATTTTATCTCCAAACATTTCAAGTACGACTAAAATACCTGTATTTGAATTATGTGTTGACGGAAATAGTTTGTTTGATGATTTTATTGGATCTATAGAGGGAAATAAAACATTTGAAAATGAAATAGCAGGAGCGATACGAAATCTCGAATTAGCGGCTAATTTGCTACGTTTGCCAAAGACAAAATTTAGAGAAATTAAACAACAAAAATTAAAGAATAAATTCTTCGAGGCGAAATGCGGTGCTGTTCGTATATATCATTTTCAAGAAAAACACACAGGAAGGATTATCGTGCTTGGAGGCATGAAGAACAACCAACAAATTGATATCAAATCTGCAATAAGTACAATTAAAAATTATCAAGATGAAAACAACTAGGAATTTTAGAGAGCAAATCCTTGAAAATCCTTTTTATTGGGTGGAAGGTATTAATGGGATGCTCTATGATGCGATTGTTACTTACATGGAAAAACATCAAATGAAGCAAAAAGATTTAGCAAAGCATTTAAGTATTTCTCCAGGTAGAGTATCACAGATCTTAAATGATGGCAATATCAATTTTAGCTTAGAAAAGATCATTGAAATCGCAATGAAGGTGGATAAAATTCCAAATTTTTTGTTCGAAGACAAGTCGACATACCTTCAAAGTCAACGTCTTTTAACAGCGTCAAAACAAATTGCTATACCCTATAATCAAATCAAATGCTCAACTCATTTGCTAGCCGATAATTCTGATAGTTCTGACTGTGATTGATTTTTGATTCCCGCTTTAAAAACAAAAAACCCGGCACTTACGTGCTGGGTTTTTGCTTGTGACCCCGGAGGGATTCTAACCCCCAACCGCTGGAGCCGAAATCCAGTGCGCTATACAGTTGCGCCACGGAGCCAATTTCACCGAGGTGAGGCTGCAAAAATAGTAGTTTCAAGTGATAATTGCCTAAATTTACCTTGTTCAAATTGAAAACCATGTTTAAATCGATACTTCTTTTATTTGCCTTTTTTACATCAACGCTTGTTATAGGGCAAAACTGGCAGGCCTTTACCGATTCGATCCCGACACTTTCGTCGGCTAGGGCTTGTGACCTCAACAACGATGGCATCAAAGATATCGTTTTGGGTGGCGGTACAGATGGCGTGGCCAGTAATAACGGTATCATGGCTTATAATGGTTTGAATGGCAACTTGCTTTGGAAACGCGCCTCTCGAAATGAAGTATTTGGTTCGGCGATCTTTATGGACATCACCAACGACGGCATTAAAGATGTTTTTATGGTGGGCCGCCAAGCACAATTATTGGCCATCAACGGTGCCAATGGCAATTTGCTTTGGGATTACTTCCCCTACAATACCAACCCGGCCGACAGCGGACTTTATAATTTTTACAACCCGCAATTTATTGCAGATGTCAGTGGTGATGGCTTGCAAGACATTTTAGTGGCGAACGGTGGTGACCACGCTGCACCCGTTTGGGATACCACTAGGCCTCCAGGGCATTTGATGGTGGTCAATAGCTTGAATGGTCAGCTTTTGGCCAAGGCAGTTGTGCCGGATAGCGCCGAGACCTACTGTTCTGCTTTGGTATCAGACATCCAGGGGAATGGAACCCAGTGGGTTTTGTACGGAACTGGCGGTGAAACACTTGGTGGCAGCTTTTGGGCT
>JACCDN010643312.1_pt1 | contig 50578 bp, 44 predicted proteins | sample 7441691 | NCBI WGS metagenome assembly JACCDN01 (sample SAMN15323439, study PRJNA562643) | freshwater metagenome | isolation source: river surface water | place: USA:Blue River Watershed | collected 2017-08-16 | reverse complement strand
TCCATTCGCACAGCTGACCCTTTGGTGCCTGCAGCATCTGGCAACACCGCTGGTCAGTTGCCAGTTTTTGAGCCCCTCAAGCCCAACGCTTTTCAAAAGTTTGTGCTCGAAACCTCGGGTCAACAGCTGCCGCTTTATGGTCAAAGTTTTTTTGACAATGTGCAGCAAAGCCAGCGACAACAACAATTACAAAACGCGCAAGCCCCACAAAACCCAGCGGCTGCTGGTGGCTCCAACCCTTTTGCACCCATCGACAGTGCCCCCGTCAGCCCCGACTACCCCCTGGGCGCGGGTGACCAGCTGGTCGTTCGCGGCTGGGGCTCGGTCGATATTGACGCCCGTGTGGTCATCGACCGCAACGGCATGGTGTCTATCCCCCGCGTTGGCTCGGTGCCATTGGCTGGGGTCAAGGCCGGCCAAGCAGAAGGTGTGTTGCGCAACGCCATTGGCAAATACTACAAAGACTTTCAGCTGAGCGTCACTTTGGGCCAGTTGCGCTCCATCACCGTTTATGTGGTGGGCCAAGCACGCCGGCCCGGCAGCTACATGCTGAGCAACGTGTCCACCCTGGCCAGTGGTTTGTTTGCCTCGGGTGGTCCCAATGCCAACGGCTCTATGCGTAAGGTGCAACTCAAGCGTGCGGGCCAAGTGGTCACAGAGTTCGACCTGTACGAGTTTTTGTCCGAAGGTACCAATGCCAAAGACGCCAAGCTAGTCGATGGTGACATCATCTTGATTCCACCCGCGGCGGGCTATGTTGCCCTGGTGGGCAAAGTCAACACACCTGCGGTCTATGAGCTCAAAAGCGAGGGCGAAAGCCTCAACCAATTGTTTGCAGTGGCCGGTGGCCTGCCCGTTACTGCTGATCCCCGTCGCGCCAGCTTAGAGCGCCTGAGCCCCAGCCAAAGCCAGCCACGCAGCGTGCAAGACTTTGCGCTTGACGCAAAGGGGCTCAAAACCAAGCTCAAAAATGGCGACATGCTCACGGTGCTCGAAATTACCCCCGAACTTGGAAACACCGTGACTTTGCGTGGCAACGTATCGCAGCCCGTTCGCTTAGGTTGGCGCGAAGGCATGCGCGTGCGCGACCTCATTCCCAACCGCGAAACACTGATCAGCCGCGACTCGATTCGCCGCCAAAACGAAGTGTTGTTTGATGTCAACCAACGCGAGCGTGCTCAGCGCAGCCGTGAAATCATTCCTGACGACTTGCTAGCCGACCCTGTGCTTGACTTGCAAGTCGAGCGCCAAATCAGAGAGCGTGCCTTGGGTAATGTTGCTGGCATTCCAGCTAACCCCAACAACCCCAACAACCCCAACAACCCCAACAACCCCAACAACCCCAACAACCCCAACAACCCCAACAACCCCAACAACCCAACTGCTTTGCGCGAAGCCAGGCAAAAACGCTTGTTTGACCAACAGCCCTCATTTATACCTCTCGAGAAAAAAGGTGCGCCTTCGTTGGCCGAATCAGTGGGCAATTTGTACGACGAAATCAATTGGGACTATGCCGTCATTGAGCGTATTCAGCGCAAAGACCTGAGTGTCAGCTTGTTGCCGTTCAATCTGGTAAATGTGCTTAATAACCCCAATGACCCTGACAACCAAGTCTTGCAGCCGGGCGATGTTGTTACTGTGTTTTCTGTCAACGATGTGCGTGTGCCTGTTTCAAAGCGCCGCGTCATGGTCCGCATTGAGGGAGAAGTTCAGCAACCGGGCATTTACCAAGCCAAGCCAGGTGAAACCCTTGCATCGGTGCTGCAGCGTGCAGGGGGCCTTACCCACGACGCTTACTTGTTTGGTTCGGCCTTCTATCGTGAAGATGTGCGTAAAAGCCAGCAAGAAAATTTAGAAAAACTGGTGCGCAGGCTAGAGGCCGAAACCAGCGCCAACCTAGCGCAAATTGGTCAAAGCAGCGGTGCAAGTTCTGATGTCAACCTCACACAAGCGCGTTTTTTGGCTGCTCAGCAAGCCCAGCGCCAAGCGTTAGAACGGGTGCGCGGCATTAAGCCTGAAGGGCGCATAGCTTTGGGCTTGGCACCAGACACTGACAATTTTGTCAACAAAATTCCGGAGCTGCGCGTGCAAAACGGCGACCGTTTTGTGGTGTCCTCACGGCCAGACTTTGTGTATGTGTTTGGCTCAGTCAACACAGAGTCGGCCCTCATCTACAAAGCCGGTCAGTCGGTCGACGACTACCTTAAACAATCAGGCGTTGGCTCGGGCGCTGACCGCAGCGCAGTTATTTTGATCCGTGCGGATGGCTCGGCCCTTACCGCTGGTGACTCTTGGTTTAGCGGCTCCATACGTTCTGCCAAGGTCATGCCTGGTGATACCATTGTGCTGCCTGAAAAGCTTGACCGCGAAGCCACCTGGAGCGTGGTCATGCGCAACACCAAAGACATTACCCAAATCTTTTACCAACTCGGCTTGGGTGCTGCAGCCCTCAAAACCTTGCGCAATTAAGGCGGCATGATGTCTGACAACACACCGATCATCAGTGCCCCAGTTGCCGAGCAAATGGACGACGAAATCAGCCTAATTGATTTAGCCATTGCCCTGGGCGAAGAAAAGAAAACCCTCTTCGTCATACCCGCCATCACCACCACAGTTGCCATTGTGGTCAGTTTGTTGATGACACCCATCTTCACTGCCAAAACTGTCATGATGCCGCCTCAGCAGCAGCAAAGCGGTGCTGCTTCGGCGCTGGCTAGTCTGGGCGGTTTGGCTGGTTTGGCGGGTGCTGCAGCCGGCATCAAAAGCCCAGACGAGATGTACATTGCTTTTATGCAAAGCGAAACTTTGCAAAACGCAGTCATCAAAAAATTAGATTTGCAAGAGCGTTACAACGCAAAAACTTTGGTTGATACGCGTAACTCTCTCAAGAGTGCAGTAAAAATCGCAGCTGATAAAAAAGTCGGCCTCATCACCATCGAAGCAGATGACAAAGACCCCGAGTTTGCTGCCAAGCTAGCCAACATTTATGTAGAAGAGTTGCGCACCCTCATGGGCCGTTTGGCGGTCACCGATGCGCAGCAGAGACGAGTGTTTTTCGAGCAAGCCATCGGCAAAACACAATCTGAGCTGGCAGATGCTGAGGCCAGCTTCCGAGCTGCCAAAGAAAAATCGGGCATGCAGGTCACAGCCGTCATTGCTGAAAGCGGCGTGCGTGCCAGCGCCGAGTTGCGTGGCCAAATTGCGGCCAAGGAAGTGCAAATGCAAGCCATTAGCCGCTTTGCCACCCCGCAAAATCCTGATCTGCAGCGCTTGGCTAGCGAGCTCGCAGCGCTTCGGTCGCAACTCGGCAAAATAGAGCAGGGCTCGGGTGCAGATGATAAAATATCACCCATTCAACAATTGGCCGTTAAAGCTTTCAGAGACATCAAAGCCCGAGAGGCTATGGTGGGCGTGTTGGTGGCTCAATACGAGACTGCTCGGGTGGACGAAGCCAGAGAGGGGCCGCTGATTCAGCAGGTTGATGTGGCTTCGCCGCCTGAACTCAAATCTAAGCCCAAACGAGCCATCATTGTTTTGGTTTCTGCTTTTGTTGGTTTGTTCTTGGGTGTGTTGGTTGCGTTTGTCAGGCGTGCTATGCGCAAGGCTGCTGAGAATCCTGAGACAAATGGTCAGATGGTAAAACTCAAGGCTGTATGGCGCTTTAAATCTGGCTAATATGAAGATTTAGCAGGCTTTAAAGTTGCAGCTGCGTCCTTTTGCTTTGCAGAGCGCAGGATTAGCGGCAATTTGGCAACTTTTAAGATAAAACTACCCGACCTATTTACCAATTCTCATGCAACGCTTGTCCCTCGAAGCATTCGACAAGTCTTCGTTTCGTTCCAAGTGTTGTGCCTTTGGGTAAATCATCGATTGGAAAAAATCCGCTCGCGGCAATCTCGCCAGATAGAGTTTTTGACTGAGCTATCCGGTAGTGATCGCAGCGATATACAAGCACATGATCGCGAATTGATACATCGCTGTTGTGGTACGCTCCCAAAAGTATTGGCTCTCTTAAGATCTCAACGCCTGTTTCTTCAAGCACCTCGCGACGCAATGCATCAAGGGGGGATTCACCAATCTCAACCCCACCGCCGGGCAATTGCCAGCCTTGCTCGTAGCGGTGTCGCACTAGCAAGACTTCACGCACTTCGTTAAGCACAATACCTCGTGCACCAAGCGTTAATGGGCGTGTCAGCAGAAAAAACAAATGCAGGCTCTTTGATAAGAGCGGATGAATGAGGGTCTTTTCATCTTCTACGGACTCAGATGGGTAGACAATCGAAACCTCATTTTGATGCATCGACGCGCGCGCTGGTTGCATATTGACATGGAGGGTATCTCCCGACCCGAATCTGTAGAGTTCTTCTAGTCGAGCATCTGATGGCTGGACGACTGGATTGCTCTCAGACTGTGTGTGGTAGCCGATATCAAATTTTTCAAGCATTGCCCTCAAGCCTTGTTGGTCGCCTTGCAGGCAGATCTCACTGAGAGTTTCGATCATGGGTCCTAACTCCTCCCAGGTCGTAAAGCGCTCATTTGCCCGGCTTATCATCGGGTGTTTGGTTTGCTCTGCTGCGGCATCAATCAATAGCTCCTCGAAGAGTTTTTCCCCAGGCCGTAGCCCAGTAAAAACAATCTGTATGGATTGAGTTTGCGCAGCACACTTAACGGTAGACCTTACCGGATTTTCATTATCGGAGTTAGCAACCACACCTACTGGGCGCTGATTGAGCTGGCTTGGTGGCAATAAGTCGGCGAAGACAGGCTTCATGCCACTAAGCCTTATCATTTTCACTGCCAAATCAAGAATTTTTACAGGCTCACCCATATCGAGCAAAAAAACTTCCCCCCCTTTTGACAGACCGGCGGTCTGAATCACCAATTCGACCGCCTCAGGAATAGTCATAAAGTACCGTGTGATCTCTGGATGGGTGACGGTCAATGGGCCACCTTGTCGGATCTGCTCCTGAAAGCGTGGAATCACAGATCCAGAGGACGATAAGACATTACCAAAACGCACCATAGAGATAACTGGCCCCTGAGCAGCAGATCCCGCATGGCGCGCGGAGTAGGCTTGAGCTATCAGTTCAGCGATGCGCTTGCTTGACCCCATGATATTGGTCGGTCGTACTGCCTTATCGGTTGATATCAAAACCACCGACTCGAGCTTTGCCTCAATTGCAGCGTCTAGTGTGGCTTTCGTGCCAAAAACGTTATTAACGAGACCGCTGAAGGGATTAAGCTCAACCAAGGGAACATGCTTATAGGCTGCGGCGTGAAAAAGCAGTTGCACCCGATGCTGTTTGAATAACGCGGTCATTGCCTTGGTATCGATCACTGACTGCAGTACTGGCACGACTTCCACTCCGTGAAACTGAGCTTCTTTCTCTATGTTGGCGAATATCTGATAAAGCGCAAACTCGCTTATCTCTACCAGTACTAGTTTTTCGGGTAGCAGTTTTACGAGTTGATGTACCAACTCGCTTCCAATGGATCCGCCCGCGCCGGTCACACAAATCACCCGCCGCGAAACAACTTGCTGCATCAAACCACATATCGGTGCAACGGGATCACGTCCAAGCAGTTCTTCAATTGAAACCGCTTCAAAATCGAGCATATCGCGATGCCCAGCAAGAATGTCGGTGATACGCGGCATACTGCGCACCTGGACGGGTAATGCCTCTAAAGTCTGCAAGATCTCAGCACGCCTACTACGCGATATATTTGGAAGAGCAAGAATGACGGTATGCACTTGATACTTTTTGCAAAGTTTTTCCAATGAACTAGGCAGCAAAACTCGCACGCCATGAAATTCAACTCCAGCAAGGCTAGCGTCGTCGTCTATCATGGCGACAGCTTGCATAGTTTGGCTTTGCGTTATGGCCGTTAGCAATTGTCGACCCGCATCTCCTGCGCCATAAATAACCACCAAATCTTTTTGAGGGTTTGCGCTCCGAAACAGCACCTCGCGAACTAAAATCCTTGCGCCTGCGGATAGAGCGGTGCCTGAAAGCGCAAGATAAAGGTAGTTTGATGGTGGCAGTAACTCACCGGCTAGGATGTGAAATAAAGCTTCGAAAATACTAGCAACCCCGTAACTTATCCCTACAACCAAAAGTACGCGCACCCCTGCAAAACGCAAAACCGCTCTGTATAGACCTAACACAGAACCGATTGCGATTACAAGCCCAACAAACACAAACGGGTTGACGATCCCTTCGCCATCAAGCATTGACACCACGAAGTACCAAGTCGAAGTAGCCACTATGCCATCAAAAGACATGAGTAATTTTTGCTTGGTTGCGCGTGATAGAGCAAGCAACTTATTTACGCCGAGGTAATGAGCGGTTTGGAAAAGTTTTTTCATTAGTTACCGGGCACGGATATTTTCATCATGGATTGATGCCTACCGAAGGCAGCTTAGAACAACCGCAATTCTGAAATTAGTAAGTGCCGCTTTCCTTATTTTTTCGATTGCTTTTTTTATAGCTCAAAATTTGATTTTAAGTTGATCAAACCAAGAATTTTTTCGAGTTTGATGGTCTTGACCCCGTAGCCAAGTACTGCTGGCACATTTTATTTACCGATTGCCTTTCCCTGAACAGCTTTGGCGGCAAGTAGCCCAACGCACTGTGCGGGTGGTAAGAATTGTAGTCATCGAACCAAGCTCGCAATTGCCTCATCACAGTCTTTGATTTAGGCCTGTTAGCTAGCTTGGCATAGTCCCTCGTCAATGTTTTCACAAATCTCTCTGTCATGCCTTTGCTTTGCGGACTCGTCACCGGTTTGATGGGGGGTTTGAGCCCCAGCAATTTTGCGAAGCTTCGTGTCTCTGCTACTGTGTAGCAGCTGCCGTTATCTGTGACCCACTCAATGGGCTTGCTTGGTGCTTCATTTGTGCCAAATCGATTCTCAACAGCCTGTATCATCAAGTCACCCACCAGTCCCTCATCAATGTCTTTGGTGGTCGCTACCCACCTCATGACCTCTCTGTCGCAACAATACAGTTCCAAGCCATCAGAACACCAACGCGTGTTGCTTTGCTTGACGGCCACTTGGCCTTCGTGCTTTCTTGTGTCCAAGGGCTTCTGACCTTGTCGAAACAGCAACCAGCATGCATCTCGCATGCCACGGTAAACGCGCGTGTGGTTGATGCCTACATGACCGTCGTCCAGCTTGAGCCGTGCACATACCCTTCGGTAGCCGTAGGTAGCTTGTTTGTGCACCACATCAGTAATCGCTTGTTTGACCTGTGTGTCATCCGCTCTAGCAGGAGACCTTCTGCGGTCTGCCCAATCAGATGACCGGTGGTTCTTTGCCAACACATGGCTGCGCGATACGCCAAGAGCACAACAGACAGTCCTCACGGCTCTTTCCCGGGCAATACTGGCGAGCGCGCAATCCACTTTTTGCTTTGGCAAAGTCCACACCCTCCTTGAGAATCTCGTTTTCCAAAGTCCTGCGGCCCATGGCGCTTTAGAGTTGTTTGATGCGTTTCTTGGCCTCTTGCAGCTCTGAGGTCGGCAACACGGTTTCATTGGCGCCATCAGCCACCAAAGAGCTTTCAAAGTAAGCCTTGCGCTATTGAAACAGTTGGGCCGCCGTCACACCGTGTTCTCTAGCGACCAGTGAGACAGAGTTGCCTGGTTCATTGGTTTGTTTGACGATTGCTAGTTTCTGTTCTGGCGCCCATCTTCTTTGCCGCTGAACGCTGGCGACCACCTCAACCCGATCGGGTCTTGCTGAAGACAAAGTTATATCCACATCCGTATTCCTATTTGTTAGTTTAAGGAATACCGATGGGACCGGGTTTCATGGTGCTAACTCAATAGGCTAAAGTCGAGTCTCTCGAATCTACAAGAACCTGGCTCGGAAAGCGAATATTCAAGAGCAAACTGTTCGCGAGATCAGTAAGCACTCCATGCGGGTTGGAGCCGCGCATGACCTTCTGAACCTCGGGGTGAGCTTGCTTCAAATCATGATATGGGGAGTCTGGGCGAAGACAGACACCATGAAGAGGTACCTAGAACGGGTGCGCCCATCATGAGAACCCTCACGCCAGCGTCACTAACTTGATGCGCGAGTCATGACCTGCTCGATGACGTCACAGGTCTTTTTGATCTCCTCTTGCGTCAACGTCGGGTGAACAAGGAACATGATTGAGGTTTCCCCTAGCACTTTTGCAACTGGGAGGCGTACCTTGGGACACCAACCCGTATTGTCGAAGGCCTTTTCAAGATACACCTCAGAGCAGGAGCCCACGTAGCAGGGAACACCAAGTGTAGTAACTTCATTGATAATGCGATCCCGACTCCAACCTGTCTTCAAGTTTTCAGGCCTTACATAAACGTAACATTTGTAATTCGCGTGAGCACACCCTTGGTCACTGCCTGGATAACAGCAAGCTCCCTCACACGTACTGCATTTAAAGTTTGGGACGCGCAAAGCGGGAAATTTTTTACAAATGTGTAAAATTAAGTTCGTATTTCGTGTTCGAACTTCCGTCCAGGATTTCAGCCGCTTGAGCTGAATACGACCTATGACAGCCTGCATCTCCAGCATGCGCCAATTAGTGCCAAAGCTCTCGTGCAGCCACCGAAAGCCTGGCGGATGTTGGCGTTCATAGACAGCTTCGTAGCTCTTGCCATGGTCTTTGAAGCTCCACATGACGCGCCACAGAGCTTTGTCGTTGGTGGTCACCATGCCGCCTTCGCCACCTGTGGAAATGATCTTGTCCTGGCAAAAACTCCAAGCCCCCACATGGCCAATACTGCCCAATGGGCGGCCTTTGTAAAGGGCGCCATGCGCCTGAGCGCAATCCTCGATTACCTTAAGGCTGTGCACCTGGGCCAACTGCATGATAGGGTCCATATCACAAGGCCAACCGGCCAAATGCACGCAAATAACCGCTTTGGTTTTTGGCGTCAGCACACGCGAAATAGTCTGCGCAGAAATGTTGCCAGAATCAGCCTCCACATCCGCAAACACGGGTATAGCGCCCGCATTGACTACACAAGAAATGGACGCAATGAACGTGCGCGGAGTCACCACCACTTCATCACCGGGGCCAATGCCCAAGGCCTTGAGCGCCACATCTAAAGCCAAAGTGCCATTGGACAAAGCCACCGCATAGCGCGTCTGGCACCAGGCGGCGAATTCTTTTTCAAACTCACGGGTCTCGGTGCCCGTCCAATAGTTCACCTTGTTGGACAGCACCACACGGTGTACCGCATCAGCTTCTTCAGAGGTGAAGCTGGGCCAAGGGGAAAAGGGCGTGTTCAGCATGCTGCTACTTCTTTTGGGGTTCGGGGGATAGGTTTGGGGCATGTCGAGCGCAACCCATCTATGTGCTCTTTCAAGCCAGGCGAAATAGATCGCCACAAGGGGTCAAGAATGAAATCAATGCCCTCTCGCTTGGCCCACTTGGCGGCAGGAACAAAGTCAGAATAACCCGCAAACAACACAATTTGATCGACTTGTTTTTTGAACGCCAAGGGGGCGACATCCACACCAATGCGCATGTCTATACCTTTTTGACGGACAGAGGAGATCACATCATCTGGCGTTAATTCTGAGAAATCACGCTTCCCTGCCAAAAGCTCCGTTACCTTTCCTGGCTTGATGGTCCAAGGGGCATCGGTTGAAAGTTGACCAAGTCGCAAGGCCAATTTCCGCTTGGTCGGCAAGCGCGAATGAAGCTCTTGCCGAAAGATGGCTTCAGGGTACTTCGAAAAATCGATACCCCGTTTTGAAATGGGGTTGTGCATCTTCTTTTGGAGCGGCGGACATTCATAAAAGAACACCCGGTACAAATCGCGACGATCACTACTCCGACCATCCACCTTGGCTGCTGGTCTGTTTGAGAAATGCGCTACAGCCCAACAAAAAATGCAATCAGCAGCACGCTCTGCGTTGTATGCGTTGTGCAGCTCGATATCACGAAACCGCTTTACAAAATAACCGCCATCAATCAACACTGCTGTTGGCATTTTTATCTGGCTCCCCAAATACAAAAACGCCCTTGGGTTCGGCGCGTCCTGGATGACTGGACGGCTTACTGCCAAAAGGCAGTATACATGAATCTTAACACTACAACTTCAGTTTTTAATCAAAGTCCGCGCCGGATTGCCCACAACCGTCACACCGGATGGCACGCTCTTGGTCACCACCGCGCCCATGCCCACCACCGCGCCTCGGCCAATCACCAGGGGTGCGCCCGGTAAGCCCTGCTTGATGACAGCCCCTGTGCCAATGTAGGCATGGTCTTCAATGTGCACGTTGCCGTTGCACATCACGCCCGGCGCAAAGGTTACAAAGTCGCCAATCACGCAATCGTGAGCCACATAGCTGTAAATGTTGCCGTGGAAATGCTGGCCGATCCGCACATTGCTGGTCAGTGTGACAAAAGGGCACAAAACCGCGCCCTGGCCCACCTGCACATCGTCCAGCTGCACCACGTTAGCTGCACGCACCTCAAAAAACTGCACTCCATCGGCCGTGCATCGCTCCACCAATTTCTGGCGTACCTGGCTGTTCGCAATGGCCACATTCATGTGGCGTGAGCCTGCGGGCTCGGCCATCCATTGGGCATAGGTCAGCACCCGCTGTCCGTTGATCACCGGCGCACTCGGCTCGTCGTCCACAAACACCAGATCGGCCAGCCCAGCGGTAAATTCGGCCTGCAGCTGCTGGCGGACCAACGGCAGCACCTCTCTGCCATATCCACTTGCACCAAAGATACCGAAACGCTTCATGACTCTGACCCCGTAAACTTAGACATCGTTGCCTCTCCAGCCGCACTAATTCCATCACGCACCAATACCTTGCGCACCGTACGCCACAAAATGCGCACATCCAGCCACAAGTTGCGGTGATCCACATACCAAACATCCAGCGCAAACTTGTCAGCCCAGCTGATCGCGTTACGACCATTTACCTGCGCCCAGCCGGTAATGCCGGGGCGCACCGCGTGGCGGCGCGCTTGTTCTGGGGTGTAGAGCGGCAGGTATTCCATCAGCAAAGGCCTTGGTCCCACCAAGCTCATGTCGCCACGCAACACATTCCACAACTCTGGCAGCTCGTCCAAGCTGCTGGCTCGCAAAAAACGACCAAAGTCAGTCAGCCGCTGCGCATCGGGCAGCAACACCCCATCGGGGCCCCGCTCGTCCGTCATGGTGCGAAACTTGACCATGGTGAAAGGCTTACCGTGCAGCCCAGGCCGCACTTGCGAGAACAGCGCCGGACTACCCAGCTTGCGTCTCACCGACAAAACCAAGGCCAATAAAGGTAAGGCTAACAAGATCAAAGCCAGTGATGCAACCAACAAATCAAACAAACGCTTCATCATTGTCAACCTTTGGCTCGATTCACCAACGTTTTAAAAATGTCTCCGAATCTGCTTGCGCCTACTGCCAAACCCAGATGCTCTTGATAGTACTGGCGGGCCCGGCTTCCCATGGCCTCTAATTCGAGTGTAGGCATATCAGCCAAACGCTGAGCAGCATCAGCCAACGCCACAGGGTTTTCTGACTCGGCGGTCAAGCCGCTGTTTGATTGCTTCACCAAATCAGCCGCATCGCCGTTCACCGCCATTAGCAATGGTTTGCCCACCACCATATAGGCCTGCGTTTTGGATGGAATGGTGATTTCGAACAACGGGTCTTTTCTCAGATGCACCAGCAAAGCATCGGCAGCTACCAATATCGTGCCGACTTCCGCCATCGGGACAGCAGGCATAAAAACGACGTTAGTCAGCCCCAACTCTTGGGTGCGCGCCTTGAGACGGCCCACCTCGACGCCACCGCCTAACATCACAAAGCAAACCAACGAACCACGCCCCTGCAAGAGAAGGGCAGCATCCAGCACTGCATCCAGCGACTGTGCTTTACCCATATTCCCGGCAAATACGATCTTGAAACGATCATCCCTTGGAAAGCTTGCAGGCAAGCTACCCACTGGAGAAGTGAGAGCGGGCTCATCTGCCCAATTAAAAATTACTTCAATTTTGCTTTCCGGCACATGGCGTTGCACCAGCAATCGTTTGAATCCAGGTGAAAGAACCACTATCTGGTCCACACTTCGATAAACCCAATCGCACACACGACCAACCAGAGCCAATGCCCTTGGGTTGTTCAGCATGCCTGTGGCTCGAAGGGTGTCTGGCCACATGTCCTGGATGTCATACACAAGAGGCGTTCCTCGAAGCCATCGAAGCAAACTGGCAGCAATACCCACAGTCAGCGGCGGGTGATACGCGTACATCACATCCGCCCGCTTAGCTATAAAAAGCCCGTAAAACAGCGTCGAAGCTGCAAAGCTGGCATAATTTACCACCCGCTTGATGGCAGACTGATCGTGATTTGGGTAAAGAGGAAGTCTAGTAATCTTCACGCCATCAATGCACTCACGTTGAATGTGCTTGATCTCATAACCTTCATATATCTTACCCCCAGGATAATTTGGAAAACCTGTCACAACCTCAACCTCAAACCCCTGATGGACCAATTCGCGCGCAAAAACCAATCCTTTAAAAGTTGGCTCCGGATCAAACCATTGTGAAAATATTAAGATTCTCACTTGGGCTTTTCCGACTTAAATACTCCCCACTTAACAAATTTATCAACCATGTTCATTTGCTTTTTAAAAATATTTAGGATTTTCTATGGAACTTAATAGGACAGTCATAAAAAAACTCACGCCTAAAACCAAAGCATAGTTAAAACTATGAGGCTTGGCTTAATAATCACCAGGCAATTTACTTTTGATTTTTTCGTCATTTACGTTGAATTCAACACCAGAGTTGGCAATAACAGGGACATGAAATACAATTCTATTATTCATGCTCGTTCTTGTTAAATCCCTATGTGGATGAAAAACTGCGCCAGGCTCCAGGTAATAGAAAAAAGCAATTTAGGATTTACTGCCGACAACTCGGTCACGATGGTTTTGCAAAATTCCAATCCTTATCCAGATCGGCTTTAAATTATTTTAAGCTGGAATATGTTCCACCTTCAGCATGAACACCTCGCTTAGTACCTTCAAGATCATTCGTAAGCGCTGAAATCTCTAAAAATTTCAGCATTCGAAAGCATTATTTCTTTTTATAAGAATGCACCAGGATTCATTTTGTAGGTCAGTACTTTTTCCAAACTACGCGATTCACATAATCGGTATAGCTGTGAACAATGCGCACCACCTTAGCACTCACATTAGGCATACTGTAGTCACCCACCAAGCGCAAATCACGCTCAGCCCCGCGCGCTTGTGTTGCCACAATAGCCAAGCCTTGACGCACGCGATCAACCTCTAGGCCCACCATGATAACAGCAGCTTCTTCCATGCCCTCTGGCCGTTCATGCGCTTCGCGCAGGTTCAGTGCTGGAAAGTTCAAGATCGATGACTCTTCATTGATCGTGCCGCTGTCAGACAAAACTGCTTTGGCATTCATCTGAAGATTCACATAGTCATGAAAACCCAATGGTTTGATCAACCTCACCAATGCATGAAACTTCGCGCCTGTAAGATCTACACGCTTTTGAGTACGAGGATGGGTCGACACAATCACAGGTAACCCATGGTCTTCGGCCACGCTGTTGAGCACAGCAACCAACTTGGTAAACGACTGGTCGGATTCGATGTTTTCTTCGCGGTGCGCACTGACCATAAAATATCGCTGTGCGGCCAGGCTCAGTCGAGCCAACGCCCGAGAGGCTTGAATTTGTGGCAAATAATGGTGCAGCACTTCAAACATCGGGCTGCCGGTCTTGATCACCTGGTCAGGTGGTAAGCCTTCACGCAACAAATAATCACGGGCGATCGTACTGTACGTCAGATTGATGTCTGACGTGTGGTCCACGATGCGACGATTGGTCTCTTCAGGTACACGCTGGTCAAAGCAGCGGTTACCCGCTTCCATGTGAAAAATCGGTACCTTGCGCCGCTTGGCAGGAATGACCGACAAACAACTATTGGTATCGCCTAGCACCAGCATGGCCTCGGGTTGCACCTGGGCCAGAACGCCATCCACCGCGGTGATCAGGTTTCCGATGGTGTTGGCAGCCCCGGTACTACCGTCGGCACTGCTCAAAAAGAAGTCCGGCTTGCGCACGCCCAGGTCGTCAAAAAACACCTGGTTGAGTTCGTAGTCGTAGTTTTGACCCGTGTGCACCAGCACGTGTTCACAGTGCTCGTCCAGTACGGCCAGCACGCGAGACAAGCGAATGATTTCTGGTCGCGTGCCAACAACCGACATGATTTTAAGTTTTTTCATTGCATTTAAACTTTGCTGGTGATCGTGTCTGGGTTGGCTCGGTCAAAGATTTCATTGGCCCAAAGCATGACCACCATCTCGTCAGAGCCAATGTTGGTGATGTCGTGTGTCCAACCGGGCACGGTTTCCACCACTTGCGGCTTGTCGCCATGGGTTTCGATGTGATGCACCTCGTTGGTCAACATGTGCCTGAACCCAAAACGTCCGTGACCTTTGATCACCAAAAACTTTTCAGTCTTGGTGTGGTGATAATGCCCTCCCCGCGTGATGCCGGGATGTGCTGTGAAAAAGCTGAACTGCCCGGCATCAGGAGTCTTGAGCATCTCGACAAACACTCCTCGAGCGTCGCCGTGTACCGGCACGTCGTACACAAACCGCTCTGTAGGCAAATAACTCACATAAGTGGCATACAAAGCTCGCAGCAAGCCTGAACCAACTCGCTCCGACACCAGCGTGCTGCGGCAGTTCTTGAACGCGTCAATCTGCTCTGACAGTTCACCCAAGGTGATGCTGTATTCTGGGGTCACCGCCGGGCGCACGCAAGCCGCCCAGCCTCTGGCCAACTTGGTCAACATAGCATTCACCACATCGTCCACGTACACCAAGCGCACACGGGCATTGGCATCGTTGATCTGCACCGGCAAATCATGCGCCTTGTTGTGGCAAAACGTGGCCACTACCGAGTTGAAATTGGGCTTGCACCATTTGCCAAACACACCCGGCAAGCGGTAGATAGCCACAGGGTTGCCGTGCTCATCTGCCAGCGCCTGCGCCACCTGCTCAGCCGCGAGTTTGCTACGGCCATATGGGGTGTCTTGTTCAACCTGGGCAGAAGAAGCCAACAGCACAGGGATCTTTTTACCTAGTTCTTGCAAGCACTGGCAAATGCGCTCTGTCAAACCTGTGTTGACATCAGCAAAAGCCTGCACATCGGCAGGGCGGCTCTCACCAGCCAAATGAACAACCGCATCGGCCTGAGCCAGCACACCATGCAAATCAGCATAGCTTTGGCCGCGCACAAAGGTCAAAACTTCATATTCGCCCAATTCGCGCAAGCGCATCACCAAGTTTTTGCCAATGAAACCATTGGCACCAGTCACCAAAACTTTCATGGCTTACTCCTCTGCGTCAACCAACTCACCGCGTGCAATGTTGGGCATGAATCGCAGTTTCATCAGCAAGGCCTGCATGCCGGCAATGTCCAGTCGGTCTGTGTTGTGCGAGTTGTAGTCGGTGGCTTCAGAGATTTTGACTTCACCTTGTTCGACAAACTTGCCGTAGTTCAAATCACGCAAATCTGGGGGCACACGGTAGTAGCCCCCCAAATCTTCAGCGGCCACCATTTCTTCACGACTGAGCAATGCTTCATAAAGTTTTTCGCCATGACGCGTGCCGATCACACGCACTTCATGTTCCGGCTTGCCCATCAGTGCCGTCAACGCTTTGGCCAGCACCTCAATGGTGGCCGCAGGGGCTTTTTGCACAAACACCTCACCCGGTTGACCATTCTCAAAAGCATAGAGCACCAAGTCCACAGCATCATCGAGCGTCATCATGAAGCGTGTCATGCTGGGGTCGGTGATGGTGATGGGTTTGCCTGCACGGATTTGATCAATAAACAACGGAATGACCGAACCACGGGATGCCATCACATTGCCATAGCGAGTCACATTTATCACGGTTTGTGAACTGCTGCGCGATTTGGCAACAGCCACTTTTTCCATCATGGCCTTGCTGATGCCCATGGCGTTGATAGGATACACAGCCTTATCGGTACTGAGCACCACCACGCGCTTGACGCCGCACTGTATGGCTGCTTCCAACACGTTTTCAGCTCCCAAGACGTTGGTCTTGACCGCTTCAAGCGGATGAAATTCACAAGACGGCACTTGTTTCAATGCAGCAGCGTGATAAATGTAGTCAACACCACGCACGGCGTTCATGACCGATTGCGGATCACGCACATCGCCAATATAGAACTTCAATTTGGGGCTGTTGTACTTCTTGCGCATGTCATCTTGCTTTTTTTCATCCCTGCTCAAGATGCGAATTTCACGCAAGTCAGAGTCCAAAAACCGACGCAATACGGCATTGCCAAAAGAGCCGGTACCACCGGTGAGCAAAAGCACTTGGTTGTCAAACATACAAAGTCTCAATTATCTAATTATTTGTGCATCAAGGCACAACTGGTTCTTTTGCGCAGGTGTGGGGTAATTGATTAGCACAGCCCTGTATTTGCCTTTGAATACAAACAAGCTGCCTGCAGCGGCTCCTACAACGCCCACACGTGAGTAAAGCTTCCCTACGTCATCCAGCGAGCCTGCGCCCCCTAAAAATGTCACCGGCACCTTCAACACCTGACGAAACTGGGCAGCCAAATCCAAGTCATAGCCCTGCATCAGCCCATCACGGTCAACGGAATTGATGACGATTTCTCCTGCCCCAGCGTCTTGCAGTTGCACGGCCAAATCAATTGGGTCTGCTTTGTGCGTCACTTTGGCATTGCAGGTACACACCTCAAAGCCTTTGGCAAACAGGCCAGACTTTTTGCGCACATCCAAAACCGCCACCACCGACTGACGCCCAACTGCAGCAGCCATCTCGGTCAGCAAGCCAGCGTTGGCCAAAGCAGCAGCACTCACAGCCACCTTTTCCACACCCATGTCCACAATCCGCACAGCTTGGGCCGCTGCGGTAACCCCGCCGCCGTAGCAAAGCGGCATGCGACATTCGGCTGCCAACTTGGCAATCAAGTCAAAGTCTGGCTCACGCCCCTGCACCGTGGCGTCGATGTCCAGAACAATCAACTCGTCGGCTTCTTTTTCGTTGAAAATCTTGACCGCGTTGATCGGGTCGCCCACATATTTGGGGTCTTTAAATGCCTGTGTTTTAACCAAGCCACCTTGATGCACCAACAAGCAAGGAATGATTCTGGGGCGCAACATCGGCTTAAATCTCTGCAAAGTTTTTCAAAAGCTGGGCACCCCAGTGGTGGCTTTTCTCGGGGTGACACTGCACGCCGTGGATCTTGCCCCGCGACACCACCGCATCAAAATCTATACCGTAGTGGGCTGTGGCAGCCACGTCTGCCTTGTCTTGTGCGTCGAAATAGTAGGAATGCAGAAAATAGAACTGCGGCGCATCGTCAAAACCTGTCGCAAACAAAGGATTGTTCGCTACGGGTTGGACATTATTCCAACCCATGTGAGGCATTGGCAAAGCGGCGGATTGCGGATGGCTGGCAAACGACCGCACCCGTCCCGGCACCCATCCCAAGCCGGGCAAACTGCCTTCGTCAGAGCCATTGGCCAACATTTGCATCCCCACACAAATGCCCACGACTGGCATTCCTTTTCTCATTACCAAATCTTCCAGCGCTGGACGCATTCCTGATTCGTTGAGCCGCTGCATAGCATGGTCAAAATGACCAACACCCGGCAATATGAGGTGCGAAGCATCAGCAAAATCAGCGCCCTCCGAAGCTCGCTCAGCGGGTATACCCAAACGCTTGAACATGGTCAAAAATGCTTTGATATTTCCCACACCATAGTCAACGATACGAATCATCTGAATAGCCTTTTTTCTAAGCCTAGAGCGCTCATCACCTTGGCGCCCAATCCGATCAGCCAACGCTTATTCTTGTAGTCATGAAAGGTTTTGTTGGGGGCATCAAAAATAGCCTGCAGTTCAGACACCGTTAAACCCAGCTTGTGCGCCACATATTCAAACTCTTGCTGCAGAAAATGCTCGTCCATCTCTGGTCGGCTGATGCGATCAAGCGCCTTCTCACGAGTCATTTGCCCCGTCATTATCAAGCTGGAAAAATGCGCACGGCGCTTGTGAAACCCAAACTTACGTGGCATCCAATAGTCTTCATAAAACCGCGTAAAACGTGACTCGTGGTGCTTGTGCTGGAAGCGCTGCCATCCAAACAGTTTCTCCAGTTCATCCTCTGCATCTTTCTTGACATATGGCACATGATTAAGCGGGTAATGCACCTTCATGCCCAAAATTTTTTGGTAATAAATTTTGTAAATCAAAATATCTTTCACCGGAAATGTAGTTAGCTCGCACTGACCAAAACGACTATGAATGTCGTTGATTAATGTTTTATCAATCCCTGGATACCCCCCCCATTCTTCCGGTTCCCGACAACATTCTGTAGAGAAGTTGGAACCAGTAATGACATGTTTAATCTTATTCTTTCTGGCGAACTGATATAGTGCAGAGAAAAAAGCAGTGTCCTGTGGAATATCCTGATCAGGAATACCCGCCTTCAAAAAGGCTATTTGTAAATCTTTCATCTCCTCCCAGTTGATTACCTCGGTGTATAAATCTAGACCAAGGCCATCCACCAGTTTTTCGATATTGCCCACCGCCTGGTCTGTGTTCCAGCCTGCATCTACATGAAACAGCAATGGTCGGAGCCCCATTTTTTTAACTGCAATGTAGGCTGCATAAGAGCTATCTAAGCCACCACTCAGTCCAATGATCGCGTCAAAATCTTTGCCTTGTGTATCAGCTTTGATCTGCTCGGACATAGATGTCAAAGCAATGTAGCCCTGTGTACCAGTATTCCAACTAGGCGCAATGGTACTTTTGAAGTTGTTGCAGTAGTCACAAACGCCTTGATCATCGAACCGGATTCGAGGATCGGAGGTATCCATGATGCAGTGAGTACAGGTTTGGTAATTTCGCATGTATTTTTATGAACAAGATTATCGGACGAGGGGCTTGGCTGGGTTACCTGCGACAACGGCACCATCAGGCACTGATTTCACAACCACACCACCCAAGCCAACCACCGCATCGGCTCCGATACAGAGTTGGTTGAGGACGCTCGCGTTGGGGGCTATCCACGAACGAGCGCCAATTTTGACGCCACCAGAAACTTCTGCACATGCAATGACGAAGGCATCTTCGCCAACATCCACGTTGTGTGCGATGTGCACATGATCATCAATCTTGCAGCCGTCTCGTAACACCGAATTCCCCAAAGTGCCGCGACACACCGTCGTCAGCGAACCAATCTCGACATCATCGCCGATCATGACCGTGCCAATGTGTGGCAGACGAATTGCTTTGCCGCTTGAATCACGCTCAAACCCAAAACCATCTTCACCAATGACTGCGCCTGACTTGACAACACAGCGCTTGCCAATTTGCACTTCATCGCCGATCACGATGTTGTGATGAATCACTGTGTCAGCACCTATCCGAACCCCGCGCCCTAGTACAACGTTCTGCCCGATTCGAGCTGTGGGGTGGATCATAGGATCAGCATCCGACCAAGCGAAACCTGCCAGGGATTCAAGCAGTACTAATAAGCGAGCGAAATCAAGTCTAGGTTGCAGCGAGAAAAGAGTTGGTCCGGTACGATCGACAATATGATCTGGTGCGGTTAAAAGAACGGCTGATGTTGCAACCCGACCTACCCACGTCATATTTTTCGCAAAACACACTGAACCTGCTTCCGCGCAGTCAGCAGAGTCCACACGATAAATGACTGCATCTGAAGGCCCATGCATAGACAAACCTAAGATTGATGCAATCTCCCCAACCGTGACCCCCTTTTTCAGTTCGCGACCCATCGAATCACCTCATAAGCTTCTGCGTAACGACAACCTACCTGGAATCCACGCTGTAGGGCCAAGCTGCGGATGAACTCCTCATATTGAGGGTTCCTGAACACCTGAGATTTATAGGCAGCAATCGCGCGCACCTTGCTTGCAATGTCTTCATCATCGAGTTGTTGGAAGTACGTCAAATCGATCTTTCGATTGTTCCAAGGAATCTCATAACCTAAAATACTGCTTCGTTTAAAAGCTCTGAAACCTTCTTCACTAACTATCTTGTGATCTTGATGCGTGTCGTAGCTACTGGGTAGCACCACCAGAGTCGGCTCAATTTCTCGGCGTAGACGAATCATTTCCTCTAGAAGGTCCTGGCGATCTCGAGGAAAGTAACGCACCTTGTGGTGGAACACCCGTAAGTTTTCCTTTGGTATGCCAAGTTCTGCAGAGGCATGGACGATTTCGGTGCGTAAAACATCTGACGAAAATTCGGCAAGCACCGACTCCTCGGCTGCACTAAATGCTGCGTACCATACTTGGTGACCTTGGCGAATCCAACGTGCAATAGAGGCGCCTGCGCCCCACTCACCATCGTCCGTGTGAGGGCCCAAAATCAGGATTCGTTGAGTGTTCATTTTTTGTTTTTCATGTAACTATTTGAAGAGCGAGTTGCCTGTAATCGAGGTGTGAGGCAGCAAAGTGCGAAGTCGCCATCTGCAATTGATCTAGTCTTACTTGGTTTTCGACTACCCACTTGAAGACGTTGTCTAGCTCATTCGCATCCTTAAATAGATATCCGTTATCACCTACAAGCCATCGATGACTAGGCAGATCTTGGGCAAGAATCACGCAACCGTAGCCCATCGCCATCTGGGTGGACGCGGTTTGTCCAAACGGCTGAAGGAAGCAGTCAGCCCCTGCCAGCACAGTGCGTAATTCATCTGATGTCTGCCAACCCAAGTCTAAAACTCTTGAATCACTTTGTATCAATGGTAGGCATACGGACCTCACATCATCAGTCATCTTGCCAGCAATGACCAGTTTTATATGAGGAGAAGGATTTGCGCAAAAGGACTTAAGAGATTTCTCTAATTGCTTGGTATTATCAAGCTTACCAGTTTGGGCAATGACGATGTCAGTGTCGACAAACCCATTGCGCAAACGGAAATCGGTACGTCGCCGAGCAATCAACTCTGGCAATTCAATAGTGCAGCCAAGTGGGAAAATACGAGTCTTGTCGCGGGGACTACCATAAAAATCAATTGCAAATTGTAAGGATTCCACAGTAATGCACAGAACCTCATGAATTTGATCAATACATCTGCGAAAGATTGGTTTGTAAAAGCGCTTGTGCAGTAATTCACGCGATGACCATGTTCGGGCGCTATTGTTAGAGTCCTCGTGACAATCGGCAAAAAGTTTCACTCCAGGATTGCGACGGACGTATGCAGTGACTGTTAAAAGACTCCAAGCACAAAGACCATGAAAAAATATTATTTCAGGCTCTGACTCTTCTAAAATCTTATCCAAGCCAATATGGGCGCGAACTTTGCGCGCTAAACGAGGAAAAACGTTGTAGCGATATTGCAGCCTTGTGACTGCAGCACCGTCAGTGCCGGAATAAGAGCCTGGCGTGAGATAAGTTAATTGACCATTCAAATCATAGGATTCAGTTGATGCAATCACCTGTACTTCATGCCCAGCACGGACATGTTCAGCAACTAAAATGTTTTCTTGATAGGCATAGCCGTCAATATAGAAGCAGGAAAGACAGACATGTACTATTTTCAATTGACTGCTCTTTTCTTAATAACCCTAACAAACGCTTCTGCGTCAATGATTAGATGCCCCAAATCAGCAAGCACCGCATCGCTTAATTCCCACCAACGACTTTCTAATAAACTTGAACACAATTTCTCGGGAAATCTGTACTTTATCAGACGTGCTGGATTACCGCCAACGATGGCATACGGAGGTACATCACGTGTGACTACCGCACCCATACCAATAACTGAACCATGCCCTATCGATAACCCCGCTTTGATGTATGCGCCGTCACCTATCCAAACGTCAGCTCCTATGCTTGTGGCGATTATTGGCAGATAGTCATGGCATGCTAATTTGGCGCGAATACTGTCACGATGTGACAAAAATACTGGGCTCGTACTGACAAAATGCATCGGATGCGTCGCACCACCTATCGTGACACGGGTACCGATGGATGTAAATGGGCCAACATTGGTATCCAAAATTGTGCAGTCATAACCGCAAAATGAATATCGGTCAATGGATGAGCGTACCAGTGTCGTGCCTGATTCAATCTTTGAAGCGGAGTGAATTCGACTGTTAAGCACCGCTGTGCCACGCATTTTTTTTAAAATTTTAGCAATAAAATAACTTACTCTCATGACACACTTTCATCTAGATCTCAAATTTAAGTCGCCATACAAATATTTAATCGAATTTTCCCAAATTGAGGTTTGGTTATGTCAACTCATGCTGTAGGTGCATGAAGACGGGAAGTGCAACACATTGCTTGAGAAATATGCGAGTATCGGTGTTGGAGTGTATGGGTATGAGATCCACGACGTGTTTTTTTATGCCGCACCATAGACCTCCTGCAAGACTTTTTCTTGCTCTTCCCAACAATATTTTCTACGTGCTCTAAAAATATTTTTCTGCACATCTGTGTAATTCAACAACAAACTCGCATTAATTGCCTGCCTAAACTCCTCTATTGTATTACTTTCTGCCACCACCCCCACACCTTCTATTTCCACCAAGCGACGCATTTCCAGTAGATTCGAAGTCAGTAAGGGAATGCCCGCCATCAAGTATTCGAAAATTTTATTAGGTAGGCAAAATCTATAACTAAGGCACAGATCCTCAATAAATGATATTCCAAAATCTGCAGAACTGGTGTAATTAAGCAAGATTTTTGGCGAAACAGCGTCATGCAGAAAAATATTATCATTGCTGGCTGCATGGTGTGCAATCAATTCGGTTAAAGGACCATAACCCATACAAACCAATACACAGCTGTCATCCGTTAATGAACCAAAGGTTTCCAGCAATAGTTCAATGCCACGCCCATGGGTCAACCCGCCTTGATACAGGAAAATAGTTTGATTCTTCCTAATATTAAAAGTTTCTCGAAAAATATTATATTTGATCTGCTCAGTATAGTTGGGACAGTTTAAGACCAAATGAGGCTTAGGTATGGAATATAGCTTTACATACTCACTTGCAATCGAATCGCTGACATTAATGACCTGTGCCGCAAATTTAATTAAAAACTTTTCAAGCCAATATTTCAATCGGATCGATATTTTAGATTGATTAGGGGCGTCGTTGATGGCGTATTCATGAGAATCGTAAATTAGCTTCGTCTTCCAATTGAACGCCTTGCAAATAACACCAACTAATAGAGCATCTAAGTCATTGCAATGAATAATTTCTGTTTTGCCATAGTTGATTTTAAATCTGATGCAGAATTCAATGAATTTAAAAACCTGTACTATTTTTTTCTTTGACAATGTCTTTGATTTCAATACGATTCGGTGCACTTGAATGCCATACACATTTTCAGACTCTAACAACCCTTGGTTGTGCAAGGCAACGACTTGGACATGATGCCCTATTTTTTTCAATGATTGTGATGTTTTAAGAACACGACTATCATTAGTAAATTCGTTGAGAACGAGGTTGATGATTTTCATTTTATTTAGTTCAATCCGATTGAACACCAACGCCCAAAGTTTATCCACCGCCAAACTTGCCAAGAGAATGGCTGTTTACCAATCACTACTGCATCAAATTCTTGCAATATGGCTGCCTGATCCAGAAATGGCAGGCTTAAATCTGACCGTATCCATTCCCTGACCGTAGGAGCCATGCTCAAAATCCAATCACGTTCTGGTGTACCAAAACCGATTTTATCTTTTCGATTTAGAACATCGTCGGGTACGATGCCGCGCATAGCGGACCGAAATACATATTTGGTTTCGCCTTTAGAGGATATCAAATAATCTTCCGGCATCGATAATAGTAAATTAACCATATCTAAAGTTAAAAATGGCACGCGGCTTTCGATATTGAAACGCATCGAGTTCCGATCGCCATGTCGCAACAATTGGGCCATCCCTTGTTCAAACAAGGAGCGAGAAAGTTCGGCTACAACGCGTCTCCCCTTAAGGCCACTTTCTGATCGTGGATGAGGTTTAAGCAAACTTACACCGGCTTCCATTAGCGGCTCAAGTTTAAGCCATGTAGGAACCGAAGTCTTCCCATCAAATGTCCGAAGCATCTCGTACAAGCCGCCTTCAGTCAGCTCTGATACAAAATATTTAGCCGCTAAGAGGCGACTTCGCCCCGGCCACTTTGCCCATTCATTCCAAAACTTCCATGCCGTTGCAAAATGCCTCTTCTCCAGCAGGCTACGCAAGCGTTGCCCCGGATAGCCGCTATATCCGGCAAGCATTTCATCAGCGCCCTGTCCATCCAACATGACGGTAATTCCAGATTCTTTGGCCAATTGAAATACACGGTATTGAGCATAAATGCTGGTGCTGCCAAATGGCTCTCCTTGTGTGCGGATCATGTCATCCAGATCTCGGGCCAACTCTTGCGGTGTTACACGCACCTTCATGGGAATAGCACCCACATGCGAATTCACCCGATTCACCCAATGCTCTTCGTTCACATCGCTACCTTCAGCAATGAAACTGAAGGTATGAATAGGCAAGTCAGGCTCAACATAGCGCATAGCGCAAACCACGGCGGATGAATCAACGCCTCCTGACAGCGCCGCACCCAGCGGTACGTCGCTACGTAGATGCAAGCGGATATTTTGTAGGAACTGCTCACGAACTTGCTCCACCGCATCGTCAAAACGCCAACCTGGGCGCTCGTTAAGTTGCGGATGCCACCAGCGCTGAGGTGGGGATGTTAGGCCTGTGGCAGTATTGACTTGTAGCCAGTGCCCCGAAGGCAGGTGGTGCACTCCAGCGTAAAAAGATTCAGGGGTGCTGTCGTAATCGCCATGCACGAGGTAGTCGTAGGCGCGCTGCCAGTTAAGCTGAGGTTTGCCGGGCAACAGTTCAAGTAAAGCTGGCAACTCTGAGGCAAAGGCAAACTGACTATCACCCGCCGCATAAAAAAATGGCTTGATACCAAAGGCATCGCGCACACAAGTGAGGGTTGCCTGCACCTTATCAAGCATCACAAAGGCAAACATGCCCGTCAACCGCGGCAGGCACGCTGCGCCCCACTGCGCCCAAGCGGCCAGCAGTACTTCGGTATCGCTGTCCGAAGTAAATCGATGGCCAATGCCCAGCAACTCGACGCGAAGTTCGCGGTAATTGTAAATTTCGCCGTTAAAGACCATGGCCCAGCGTCCATCTGACGAATGCATAGGCTGTTTGCCAGCAGCGCTCAGATCAATGATGGATAGACGCGTATGCCCCAGCGCGACAGCCGCGTTACCCACGGGATAAAACTGGTAACTACTGTCATCGGGACCGCGGTGGTTTATTTTTTTTAAGGCACAAGGTAATCGATGGACTGCATGAGTTGGGTTTTGCCACCACCCTCCGACTATTCCACACATTTTAGCCACCCGTCATTTATCAACATTTCGCCACACCCATATGTTAGAAGAGAAAAAATACCCATGCACTTTTCACCATAAACTTGATTTGTCAAATGACTTTACATTTGCAACGCCCAACGATAAAAGTCGATTAAACTAAACCTGAGCACACCAAGCTTTTCGTTTCTTTCAATACAAGACTTTTATTTCGAAATTCATCTGAAAAAATCTAAGTTAGTCATGTGTAATTTTCCATGAACCAAACTCTTTCTCCTCCGCAAACCCTATCAACGACCCCAAAAAACCAATTACAAACCAAAAAACAGCCCATGAAAATCCCACGCTTATATTTGCAATTAAAAAAATAAAAAGGATCACCTCCAAAGAATAAATTGAAATAGATTTTGCAATAAAAATAATTGGTTTTTCCCCATTCAAATCCTTAACTATCAAAAGGAAATGCTGATTAAATATACAATACAAGAGGATAAAAACCATCAAAAGACCCACTAAACCCAAACTAGCCAAAACATTTGGTAAAAAGTTGTGTAGGGTAATTCCAGAATCGCCTGTAACATAATATGCAACATCTAAATTGCCAAATAATGGCGCGTATGAAATTTGCTCCAAGCCCCAACGTACAAGAATATCCAATCTTGAGTTTAATGAACCGCCGCCATCTTCATCAAAATTCAAGACTCGGAACTTCTTCCAATCTAAATCTAATCCCACAACAAAGATCAATGCAAAAAATAAAAGCACCACAAAAAAAACACTGAGATTTCTAAATCCAGAATTAAAATATTTCCATATCAATGATTTCTTTATTTTGCCACCATAAAAATCAACTATTAAACGTTCATTCGTTGAAATAACAAAAATCATGCTAAGACTATAAATTCCAGCAACCACAACGGCAGCGCTGTTAGACCCCAGTAATTGCGAGGACATCAATAATAAAAATGTATCAAGTGAATATAGGGCTAAAAATAAACCCGGAAAACCAGCCCCAGTTGCCTTTCTGGAAATAGCCGAAAATACATACAGATAAGAAATAATCAAATATCCGATTGACATAAAATTTCCAGGCCTTTGGTAATCCTGATCAACATCATTTAGAAGAAAATTATCCAACATAACTTTATCGCTGTAATCAAAAAGCAACCAAGTCACGAAAGCTGTATATACAAAAATAAGACTCATAAAAAATTTGTGATACATATATTGCAGCATTTCTAGACTTTTCCTCAGAATCGAGCCAATCACATAGAATAAAATAACCCCTCCAGTTGTTGCAATAGTCGCTTGCCTTAGATCTTCAAACCCATTCCTATCGATCAAGTAGCGAATCGAAATCCATAAAACAAACAATAGAAATATTAGGGTGACTTTTTTTACGCTTGGCAGCTTCGGATACTTCCCAAAAAAAACAATCAATCCTCCAAAGAAAAAATAAATAATCAAAAAAGGTAGCCCCACCCCACCTTCGCTTCTATTTTGAATATTGCCAAACAAATAAAACCAAATTAAAACCACCTGAACAAAACTAACATATCCGCCCAATTTAAAATTATTTTTTTTATACGAAACGATGTACATCTCAAGCCAGCGCCTCTACGTACATAGATCTTCTCGATTCGTCACTTAATTGCGAGTTATGCCACAGCAATGTAAAACAACCACCTACACACTGACAGGCATGCCTCAACGACCTAACTTTATCCATGGCCACCTGCCCCGTTCCTAAGCCTAAATAAACATCATCAATCACAGAGCATTCCATCATCACCAGCGGCCTTATCCGCAACGGCAGGATCTGCTGAGTCATGGGATTGAAGGCCGGATATTCAAAGCATGTCCCACACCGAAAACCTGGGCGATCGGCATAGCCCAGAGTGCTATCGTAGCTCATGCCGGCATCACTCCATGCTTGCATGGTACCGGGCTGTTCCCACCGAAGATAATGCATGCGCCCACCCCATTTGCTTTGCTGAATACCCTCTTCGGCACAAATACGGTGCAAGCGATCAGTCTCCTGACGAATCAGGCCAGGCGCTTGATATGAACCATAGCTAGGATGCAATCCAATCTCATGTCCGCGTGCATGTATACGGCGCAACAAATTGCGAATACGCGGGTCCTCGAGGTGGTAGTCAGCATCGAGCGGGTCTGAGTGACCACAGATAAAGTAAAAAGCACTGGTCAGTCCGTGACGATCTGACTGATCCATGATCCATTCAAAAGTATTAAATGGGTCTGTTGGATGTATTAGACTCCTCGAAGCCAGCTTGACAAAGGGAGCTTGCAAAAATGCGCACACATCATGCCGCTTGAGTAGATGCCCCGCCATCATGCGGGCAATCGTTCCCCAAGGTTTGAAGGTGTACAGGCTAGGGCTATCAACGTCGTGGCTAACCTTTATGCTAAATGCATGCTGCTTGAGTTGGATAAAAGGCCATACACGTTTTATCACCTGCCCCAAGATGTACAACCACTCATCCACCACCGGACGCTCCAGGTAGCCGTGCTTGAACGCATGAGACGCAGTAGCAGGAAAGCGCCCATGTTCATCCAAGTCGGTACGACCCACTTCCTCCTGGCGGCTGAGCATCCAATACGTCAGACCAAGAATATCATAAGCAATATTCATTCCTTGGTCAGTTTTAGTAATTAGTGGATAAGGTAGAAATGTAGCACCTGGTGCAGGCAATGGCGAACCCAAAATTGACTGCCACTCCTCGGTATCGGCATCCCACTCCGCAATTGCTAGATTTGAGTCTGCACGCATGAACGTAGTAGCGTCAGCGTGAAAAGTGATACTTCGCGAGCTTTCATTCAAACTCAAACTCAAAATATCATTATCAATGAATTTAATTTTAAAGGAATGACCAAAATGCTCAGACAAAATCATTTCAAACCAACAAGTAAGGTTTTTTGAATATTCTAGGCATCTAGTCATTTTGCCAGCAATGATTTTTATTTTTCTTAAATATAATAATTTATTTATTTTCTATAAAATCCTGCACTTTGGCGGCAATAATTTTAGCAACGAGTCCATGGCGCTCAAGTAAAAATCTATAGTCTCCTGTCACATCAAAGGCATCAGGCAGTCCTATCGTAAGCTGAGGAGGGGATCGTCGTTTTGATGAAATGAACTCAGCTACCGCACTTCCGAGGCCGCCAATTACACTATGCTCTTCAACCGTAACAATCAAATTAGAGCGATCAACTGCTCGTTCAACTGCCTGCAAATCAAGCGGCTTAATAGTATGCATATTGATCAAGCCAACTTTTAATCCTACATCTTCCAATAGCTTAGTCGCCTCTAGAGACTCGTGAACCATACTGCCTGTTGCTATGAATGTAATATCAGCGGGTTCTCGGATCGTGATCGCTTTTCCGATTATAAAATCATAATCCTCTGTGTAAACAGGAGGATTACCAACGGCTCCAGTTAATCTGATATACATTGGCCCCTGAAACCTTGCTGCAGCCTGGACGGTTTTGAAAATCTCCGCACAATCGGCAGGACAAACGACAGTCATATTCGGTATGGCACGCATGACGGCGGCATCTTCAATGCCATAGTGCGAGTTACCAAGAAAAGCCATGGATATGCCGCTGCCAATTGCCACAGCCTTAACGTTCATGTTCATGTAACCAAGATTCATGCGAATCTGCTCTGAAGCACGCATGGCGATAAATGGTGCAAAGGATGTAGCGAAGACATTGAATCCCTCTTTAGCAAGGCCTGCCGCGACACCAATCATATTTTGCTCGGCAATGCCGATATTCAGAAACTGATCAGGATATGTTTTTTTAAATCGATCCAAACCCGAAGAATTTCCCAAGTCAGCTGAAATCACCATCAGCTCAGGATGATGCTCTGCAACCGCAAGGATGGCCTGACCGAACACCCCTCGGGAGCCAATTCTTGACCATTGACGCGCATTGCTGGGATTAATTTCAAACATGTTCACGCCCCTATCTGCTCTGCATCTAAACCCAACTCAGCCAGCGCCAAATCGTAATTAGCTTTGGTTAGTCGATTGTGATGCCATTCGTTATTGTTTTCCATAAATGAAATACCTTTTCCCTTGATCGTGTTTGCGACTAGTATTCTGGGCTTGTTTACCTCTCTGGGCGCTTCAAATGCCTGAAGAATCTCTTCAATATGATGGCCATCTACTTCTTTAACATCCCAGCCAAAAGAACGAAACTTTCCGGCCAGATCCCCCAAGTCCATGATGAAGCGTGCATCTCCATCACTTTGAAGTTTGTTGTAGTCAGCGACTGCAGTTAGATTGTCAAGATTAAGCTGAGCCGCAGACATCACCGCTTCCCATACAGATCCTTCGTTGCACTCGCCATCACCCATATAAACAAAGACCCGAAAGTCTCGTTTTTTCTTTTTAGCTGCAAGTGCAATACCAACACCCATTGACAAACCTTGCCCAAGACTTCCATTGGATGATTCGATACCAATGTCCAGATTCATCACCGGATGCGCAATCAGGTCACTTTCATTGGTCTGAAAGGATTTATAAGTTTCCTCGTTAATAATCCCTGCATCCAGGAGGGCAGAAAAATAGCCAAGCACACCATGTCCCTTGCTGAGGATGAATCGATCCCTGTCTTCCCATCTGGGGTTGGATTGATCAAATCGAAGAACGTGGCCATAAAGTACCGCCATAATTTCAACCATCGAAAGACCGCCGCCAAGGTGCGCACTCAGATTGCATGTGTGACTAATCTCCAGAATCTTATGGCGCATCCTGCGGGTCATTTGCTCTATCTCTTTCAACGTCATCTTTTTCTCCATCATTCAAATCATTCCACCGTCTACACGCAAGGTTTGCCCCGTTACAAAAGCGGACAAATCGCTCGCAAGAAATAGCGCTGCGTTGGCAATGTCCTGAGGCTCGGCAGCACGCTTGAACGCCGACGTCGAAATCAATCGCTCCCTTGCCTCTGGCGTCATTTGGTCAAACATGTCGGTTTTGGTGACCCCTGGTGAAATAGCATTTACGCGGATGCCTGCTGACCCAAGTTCGGTCGCCATGCTACGTGAAGCTCGTGCAAATGCAGCCTTGCTTGCACCATAGGACAAGGTCCCCGGGTCGGGGATATCGGCTGCAGTAGATGAGATATTGATGATGCTGCCCGAACAGTTACGTGCCATCAATCGCGATATTGATTGTGTCAACAGAATTTGACCATAGAAATTTACCTCAAACACTCTGCGAAGCTCCGCCATGCCTGTCATTTGAAACAAACCACCGGAGGCCGTACCTGCGTTGTTGACAAGAATGTCAATTTTTTTTGTTGTCGCCATGATGTCCTTAATGGCCGACTTGATTGAGGCTTCATCAGAGAGATCCAAAGAAATACCCTGCACTCGATCTGACGCTTCGGTACCTGCGATTTTCTTTAAAATAGCCTGATCCACTGTCCTCATGCACGCATATACGAACGCGCCTTGTGCAACAAAGGTTCGCGCAATGGTTTGACCAATTCCACGGTTGGCACCTGTAACGATGGCCACTTTGTTATGTAACATCATGAATCTCTCCGGTGTTTCGTAGGCTAAACATCGCGATAACACTTTCCACGCTCATAAACAGGTTCAAGTACCGTCCAGTCATCGTGATCCATCATGTTGCCTTGTGGAAAAGGCGGAAAGCTTCCAGCGCCAATCCTTTCCAGAACAATCGGGCAGGTGTAATAGGCTTTGAGTAGGTGTGTCACAAAACCTGAAAACAACCTCACGTTGACCACCTTGCAGGCGTTAATTGCCTTAAGCTGCTGTTCAGGATCCATTTTGTCAAACGCAAGCGCGAACTTGTCCATGCACATTTTGTCCAGCATCTCAATAAAATCAGCGGCAAGCGCTTGTAGAGAATGTCGGTCCAAGTAACGTATGAAGTCGGTTCCAGATGCAGGAGGAAGTGAGTGATCAGGATCACCGGGCAATAAGGAGTCAACGATCAAGTGTAAATCTGTCATGAGAGTAGTCGACTCCAATGTTTGCTCAGATAGTCACACGCCCACAACGTCAATGCCTGAGCCGTGGCGACGGGGTTGACTGCTCCTGATGTCACAAAAATACTGCTATCTACAATAAATATATTATTGACTCCATGCACCTGGCCATAGCGATTAACCACCGAGCGGCTCGGATCATTACCCATGCGTGCTGTACCCATCAGATGCCAGCCAGTGTGCTTGACGGGGGCAAAAGAGGAAGTCACCTTAGCCCCCGCTTCTTCAAACACCATTTTGGAAGCGTGAATGCCGTGTTTAAGCATGTTCTTGGTATTGTCACTCAGCTTATAGTGAACCTTGACCCCAGGCATACCAGAAGAGTCGCAGTGATCAGGGTCCAACTCGATACGATTATGAGACTCAGGCAAATCCTCTGAAATCACTGCGATACCGGCAGTTCTATTAAACGTGTCAAGAAACTTTTCATGGTGACCGGCACCCAGTGGGATTTGCCTCATAAAGTAGCCCGTGACTGCCGTCTCAGCCGGAGGAGCGCCTCTTAGCACTTGTAAGGTGTATCCACGGACAAAATCTCTGTCAGAACCCGTCTCGTAGAACTGTTGACTCAGGATACAAGATCCGTGAGGACCAATGCTCGATTGCAGATCACGGTCGAATACGCCCTCGATATATGCAAGAGGATGAAGCATTAAATTGCAACCAAGCATCCCAGACTCATTACCTAGTCCATCGGGAAATGCACTGGATCGAGAGTTGAGCATCAATCTTGGTGTGCCAATACCACTGCAGGCCAGAACAACTACTTTGGCTTTTAGCTTGTGCAGCACACCATACGCATCCAAATACAGCACACCGTCTGCCCGGCCACGTTTGTCGAGTGTGATCTCTACGACTCTGCATTCTGTGCGAACCTCCACCCCTTGACGCTTGGCCAATGGCCAGTAGGTCACATCTACGCTGCCCTTGGCACCCTGAGCACAACCTGAGTTGCAAGGACCTAGATTGATACACGCACCTCGCTCGCCGTGACGGCGCGTGTTAATCGCTGCGTACGATGGCCACCAATGCCATCCAAGCCGATTAAATCCATCTGCAACTGCACGCCCCATGGGGCCCATTGGCACAGGTGGCAATAGGCTCTTGTACTCAGGATTTGCCGGATCACCAACTAGACCCGAAACACCCATCATCGACTCATTCAATTCAAAGTAGGGTTGAATGTCCGAATATGTGACAGGCCAATCATCACCGACACCATCTAATGTACGCGTCCGAAAATCAGAAGGGTGCATTCTCGGAAAATGGGCTGAATAGAGAATGGTGCTTCCACCAAATCCATTGAAATTGGCAATCGATATTGGTGAATCTGAATCATCAATGGGGTAGTCAGCGGGATGTTTCCTGACGTTCGGGTTTGAACTTAAATCGGTCGACCTCAATAACTCCCAATCCACACGCGTACTTGGGTACGTGACCGGATCCATAATGGACCCCTGCTCAAGACAAACAATGCGACAAGATGAATCCTGACTCAGACGCCAAGCGGCAGCAGCTCCGCTTGCTCCTGAACCCACGATCACAATATCGACATCTTGGTTCATGATTATTTTTTCTGAGGTGGCAAGTACTGCTCAAGAATTTCTGGAATGGTAATGAGCATATCGGCTTCGCAAGCTATCTCACCATCGACGGTCGCGACACCTCTGCCCTTGCAAATTCCACGACTCCATGAAAGCACTTCAGCATTAATTTCAAACTTCTTGCCAGGCAAGACTTCCTTTCTAAACCGCACCGTATGTTGCAGTGCGTGCGTCACCTTACCCTTCAAGCCCGGTAGCGTAGTAATCGCCACTGTCAACATCTGCGCCAATGCTTCGAGCTGCAGTGCTCCTGGCATGTTGGGACCATCCGGAAAATGTACAGGGAAATACCATTCGTTCATTGTCAGATTTTTGTAACCCCGAGCATACTTTCCAGGCAACACTTCATCGACATGGTCAATCATCAGGAAAGGATAGCGATTGGGCTGGTATGCTTGCAATTCTAGACAGTTCAGGCCGAATGCTTCTAAACGTTTGTCGTAACTCAAAATAATCTCCAAGATTGTTAAATGGTAATGAGCCTGGAAAGACTACTTACGATATCGTAGCCATCCCATACAATATCCATGTCAAGCGCGCGCCCCACGGACACGACTCGATCAATCCCTCGTAAGCCGTGATCAGAGATCATATTGCGAATTTGATCCTTATCGATACCGATCGTCGTCAACGTCTGATAACGCTCATTGACGATAGGCGCCAGGACATCTAGATCAGTTACTGTCACCTCATGAATCGTTCCAAAATAACCCCTGGTTTGATCCTGATTCATGCTCACACTATTGAGCTCTAGCCTGTAAAGCAAGTTTTCATGACGATGTATATGCTGTAAATGAGTGTTTTCAATGGCGTGCTGACATGCTTGGACAAACTTATCCATGACCTGAACGGACATGAGCTGATAACGGGCTCGAGCTTGATTGACCAATGCAGGCCATAATCTTGCTTTGGCCTTTGCGGCTTGATCCTGCGAACCCACCCACACCACCAGTTGTGGCGAGGAGCAAGCTGCCTGATCCATCAAATAAATGTCGTTGAACAAGTCCCTGCAAAACTGTTGCAACGCTTCATCGCTCATCTGCAGCACAACATTAGGTCCAAGGACGCAAAGAGAGTAGCGGTCAGGGAAAGCAACCTCACGGGATCGAGGCTTGCAGGAATATCCTCTTATTGTAGAAACTGTTGTGTCACCACCCCACACAATTCGACCATCAGCAACAGACATCCAGAACTGGTTTAACTCATCATCACGATCAAACCGAACCAACGTCAATACCCCAGCCAGTCCATCGTGTTGTTTTTTCTCGAGTAGTGATCCAATCGCATCAACAAGTACACTGGCTGTTTGTGATTCCTTGCTGGGCAGTCGGAGTACACATGAATTTCCCGACAGTAAACCAAATGCCATCGAAAACGCAAAGTTCACGGGAACATTAGATGGACATATGTGAAATGTTAACCCCAGCCCCATCCGAAATTGAGCACTGGATGTTCGCTGCGCACAAAGGCGTTTCAAATTTGCCTGTCGGCACCAGTATGCAAATGTAGCAATATCTGGCATCGCTTTGCATGTCGGATCTGAAAGCAGTATCCTTGAAAGATCTGCCAAAAATTCGATGCGAGAAGGATTAAAGACTTCTACAGGCTTATTTGAGATAACAGCGGTCGAACCCACCAGCACGGTTATCCGTGAAGCAATATTATCGGGAATATGTATCACTGCAACCTCTGGTTTCAGCGTGTTGGATGCGGCCCAACACGCTGAAATAGGTACCCTTTCTTCCACAATCACAATCATCAACGCTCAGGATGACGCCTTCATCTTCGCTGAGCAGTGAATGACCGGGGTAGCTATGTGGAATGACTGATAGCAATTGAATCAGGCCAGCCTCACCGTTCGGTAGTGGTTCAAAGGTGGCTGGATCTCGAACAATCACTTCAGACCAGGCAGATGCGTGAAGATGGCCCTCTTCACATTCCATAAATATAGAGCCAGTTTGCTCCACCATCCCATAGTAATTATGGACACGACTGATACCGGTGACGGCGTTTAGACGAGCCTTAAACTCATTTGTATCAACCGCCTCAGACTGCAACTGCTTCCAACCTCCACCATGAATCAAGATGCCGTCTTTTATGTTCAGTTTTCTGTGACTTGCTTCCAATATCTTGACTATATGCAACCACACAATGAATGTAAAACCAAACAACAGTATGGATTGATCCGTGTGCTTTTCAACAAATTGGTTGACTCGTTCTTCATTCAGAGACATATCATCGTCAAGAGCAAACTCGATTTCACGACCAAACATTGAAAATCCAAGAATGCCCGCAGTACGAGCAGAAAACTTTAACCGGTTTGAAACCGTCGCGCGACAATCAATAACCAACATTGGCAGGCGCTTTGGACCCAGGAAATCCCCCATGATGCGCGAAAGAACCTTCACCTGCATGGCCGAAGTTTCCTTATCGAGAAAAATTTGCGACACACTTTGACCGCTTGTGCCTGAGGAGGTCATAGTTTTGACAATGTCTGCTTCTGACACACTAAGCAGTCGCTCGTGCTTAAAAAGCCGAACCGGCAAAAACGGTAACTCCTCCAGCGATAAAACCTCGTGGTTCTTCCAAAGCTTAAGCAGGATTGCTCGGTACTCCGGGCAGGCATGCTTGTGGTGATGCATTAATTTGATTAGCTCACCCAATAGCAAACGGCGCTTGGACTGCTGATCCAAACCATAAACAGGCCAACTCATCACATCTCTCACTGCATTGTGTTTAGGCATGGGTAATCCACCTTACCTGAGCCCAAGCGGGGAAGGGCATTAAGAATGTTGATCTTTAGTGCGGATGGATGAATGCTTAAGCGTGCACATAAAACATGAGCCAATTCTCGTGACTCGAATGTTTCATCGCCCTCTATGGATAAGCACAACAGGTCGTCTTTTCCATGTGCAGCACCAACCAGCCCCCGCTGCGTGATCCACGCTTCAACAGCATCCAGAGATACTCGGACACCAAAGACTTTCAGGAATCGGTGCTTGCGACCTTCAATGAAAAAAAATCCATCTTTATCCTGACGAGCGAGATCGCCCGTCCGTAACACGCCTTTAAACGTATCTCCCAAACGTAAGTCCTCGCGCTTCTCAGCATAGCCAAGCGCGACATTTGGACCACAATAAACCAGTTCGCCAGTCTGATTAGGTGTAGTGACCACCTGCCCCTGGTCATTTTCAAGCCAGAGACGTCCACCGGGAATCGCGCTGCCAATGCTTCCCAGCTTCTGGGATATTTTTTCCGGTGCTAAGTAAGCAATGCGGGCTGTCGCTTCAGTTTGACCGTACATGGTAAAAAATCGTATCCCCTTAGCCTGCGCAATCTCCGCGATTTTTTGCACGCGGGCTGGTTCTAGACGCCCCCCAGCCTGAGTCATAGTCCGTAAAGAGGGTAAGTCCATTCGCTCAAATCGTAATTTCAACAGCATTTCGTAACTGTAAGGAACGCCTGCAAGACTAGTCACAGCATGCTCTTTGACCTGGTGCCAAAAAGGAGTTTCAAAAAAACTACGACTCGTTAAAGATAACGCCCCCCCGGCCATCAAATGGCTATTTATCACTGATAGGCCATAAGAGTAATTGTACGGCAACGAGGTGATTGCCCTGTCATTCCTTCCGATCCCAAGGTACTCTATGATTGAATACGCATTTGCACTTAGATTCTTAAGGCTCAACCGCACAAGCTTGGGTGATCCAGTGGATCCAGACGTGGCAAGCAATAGTCCAAGTTCTGGATGAAGTTCGATGGGCGGGTCAGCCTTGTTGTACAAAAGAATGTAGTGTTCAAATTCGGCAATGCTTTTTTTATTCCTCGCCATTGAAGAATGATCTTTTGGCAAAAAAAGATAAGATGGTCGGTAAGCATCAAAGAGTCTATCAAACGACTCCGAAGAAAGGTTCTGGTTTAAAAGCAGCGGAACTGCACCTGCTTTAAGAGTGCCTAAATAAGCGACAATGGTTGGCGCGTCATTCTGACCAACTATAAAAACAAGCCGACGAGTTGGAATAAATCTTGCGAATGCATCAATCTGTTTGCATAATTGACCATAGGTCAATGTTTGACCTTCTTCGGTAAACAAGGCTGGTTGATCCGGATATTCCGAATTAAACTGCATCAACGTCATATGTCAATGCCGTACTTCTTCAATTTTTCGATTCCAATAGTATATGAACCAAACTCAATGATGTCCTCGGTTTCCATCATAATGCCAAACGCATCTTCAATCGCAGCAATCATACCCATATGGCCGACAGAGTCCCAAGCTGGCACGCACTGATAGGTGAAGCTCTCATCAAGCAGATCCGCCGAAACCGAAAAGCAATCCATAAAAACTTTTTCGTATTTTTGTTTGTTTGTCATTTTATTTTCCTTTCATGATGAGAATTAAAGATTTTTTGATGATTTAATTGAATTAAATATTTAAAATACCATAATTGATGGTTGGTTATATATATTTATTTTTAACTTCACGCCAAATAGTTTTGGCCCAAAAAAATGGATGCATATGAATTGGACTACCAAAACAATCGCGGCACATTGAGTTATCGCACCTCAATAGATGCGGATTCTTAGTAAAAATCTCCAAAAATATTTCCATTGACTTTTGACAATCAATATATGCAGACAAACCTTTTCCCACATAACCAAAAGAGATTGCACCGCCAAGAATATGATGCCCGAGAGATTTAAAGCCACCGGCAGTACACCCCCCTACGTCTCGCCTTGTGAACAATTTACGCTCGCCGATTTCATTAAAATAATACGATTGCGATAAACCCACAGACCATTTACGCTTGGTAATCCCCAAAAATTCTTGAGCACAATGCATAGCCATAGGGGCTAATCGCTTGTCTGCAAAAGCTCCAATCATTAAATTTTTTCCTTTAAGCTCCACAATTTTAGAATATGGAAGATAAGATAGTGAGTTTGCATCATGCCCCTCTAAAATAAAATCTGCATGCCTACCAATCGCAAAACATGAATTTGTTGGGTGCTTGCTTCTCCGAACCCCTGGGTAATTATAAAACGCCGTACTCAATGCACCCGCATCCGGCATACTGTTTTCAGTAAATATTATTTTCTCGTCTTTTTTAAATTTCAAAAAAGACTTAGTATAGGCAGGAATTACAAGTGTACCTTCTTCTCCAACCGCGCTAAGTAAAACATCAATCCAGTCTTTTAATGTCTGTTCTCTATTTGCCGAAAAGTATCCAGCCATAAGCAAATCAGCTGCAGCAAATACCGTGTCACCAGCTCCAACGCCTAAATTTTTCAAATCTTTAATTAAAATTTCTTTAGTTATTTTTCTCATTTAACAATTCCAGTGGTATCTATCATTTAAATTTCAGGCATTGACGCTATTGGACAGTTTAAAACTTATCACGAATGCAGCTATATACATAAAAACATAAGCTCCAGAATAAATTATAAAAACCCATTTTACATCATTAATGAAATAACCATAAATAAATGCAAGCAAAACAAGAAAAAATAAACTAATTTGCCAAAAAAGATCGATTTTTTGCTTTTCTGCAAACAGCGGTAGCTGAGTAATTGGCGTTGTTATAAATTGAAAAAAGAACATTGGCAATAAAATTCTAGAATACTCACCAGCCACACGCCAAGGCTCACCAAAAAACCAAGCAAATAGGGAGGGGCCCGCAACAAAAAAAAATGCGAATGGAATTAATGCTAGAAAAAATAATCTCTTAAATGTTTTAATATAAATCAGACGACAACTTCCCGTATGTACGTACGCTTGACTAGCTTCCTGCCGAAAAACCTCTCCGATAGCATTCGCTACAAACGTCATTGGAACACCCATGACTCGCTGAATTAAACTGTAATAACCAGCTGTAGTCGCATTAAACAAACCGCCCAAGAGCAACATAGGCATTTGCCCTGAGCCAGCATTAAAACCATGCGCGATTATTAAGTAGCGTGGAAAATTTTTGTAACGCTTTGCTAGGGCAATAACTTGCAGAATGCGAATATTTTTTATTAATGACTTATCGTGGATTTTAATATCTCGAGCAATCATTAAGGTTGCAGTAAATTGGCCTATAAGCTGCCCAAAAACTAAACCATGGGAGCCTGTTTTCAAGTGAGCCGCAAATAACTGAGAAAATGAACTGGTTGAAGTTTGTGTGACCCGACTGATGGCCAATCGACCAAAACGCGACTTGCGATTACACCAATAACTCAGACTACCGTAGACTCCAATAAACATTGTTGAAATAGGCACCCAATATAGCCATTTTGAAATTCCCGGAACACCTAATAATGCGACTATCGAATCATTAAAAAAAAATACAAATACAAATAAAAATATACTAATAATCACACTCAAACATGCAGAAAGAACAACAACTTGAAAGGCATCACGATCTTTTTTCGGCAACATAATAGCAAGATCGTAACGTCCAGTTACAAAAATCGAACCAATTGACGCAATTGATGTATAAAGTGCAAAGATACCAAAGTCTTCTGGTGTGTACAAACGCGTAAGTATTGGACTTATAGCAATAGGTATCGCCTGAGCTAAACCGGTACCAGTCATCAGAGTGATGACGTTTTGTGCATAGGTACTTCGTGGCAGCAATCTTCGCATAAAGTTCAATTCATCAACCAGCACACGAAGGCCGAAAAACATTGCCCCAAAGGGTCATTTGAAAATCTTGTTTGGCAGAAGCAAGATGAGTCAAGGTGCCAAGAGGCAAAACTGTTTTTCTGCCGCTGGCGACCAAGTGTGGAGTAGGGGTTGTTAGTGTTTGGCCGTTGCAAAATAATCACCAAAGCCTGCAAAGTAGTTGTTGCTCTTAAGCCATAGGGCTTTTTTTCAGGCTTTGCTGATAAATCGCCAAGTCCTGCGGGTTAAACAATATAGCCGCTGCAAAAGACACCTGAATCAGCATGCTGAAATAAGCGGGTGCAATGTGCTTGAAGCGGCTACCATGGAAGTATTTAAGGGTGCCCTTCAATGCATAACCCGATTGTTCTTTTAGTGAAGGATGATGTTGAAAATAAGAAAATAAGAAATGACAATGAACGCGTACAAGCACACAACGCCGCCTGGCAACCACGCTGGATTGAAGTTTGACGGTATAACAGCCACAGCCAGCACAGCAACGGCTTAAAGGCCTTGAATGTCTGATCGGGAATGCATGAGTCTCACTGGGTTTAGCTCGATGACTCGATATCGAAGGCTGCGATGACCGCTTGGGTAATGCGATTTATATCCGATTCCTCAAGATACGGGTGCATGGGCAGGCTGACCACGTTCTGCGCAACGGCATCTCCCACAGGCAGGATTGAACTGGCGTCGGCTACAGCGGGTTGTTTGTTCAGCGGAATCGGGTAATGCACCGCACTTGGAATGCTTGCTGCCTTCAACTTTTCTTGCAAGACTTCCCGATCAGGCACTCGGATAGTGTACTGCGCCCAAGCGCTGGTGTTATGGGGTTCTAGGTAGGGGGGGTGGATGGGTGAAAGGGATGTATCCCCGCCTTCGCGGGAATGACAGTTTTCAGAAAGTGACTGGCGACCCAAAAGGCTGTTATAGGTATCGGCTACTCGTTGACGTTGAATGAGTTCTTCGTCCAGTACGGCCAGCTTGGGCAGGAGGATGGCTGCCTGTATGGTGTCCAGCCGGCTGTTCACGCCAACGCGCACATGGTGGTATCGGCGGTCTTGGCCATGGCGGGCAATTTGGCGCATGACTTTGGCCAATTCATCGTCGTTGGTAAAGATGGCACCTCCGTCGCCATAGCAACCCAACGGTTTGCTTGGGAAGAAGCTGGCGCAGGCAATAGTGCTCAGGTTACAGCTTTTGCGGCCTTTATAGCTCGCACCAAAGCTTTGGGCGGCGTCTTCAATTACGGGAATGCCGTGCTTGTTAGCAATTGAATTGATCGGGTCAAAGTCGGCGCATTGGCCATACAGGCTCACTGGAATGATGGCTTTGGTGCGGGTGGTTATGGCGGCTTCCAATAACGCCGGGTTAAGGTTATAGGTGCGGGGATCAATATCCACATAAACCGGCTTTGCACCCAACAGGGCCACTGTTTCGGCGGTGGCAATATAGGTAAAGCCGGGAGTGATGACTTCATCTCCTGGGCTAATGCCCAAGGCCATTTGGGCAATTTGCAGCGCATCGGTACCATTGGCCACGGTGATGCAGTATTTAGCGCCGGAATAGGCGGCTAGCTTTTCTTCCAACTCAGCCACCTCGGGGCCGAGGATGTATTGGCCGTGGTCCAGCACTTTCTGGATATTGGCATCTATTTGTGTTTTGAGGCACTGGTATTGGGTTTTGAGATCGATGAAGTCCATGGAGTTCACTTGGCTCGTTTGGTGAGTGTTATTCCATTCACGATGTAAAGGTCACCAGTGTGTTGGCAAGCGATTTCCGACTGCCCCTCCAAAGGCAAGTCCAGTTGTTCACCAAACTCACTCATCCAGCCAATTTGGCGGGCGGGCACACCCACCATAAGCGCATAAGGTTTAACGTCTTTGTTGATGACTGCACCAGCCCCCACAAAAGCGTATTCACCCACCGTTGAGCCACAAACGATGGTGCAATTGGCACCCAACGTAGCACCTTTTTTTACTAAGGTGTCACGGTATTCGTTTTTGCGTTCGATCAGCGAGCGTGGATTGTAGACATTGGTGAAAACCATGCTGGGGCCACAGAACACGCCCTCTTCGAGCGTGATGTTGTCGTAAACGCTGACGTTGTTCTGGATCTTACATTTGTCACCTATGGTGACTTTGTTGCCGACAAAGACGTTTTGACCAAGCGAGACGCCTTTGCCAATTTTGGCGCCCCCGCAAACATGAACCCAGTGCCAGACGCGGCTGCCTTCGCCAATTTGTGCGCCTTCGTCAACGATGGCGGTGGGGTGTACGGTGTAAGTCATCACAGTCGGCTCATAAAGGGGTGAACTTCATCGGCGTCACCCTTGACCACGTGCGCGGTACGAATGACATTGACGGTTTCGATACAATGTGTTGCGTCGGCCAAGCCATAGCCACGGCCTGCCAAGATTTCGCTGTAGCTGGTGGTGTGCAGGTCGGTAAAGCCTTCGCTGAATTCGAGTTGTTCGCCGCTGATATCGATGTTGCGGTAGGTGCTTTTCTTGCCTTGCATTTCGGTAGGGAGGTCGTTGGCGTCGATGGACAAGAACCATCTCACACGAGCGCGTTCGTATTCAAGATAGCCAGCAGCTTTTTGAATGCCGCTGTGGTGCACCACGTTGCGTTGCAACTTGCCAAAAATGAAGTGCAGCATGTCGTAGAAGTGCACGCCAATGTTGGTGGCTACGCCGAAGGATTTGCGGTTGTCGCCTTTCCAGCTTTCCATGTACCACTTGCCACGGCTGGTGATGTAGGTCAGCTCCACATCAAACTTGGTGTCTTTCGGCGCATCGGCCACTTTGTTACGCAGTTTGAGGATGGCGTCGTGGTGGCGCAGTTGAAGGATGTTGTACACGCGTTTGCCAGTCTCTTGTTCAACCAGGGCCAGCTCATCCATCAGCTCTGGGGTGGGTACCAGAGGTTTTTCGCAAATGACGTCGCAGCCCAGGCGAAGACCGGCTGCAATGTGCGGGTGGTGCAGGTAGTTGGGCGAGCAGACGGCCACGTAGTCAAGCTTTGTAGAAGGGTTACGCTTGGCTTGATGGGCAAATTCTTGAAAGCGCTCAAACTCGGTAAAAAACTCACTTTGAGGCGAGATGCTGTCGATGATGCCGACCGAGTCATTGATGTCGTAAGCCACAGACAGATTGTGGCCCAAGTCTTTGATGGCGCGCATGTGGCGTGGCGCGATGTAGCCAGCGGCGCCGATGAGGGCAAAGTTTTTCATTTAGGTTTGTCTCGTAAACATAGTCAAAAGCGAAAGACGGTAAATCCGGTTTGAGCCATGGCGTGGCGGTCATAAAGGGTTTTGAGGTCTGCGGCAACGGGCTGATGATGGGCGTTGCAATAGCTTTTGAGGATCGCAGGCGTGAGGGATCGAAACTCTTTATGCCCCACGGCAATGACCAAACTATCCACCTGGTTTTGGGCGTTGATGACGCCAAGATCGATACCATATTCGTGCTTGACTTCTGTAGCGTCAGCCCAAGGGTCGGTCACAACAACAGTGACACCCCAGCTTTGCAACTCTTTGACAAGATCGGCCACTTTGCTGTTACGAATATCGGGGCAGTTTTCTTTGAAGGTGATACCCATGACGCCAACTTTGGAGCGGGGCACGTCAATGCCGTTTTGCAGCATCCGCTTGATCACGTTGCGTGCGGCATAGCGGGCCATGTTGTCGTTCATGCGGCGGCCAGCCAGGATGATTTGCGGGTGGTAACCCAACTCTTCGGCTTTATGCGTCAGGTAATACGGGTCCACACCAATGCAGTGCCCCCCCACCATGCCGGGCCGAAATGGCAGGAAATTCCACTTGCTGCCTGCAGCTTCGAGTACTTCGAGCGTATCAATCCCAATTCGTTCGAAGATGACTGACAGCTCATTGACGAAGGCGATGTTGAGGTCACGTTGACTGTTCTCGATGACCTTAGCGGCCTCGGCCACCTTAAGGCTGCTGGCCTTCCAAGTACCAGCTTTGATGATGGAGTTGTAGAGCCCGTCCACCTCATCGGCCACAGTTGGGGTACTTCCGCTGGTGATCTTTCTAATGGTGGTGAGGGTGTTGACTTTGTCGCCCGGATTGATGCGCTCTGGGCTGTAACCGCAATAAAAGTCTTGGTTGAACTTGAGGCCGCTGATTTTCTCGAGTACGGGCACACACACTTCTTCTGTAGCGCCAGGGTATACAGTTGATTCGTAAATGACGATGTCGCCCCTCTTCAACACTTGGCCCACGGTTTGGCTGGCTTTAATCAGCGGGGTCATGTCTGGCCGATTGGCTTGGTCCACCGGGGTGGGCACAGTAACGATGAAGATTTGACAAGCCTTCAGGTCGTCAAACTGACTACTGTAGCTGAGTAGAACGGCCTCTTTGAGTTGAGAGGGACTGCACTCCAGGGTGTGATCTTGCCCGGATTGCAACTCGTCAATGCGCTGCTGGTTGATGTCAAACCCTAAAACCGAACGGTGTTTGCCAAATTCAACGGCGAGCGGAAGCCCTACATAGCCGAGGCCGATAATCGCGATTTTTTTCATTTTCTTTTTGATAAATAAATTCGTCTCACTATGATCAGTGCTCTAGCCCCGCTAAACCCCAATATCGAGCTTGTTCAGTTCTCATGTGGCGTTAATGTCAAACGAATCTGTACCTGACGAAAGATTTTTCAGATTTTCAATTTCACTTTTGAGAGTATCATACTCTTGCATTTTTCGCATCAAAAAATGTCTTGTTAGCGATATCCGCCGCGCAATCCCCCTCGGGGTCAGAACGTATAAGTAACCAAATTTATTTCTCGAATTTGCAAAGTGCTCTATCTTTACAAAGCCTTTATCTATGAGCGACCTAAGACAGTAATTTAAAGCGCCATAACTTACCCCAAGCTTTTGAGCGATTTCACGTTGCGTTAAGTCCGGACTTTTCTCCAATAAAAGCAGTAGCCGGAAAAGAGCATCTTCTCTTCGAAGTTCATTTTTATCAGGCATTGGTAAATCTAAATAAATGCTCCAAGCAGGCTACCGCATCTCCGCCTTGCATAAGGGGAACTTGCAAGTCAATCCAACTTCAATAGCTTATTGATCAAGCTTGATCAGTATATCACTTGAACAGCTAAATCCTGATATCGTGCTTACTTTAATAGTAGCTTCGGCGTAGCAAATCTCACCAGCCTTATGTACATTAGCACATAAACAACTGCAAATACAAACATAAAACCAAGCAGTGCAGTAGTGTTGTCTGCAAACTCATAGGCAGCAACCGCATTAACAATAGTTAACATCCAAAGGTAAGGTGCTACCTTGTAGTTGCTACCCACCACTCTCCTAAACATCAATGTGTGCAAATGCAAACTGTCTGGGTGACCTATGGGGTGCGAGCGCACAAACTTGCGCCGGTACATGCTAAAGAGCGTTTCTACAATAGGGTACAGGCCCACCAACAAGGGTGCCATAGGTGAAAAGTTGTTGCACCTGTTCACAATAAGCAATCCCAACTCAATCACCCAAAACCCCAATATGTAAGCACCAGCGTCGCCCAAGAAAATTTTGCCTAGCGGCCAATTCCAAAGGAAAAAGCCCATGACCACGGCAAACGTCATCAAACTCAAATTGACCATCACCCAGTCAGCAGCTTGGTGTGCCAAAGCAGCCAGTCCCAAAAGCACCAACGCCATAGTGCCGCTTGCCAAACCGTGAAAACCATCAATGATATTTGTCGCATTGATAAAGCCAGAAACCACCAAAACAGTCAGCCCAAAGAAAATGGGCTGAATTTGTAGCAGGTAGTCAATCCATCCAATGTCTGTGCGGCTGACGCCTACATTAAGCACAAACAAAACGAACAGAGCCGAAGCCATAGCAAGCACCAATCGTGTGCCCGTCGACACCCTGTGGGTGAGGTCTTCAATCAGCCCGCCAGCAAAAACAGGAATGCTGGCAATCAACAACCAACCGCTGAGTGAGGCAACTTCGGGCATGGTTTTGACGGCCAATGCAATTGACGCAAACAAACCCACAATGAGACCCATGCCACCCAACCTTGAAGTGGTTTGGGTGTGAAACTTCTGCACCCCTTCGTCTTTGTCGTGGCCAAAGCTGTGCAACATTGAAAAATAGCGAACAGCACCGGTGGCAACAAAGGTGACCAAGAATGCGGCCACAATGGTCCAAAAGGCTGACAGGTTGAACATGATGAAAATTTTATTTTTTAGCGTGCTGTCTAATCGATGCAATCAATCGGTGGAGGTTGGCTTCCACCGCTGCAACGTCTCCTCTATCATAATCGCTGACATCTGTGCTTAAGCCGTGGCGAATAAAGGGAAACAAACCATAACCGGGTTCAATGTAGTTGTCCTTTTCCTGTACCTTGGTTTCTAAACCCAAGGGGTATTGGTCACGACCCCGCACCGTAATTGGACCAATGGCATAAGACTGGCGTGGACCAATGGGCAGCGTGATGCTAAAACCTGCAAAGGCGCGCTTGTAAGGGGTTTGAAAGTTACCAGGCCCAGTTTTGCGGTAGTAAAGTCTCAACCGGGTATCGCCAAAGGTGTGGGTTGACATCAATTGATAACCCTCATCATTGTTCAAGAACCGCCCTTTGGTGACTGACAATGACCAAAAACCTGGGCGAACCGCATAACGTGCCGTCACAAGTGAAGGTTTGAGCGTCTCAAACCCATACGGCATGGATTGTTGATAAGAGGCTTGAATGGTGCTGAGTTTCCATTTGCTGTCTGCCGAAGTCCAGGCAGCACTTACGCTAGTTCCTTGTGTAGAGGATGACAACGACCCTTTAGACACTTCCACCCAAAGCCTGCTGTAAACGGGGCGGGTGTAATTGAACAAACTCGCGCCACGCGCAGTGAATTCCCCCATGCCCACACGTCTGAAGTAGGAGTTTGGGTCTCTAAAGTCATCGGTTTCAGTGAGTAGGCGCGTGTGATAGCCCTGCCACGAGAGGCCCTTGTAAAGGGGTAGCTCTACACCTGTGGAAATACCCGCCGAGTAGTCATAAATGCCAAACTCAGAGCCAACGGTATAAGAGGCGCTTGGGCTCAACTCAATATCAGGCCGCAAAAACTGAGACGCGGCATTTTCAACCAACCATTGGGCTGAGCGTAAATCAGTTTCCATGGCAATGGGGTCGTCCTTGAAAGCAAATGGTTTGCCTTGCGCGCACTGCCCAACGCCTTTGACAAAATAGTCAAGGCAAACAGTGTTTGTGCGTGCTTGCAAAACGGGATGTTTCAGGTAGGTAAGGGTGACAGCCACGGGGGCATCAGCAAAAGGACTTTGTGCTTGCCACTGTGCCATGACGACACCGAGCGCATCTAGACGGTTTTTACGCCAACTGCGTGGTTCGGCACGCACATGCCAAAGCAGGCCGTCCTTGCCCACAGAGATTTCAGAAAAACCGGCGCGCTCAAGCTGAACAGCAAAATCATTGGCAAACGATGTTGCTTGTTCAGCAGTGACATCGGGCGATGAAGGTGAAGAAATGTTTGCCGAAGTTGGGCTGGACATGGCACTTGTGAACAGAGGTGCCGATTGTTTATCTTGAGTTATATTGGCCGCCAACTGCCCACGTCGAACAGCCGCGCCATCGAGCGCATAGGTGAGGCTGACAGTCAATTGGCTGCGCTGCTGATCTGTGTTGTTGGTCAACTTGCGGCTGGTGCCAAGTGCCAACTGCAGGTCTGGCAAAACATTTACGCGATAGTCAAACCCTATGCGTTTTTCGCGAGTGTCAGATTCGGCAATCAATCGCAACGGGTCAGCTAGATGGACAGACACGCTCGCAAACTTGCCATGCATGAGCCCGCCTTGAGTGGCAGTGGCTGTTCCAGCGCTGATTTCCAAAGGCCCCAAATTGGCTGTGCCAACGCCATAGTATTGACGGTAAAAGGTTGCTGCACCTCCGTAGTCGGTCATGCCCAAGGCAAAGCGACTATTGAGAGGAAGCTTCCCGAAGGGCAGCTGGTACTTACCGCCAAAAGACAAATCGCGCGTGGTTGTTTTACATGAACTGTTGTACTGGTCACACCATGCATCGCCATCGTAGGTGAGTCTGCCAATGGCCTCAAGCCCCGGTGCCAGGCCAAAACCAAAATTTGTACCGCCAAACCAACCCGTTCCTGGGTAAACGCGGCCGCGCTCTGGAATTGTGTTGGACATGCTTCCAACGAGTTGACCATAGCCCAACACATCGGCGGTGGGCGTGTTGATTGCGCCTGTGTAGCCTGAAGGTGCCAACTGAGCTAATGCCACAGGTGAAGACACCCACTGAATGCAGAAAGTCCAAACAATAAAAAACCCTTTGGTTAAGCGGTAAGTTTTGATGGGTGCATTTATGGGCATAAGGGTATAAGTTGAAACCAAAAAAAAGGGGCTCGAAGAGCCCCTTTGGGAAGGCAGATAAGCTAGAGATTAGCCGCCTGTTGCAGTACCAGTTCCTGAGCCAGAACCTGAGCCAGAACCTGAGCCAGATGCAGGTGAAGTACCGGCTGAAACGGCAGCCTTCAAAGTGGCAATAGCATTTTTGATTTCATCTGCAGTTGGTGCGAAGTTTGCCTCGCCAGTGTAAGAGTTTGGCGCAGCAACTTTAACTGCAGCATTAAGTGCGTTTAAAGTGGCTTTTTGTGCGTCAGTAAATGTAACGGTGATTTTGCCGTCCACAAATGTTGCCACAGGCACAGCGGCGATAGCTGTCTTGAAATAAGCAAGAGCAGATCCGCCGGTAGCATTTTTACCAAGGTTGAACAACAAAGCACCGTAAGTATCGGTAGGCGCAGTGTCATCGGTGGCTGGTGTTGGTGCTGCAAAAATATTGAAGTCGGCAGGCAGCCCCAAAATAAACAATGCGCGAACGGCACCTTCCAAAACGGTGTCTGCTGTGAGCGTGGTAGGCGCAACGAAAGTAGATTTTCCAAGCTTGTCAGCATCGATGCCTGCAAGTTTGGCAGCGACTGTGGTCAGGGGAGTTACGCCAACAGATGCACCATTTTTGGGCGTGATGGCAGAGACCAAATTGTCGTCGGCTGTGAAACTCTGTTCCTTTTTGGAAACTTCGTCGTAGTACTGAGCAGTTGTGTTACCTGCAACATTCAGCAAAACAATGCCAGAATAAGAACCGACGTTCAGTGTGACCTTGCCGGCATCGGTAAGACCTTTGGCAGTGGTGGTTCCGGCAGCTGCGGTTGTTTTACCATCGGCTTGGTAAGCAGTGGCTGCGGCGGCATAAATGGCACCTTTAGCAGGCACAACTGTCAAATTGGTTGCAGCAGGCGAACCACCACCACCACCACCACATGCCACCAGAACGGCAGCTGACAAACCGAGCAAGGCTGCGCCTAAGAGTCTACGCTTCATGGAAATTCCTTTGAATTCTGTTGAAAAAATTGAAAAATGCCGAAAAGTGCAAAGGCGCACGTTTGTCGAACTATTTCTAATGATACACGGAAACTAATAACGGCCAAAGAAATTTTGACAGCTACTAATATTCTTGTGGGCTTGTTGCGTATTTGCAACTGTGTGGCTGCGCAGCAGGCATAGGGCGAATTTGTAGGCCCGCCCTACAATGGCCTCAACCATGCACGACGACTACACCATCACCTTTGCCTGCTACAACCAATTAGCCTACACCCAACAGTTTATAGGCAGTTTAAACCCCGCAGAGGTTGATTTTTCGCGCATTGTGGCAGTGGACAACGGCTCGACCGACGGCACCCGCGAATGGTTGCAAACCCAGGGCTTTGGCCAGGTGGTGATGAACAGCCGCAACTTGGGCTGCGGCGCAGCTTGGAACCAAGGTGCCTTGGCCATTCAGTCCAAATGGACGGTGGTGATGAACAACGATGTGGTGTGCGCCAAAGGTTGGCTTTCAAACCTGCTGGCCTCGGCCGAGCAACACCAGTTGCAAATAGCGAGCCCTGCCATGGTGGAGGGTGAGCTTGACTACAACCTAGAGGCATGGGCCCAGCAAGCATCGCTAAAAATGCAAGGCCACTGCCGTTTAGGGGCGCCACACGCTGTGTGCATGGCCATTCGTGAGGATGTGTGGAGCGACATAGGCTACTTCATGCCTGTGCCCAAACTGTTGGGCTATGAGGACGGCATTTTTTTTCAGCGCGCGTTTGAAAGCAACCTCAAAACTGGCACTGTTGGCGATGCATGGTTACACCATTACGGCATGACCACCCAAAAGGCTTTGAAGCTTGAAAAAAAAATGAACGAGCGGGACAGTTTGGGCAGCCGCAGTTTGATGAAGTTGTATATGGGGCAAGGGTGGTGGCAGAGAAAGATGGGCAAACACCTTAAAACAACGCGCTTAGCGCAATGTCAACAAAACGAACGACAACAATTTGGCATGACTGTGCATGCCCTGAGCAAAGGCGCTGCGACAGAATGGGTGTGGCTGTGAGTGAACTAAAATTTAGCAATTCACCAGCCTTGGCTAACGGCTAACCAGGACCCAACATGTACCTCACGATAGAACAAGTTTTAGAGCGCAACAAAGCCCGAGGCTATGGCTACGACGAAAACAAAAAACTCAGACCTTTGTCCAGTGAAGAGTTCTACACCATTTCTTGCGAAATGGGTTTGAACCAAGACAACCCGCAATACAGAAGGATGTTTGATAAATTTTCAAAGTGGGTGGTTCGCACTTTGAAGGTCAAAACCGGTTTGGAAATTGGCAGTGGCCCAGGTTATTTTCTGTACTCCCTCAACAAGCTAGGGCTTGAAACACGAGGCATGGATGGCAATTCGTTCAGCCAGGCGTACTTCAAATCCAAGCACCCAGAGTTTGCTGACCGCTATCACCTTGACCCATTTTTTGAGCAAAGCTATGGCG
>JACCDN010030087.1_pt1 | contig 50582 bp, 52 predicted proteins | sample 7441691 | NCBI WGS metagenome assembly JACCDN01 (sample SAMN15323439, study PRJNA562643) | freshwater metagenome | isolation source: river surface water | place: USA:Blue River Watershed | collected 2017-08-16 | reverse complement strand
CCGATCGACGCGAAACCTGCCGCGATGAGGATGACGGCGGGAATTGCCAACAACGCGAGCGGCGACAGGACGAGCCCCATTGCCTGCATGACGATGAGGAACCCCACCGCGTAGACGCCGCCTCGCAGGAGGGCGAGGGAAATCTCGCCGATTGCGACGTCCAACGGCCCCAGCGACGTCAGCAACATCGTCTGGTACAACTTTCCGAAGTTCAGTTTGAAGAACACGTTCCAGGTCGAATCATAGATTGCACCGTTCATCGCGGACACCGCGAGAAGGGCGGGGGCGATGTACGCGCCATACGGGATCGACGTGCCATCGACATCGATTGCGCCGATGATTCCGCCGAGTCCGACGCCCATCGAGAACAGGTAGAAGACCGGCTCGAAGAACCCACTGAGGATGATGAGGTAGTTGTTCGACATCGTCGCGCGCAGACCGCGCTCGATAACCGCGCGGGCGTTGCCGTTCGACATTCCGCCGAATCGGCGACGAGGAGTCGTCACGGCGCTCACTTGGTCAACCGCTTTTCGAACGCGCGGCGCATGAAGTGCGCCCCGACGAGTGCATACGTCACGAGAACGCCGAGGTGCAGGACCGTCAACCAGATGGGCTCTTCCATTCCGTAACTGGCGACTCGACCGAGTTGGCTGGCGTGCCACAGCGGGGAAACCCACGCGACCCATTCGAGCCAGTCAGGAATCTGCGAGATGGGGAAGAAGGTTCCCGAGAACAGGAACATGGGCATGACGATGAGTCGCTGGATGAGCGCGAACTGACCCGTGTCGTCCTCGAGTTGCGCCGCGAACGCGGCCAGCGGTGTCATCACGGAATAGGCGCCGAGAATCGAAATCGGGATGACCAGCCAACCCGTCGACAACGGCACAGCGCCGAACGCAACGATTGCCGCATAGAACAGCCCGGCCGTGAATGCGAAGCGCATCGCCAGGTGAACGAGGAATCCACCCACGATCTGTCCGGGGGTGATGGGCGTCGCGTGAATCGCGAAAAACACCTTGTGCCACTTGAATCCGCTGAGGACGGGATACATGCCCTCTTCGGCGCCGACGGTCAAGATTGTCGACATCAGCATCGCCGGGGCGACGTAGACGAGGTACGGGACGCCCTCAATCCCTTGCGGGACCAGTGTCGACATGCCGACACCGAGGGCCAGCAAATAGATGATGGGATTTCCGAAACTGGAGGTGACGACGTAACTGATGTACCCGCGCATTTCGCGCAGGCGCAACTCGGTGACGTACCACCAACCCCAACGGCGCGGTCGTGCTGCGTCTTCGAGGATCTTCTCGACAGACGTCATTCGACGAGCGTCCTACCGGTGAGGCGCAGGAACACATCCTCGAGCGAGGATCGACGGACAAGGCTGGTTGTGGGGTGGTGTCCGCGCTTGGTGATTTCCGCCAAGTCGCGCTCGCCGTTGTCGCTGTAAATGAGGATGCGGTCGGGGAGGATCTCTTGGCGGTCTCCGACATCGGAGATTGCCTTCGCAACGGTCGCGTTCTTGTCCGAGCCGTAGCGAACTTCCAGAACCTCGCGGCTCGAATATTCCTTGATCAACTGCGCCGGCGAACCTTCCGCCATAATCGCTCCGTTGTCGACGACGATGATGCGGTCACAGAGCTGCTCGGCCTCGTCCATGTAGTGGGTGGTCAGAATGAGTGTCGTGCCGCGTTCCTTGAGGCGGAACAGGCGATCCCACAGGATGTGTCGAGCCTGCGGGTCCAGACCCGTCGTCGGCTCGTCCAAAAGGAGCATCTGGGGGTCGTTCATGAGCGAACGCGCAATCGTCAGTCGGCGCTTCATGCCGCCGGAGAGAGGCTCAACCTTCGCCTTGGCGCGATCGGACAGTTGCGCAAACTCGAGTAATTCGTCTGCTCGCTTTGCGGCTTCGGCGCGGGGCATCCCGAAAAATCGACCATACGCAACGAGGTTCTCGCGAACGCGAAGTTCCTGGTCAAGATTGTCTTCCTGCGGAACAACGCCCAGTTGCGAGCGAATCGCCGGTCCGTCGAGGTTCGGGTCAAGCCCCAGCACTTCCAACGACCCGGAGGTGCGCGTCGAGACGGACGCAATCATCTTCATCGTGGTGGATTTGCCGGCGCCGTTCGGACCGAGCAAACCGAACGACTCTCCGCGAGGTACCTCAAAGGAGATGCCGTTGACGGCGGTGAAATCGCCATAGGTCTTGGTGAGCGCTTCGGCGCGAATTACGGGGTGTGACACAAGCACCTATCCTAGACCCATGGCTACTCCCCGTTTCGGAGGCGGTCGTCGGTCTGGCGGGAGCGAACCCGAGGGTCCGAAGGCAACGTTCCGACAGCTTCTCCCCTACCTGCTCGAGCACCGGGGAATCCTCTTCACGGTAATCGGGTTGAGCATCGTCGGGGCAGGCGCCTCACTCGCCCAACCGCTCATCGTGTCGCAGGTCATCAACTCTGTACAGGCGGGAACCGACCTCGGGTGGCTCGTTCCCGCTCTCATCGGTCTCGTGATCGGTGGCGCGTTACTGTCGAGCGTTCGCCACTATCTGCTGCAACGCACCGGTGAATCGGTCGTCTTGTCATCCCGCCGACACCTTGTTTCGCGCTTGCTCAACCTGCCAATCAGCGAATTCGATGCACGGCGCACGGGTGACCTGGTCTCGCGAGTCGGCGCCGACTCGACGATGCTGCGAGCGGTTCTCACGCAGGGACTGGTCGAGGCCGTCGGCGGTTCAGTCACGTTTGTTGGCTCCATCATCGCAATGCTGTTCATCGATGCCATGCTGTTCGGCTTGACCTCGACCGTCGTTGTCGTGTCGATGCTCGTCGTCATCGTTCTGTCTCGTCGCATCCGCAAATATTCGCGACTCGCGCAGGACCGCGTCGGTGCGCTCACCGCATCGGTTGAACGTTCCATCTCGGCTGTTCGCACCGTTCGCGCAGCAAATGCTGTCGATCGCGAGATTCGAGTTGTCGACGAAGAGGCCAAGGAGGCGTGGAGCGCCGGTCTTCAGGTCGCGCGAATCTCCGCCTTCGTTGTCCCCATCTCGTCCATCGCGATGCAGGTGTCTTTCCTCGTCGTCCTCGGTGTCGGCGGATTCCGTGTGGCAAGCGGCGCAATTACCGTCGCACAACTGGTGTCCTTCATCTTGTTCCTGTTCATGATGATCATGCCCCTTGGCTCGGCGATTGGCGCCTTCACGTCGGTCGCACAGGCGCTCGGAGCTCTCGGGCGCATCCGCGAAATCATCGACCTCCCGTCCGAGACGGATACCGACGCACCGAGCGAATCCCTGGCCAACGGCCTCGGGCCAGTCGCGGTGTCGTTCGATTCCGTGTCGTTTGCGTACAGCCCCGAAACCCCAATCCTGCACGACGTGACGTTCAACGTTCCGACGGGAAAGCGCGTTGCGCTTGTCGGTCCGAGTGGGTCGGGAAAGTCGACGATCCTCTCGCTCATCGAACGCTTTTACGATTCGACAACGGGAACCATCTCCGTTGGGGGCCACGACATCAAGGCCCTTGACCGCACCCAATTGCGTGCGTCCATCGGCTACGTCGAACAGGATGCCCCCGTGCTCGCCGGCACTCTGAGGGACAACCTCACGCTCGGCGCTCCGGACGCCACCGATGACGAATGTCTCGCGGTTCTCGCGGAAGTCAACCTGTCCAACCTCGTCACCCGCGCGGATGCCGGTTTGCTGGCGCAAGTCGGCGAAGGCGGAGTTCTGTTGTCGGGTGGTGAGCGTCAACGACTTGCAATCGCCCGCGCGCTGCTGATGGCTCCCCCGATTCTTCTGCTCGACGAATCGACGTCAAGCCTCGACGGACTCAACGAGCAATTGATGAAGGACGCAATTGATCGAGTTTCCGCCAACCGCACGCTCATCGTCATTGCACACCGACTGTCCACGGTCATCGACAGCGACCGCATCGTCGTTCTCGACAAGGGACACGTGCTGGGCGCTGGAACGCACGAGGAACTCGTCGCGTCCGTCCCGCTGTACCGCGAACTCGCGGAAACGCAGTTGCTGACCAGCGACTAGGCGAAGTCGGCGTCGGGCCCGAGCGTCGGGATGAACGAACTCGGTGCGTTGAACCCGTAGGCCAACATGCCCTTCGATTCGCGGAGGTAACACGTTCCGCACAACGATTCGTACGTCACGTCGTCGCCGTCAATGGCGACCTGGGCACCGTCGAAGATGAATTCGCCGTTGACCTTGCGGCCGTTGAACATAGCCTTGCGTCCACAACGACAAATCGTCTTGAGCTCTTCAAGGGCATGCGCGATTTCGAGCAGACGGCGCGAACCGGGGAACGCGATGGTTTGGAAGTCGGTGCGGATTCCGTAGGCAAGAACAGGAACGTCGTCGAGGATCGCGATGCGCAGAAGATCGTCAACCTGGTCGACGGAGAGGAACTGGGCCTCATCGATGAGCAAACAGGCAACATCTTGGCCGCTCGTCGACTTCGTGTTCGCGCGGTAAGCGTCGAACATCGTTCGCACATCGTCGTGCGGGCCGATGATGAAGTTCACTTCGCGCTCGACACCGAGACGCGACACGATCGACGCCTTACCCTTCGTGTCAACTCGCGGCTTCGCGATGAGGACCTGCTGACCGCGTTCAGCGTAGTTGTAGGCCGCCTGCAACAACGCCGTGCTCTTGCCGCTGTTCATCGCGCCATATCGGAAGTAAAGCTTCGCCATGGCTCCAGATTACCGAAGCAAGGTCGTTACTCTCGGTTCCCGTGCAGGCGTATCGTGAAGTCATGAGAACAGCCGCGCCGAGATCACGCCGGGGCCGTCGCGCGCCGGTGTTGGGTGTTCTTGCGCTGGCTGTTACGCCAATCATCGCCCTCGCGGGCTGTGCGTCGACGGAAATCGATGGCATCGTCGAAAAGTTCGTCGACGCAGGCGGAACGTGTGCAGCATCGAGTCCGCTGGAAGAGCCCCTCGCCGTCGCTGCAGTCGAGTGCGATGAAGGAGCCCGCCTCTACCTGTTCACGGGTGACGACCAACGCTCCACCTTCGTCAAGACAGAACTCGAGACGAACGCCGACATTCGCGCGAGAACTCACATCATGCTGTCGGGCGAGAACTGGCTGATCATCGACCGCATCGCCGTGATTGTGCAGGTGATGCCGTCACTTCACGGCATTATTCAAGGTCGAAACGGGGCAAACCCCTAAGAACGTTCAGCCATCTCGACGACGTTTTTCAACAGCAGCGCACGGGTCATGGGACCGACACCGCCTGGATTGGGCGAAACCCACGCAGCCACGTCACGGACATCGGGATCGACGTCGCCCGCAATGCGAGTTGACCCGTCTGCGTTCGTGACGCGCGAGACGCCAACGTCCAGGACAATCGCACCGGGCTTGACATTTGCCGCAGTCACAATCGACGGCGAACCCGCCGCTGCGACAATCACATCGGCACCTCGCAGGTGCTCATCAAGGTTGCGGGTTCCTGTGTGTGTCAGCGTGACGGTCGCGTTGACTTCTTTCCGCGTCAGCAACGAGCCAATCGGGCGCCCAACGGTGATCCCGCGTCCAATCACAACCACGTTCAGTCCGTCCCACGACAGCCCGTGGTGTTCGACCAACTCGATGACCCCACGAGGCGTGCACGGCAGCGGCGAATCGATCGGTCCCGACGCACGATTGACCAGTCGGCCCAAGTTCATCGGGTGCAGACCGTCAGCGTCCTTGTCAGGGTCAATGCGCTCGAGAATCGCGTCGGTGTCGATGTGCTTCGGCAACGGCAACTGCACGATGTAACCCGTGACGTCAGGATTCGCGTTGAGTTCGTCGATGGCGGCTTCGACTTCGGCCTGCGTTGCGGTCTCAGGCAGATCACGGCGAATCGAGGCGATGCCGACTTCGGCACAATCCTTGTGCTTCCCGCCCACGTACCACTGCGAACCGGGGTCACTGCCGACAAGCACGGTCGCAAGTCCGGGAACGATTCCGCGTTCCGCCAAGCGCGCAACGCGCGCGGTGAGTTCGGTCTTGATAGCGGCGGCGGTCGCCGTGCCATCAAGAATCCGTGCCGTCATGAGCGCCTTACTGAACGAGGCCGGGGTACAGCGGGAATTCGTCCGTCAATGCCTTGACGCGGGCGCGCTGTGCGGCGATGTCGGGGTTCGGCATCAGGGCGTGCGCAATGACGTCAGCAACCTCGACGAACTCGGCGTCGCCGAATCCGCGCGTTGCCAGAGCAGCAGTTCCGATTCGAACACCCGAGGTGACCATCGGGGGGCGCGGGTCGAACGGAACCGAGTTGCGGTTGACCGTGATTCCGACTTCGTGCAGCAGGTCTTGAGCCTCTTGCCCGTTGACAGCCGAGTTACGAAGGTCTGCGAGTACGAGGTGCACGTCGGTTCCGCCGGTGAGGACGTCCAAACCGGCGCCAGTTGCATCGGCAGAGGTCAGGCGCTCGGCGAGAATCTGCGCGCCGCGAATGGTGCGAGCCTGGCGGTCCTTGAATTCGTCGGACATGGCGAACTTAAATGCGGTCGCCTTCGCCGCGATGACGTGCATCAACGGTCCACCCTGCTGTCCGGGGAAGACGGCCGAGTTGAGCTTCTTGCCCAGCTCTTCGTCGCGGGACAGGATGAGTCCGGCACGCGGGCCACCCAGCGTCTTGTGAACCGTCGTCGACACGACGTCGGCGTAAGGGATCGGGCTCGGGTGAAGTCCGGCGGCGACGAGTCCCGCAAAGTGAGCCATGTCGACCCACAACTTGGCGCCAACCTCGTCGGCGATCTCGCGGAACGCCGCGAAGTCGATGTGACGGGGGTACGCACTCCATCCCGCGATGATGACCTGCGGCTTGTGCTCGAGTGCCTTGTCGCGAACGACGTTCATGTCGATGAGGAACGTCTCGGGGTCAACACCGTAGGAAACCGCGTTGTACAGGCGACCAGAGAAGTTCAACTTCATTCCGTGCGTGAGGTGGCCGCCGTGAGCGAGTTCGAGACCGAGGATGGTGTCGTCCTTGGTCGCAATCGCGTGAAGAACAGCAGCGTTCGCGGTCGCACCCGAGTGGGGCTGCACGTTGGCGAAAGCAGCACCGAACAACGTCTTGGCGCGCTCGATCGCAAGCGATTCGGCAATGTCAACAAACTCGCAACCGCCGTAGTAGCGCTTTCCGGGGTATCCCTCGGCGTACTTGTTGGTGAGGACGGACCCCTGCGCCTGAAGAACGGCACGGGGAACAAAGTTCTCGGATGCGATCATCTCGAGATAGTCACGCTGGCGACCGAGTTCGAGGTTCAACACCTCGGCAATTTCGGGGTCAACCTCGGACAGAGGGGCGTTGAAACTGGAGTGCTGGCGATCGGTCACGGTTCTCCTCGCAGAACGGGCGTTTGTAGTCCCATTCTAGTTAGCGAACAGCGTCCGTTCCCTGCGCCTCGCAACAATTGCAACGCTCGCACCAAGGACAAGGATTCCCGCTCCGAGATAAGGCAACGCGGCAATTCCGAGCGGCACGAGCAGCACCCCACCGAGGAACGAACCGGAACCGATTCCCAGATTCCAGGCGGTCGTGCGCATTGCGCCGGCAAAATCGCGCAGCCTGGGACTGGCGAGCTCCATGATGTACTGACCGAAGAGCGGCTCGGTGACGGCAAATCCAAGGCTCCAGAGCGCGACCGCGATGATCGCGGCAAATTGCGAACCGGCAACCAGATTGAGGATCACCATCATGGACGCCATGTACAGAATGGCGAGCGCCAGGTTTCGCGACAGATTGCGGGGGTTGCGACCCAGCCTCTCGGCCACGACGATTCCGATCGTACCGCCCACCCCGTACGCGGCAAGCGGAGCCGCGACCGTCAACGTCGTGAAGTGCGACACCTCGATGAGGAAGGGGGCGATGTAGGGGTAGAACAGGTTTCCGCCGCCGACAACGAGGAAGACCCCCGAAACACCCAGCAGCACCATGCTGAAGGACTCGTCCTTGAGGAGCGACTGTTTCGCCGCCTCTGAGTCACTGTGCGGGTTGGGCACCGGGGTCAACAGGAAATAGAGACTCGCACTGGCGCCGATCGTCAGTGCGGTCATGATGAGGAACGCCGAGCGCCAGTCTGAAATAGCCGACAGCGCCGAACCGAGTGGCAGCCCCGCGATGAATGCGAGGTTGGCGCCGGCCGAGATGAAGAGGAAGCCCCGCGATCGCCACTTGGCGGGAAGCATCGTCGTGACGTAACCCGTCGCGATCATCCAGAACATTCCGTTGCCGAAACCGCCGATGATGCGAGATGCGAACAACACCTCGTACGACGAGGTCACCGACGCCATGATGTTGGACACGGTGAACAGAGTCACCGACGTGATGAGCAACGACTTGCGGCTGAAACGCCTCGTCGTCAGTGACAACGGGATGGCGGTGAGGACGACGGTCGCGGCCCAGACGGACACGAGAAAGCCGATTTGGGATGTGCTGACGTTGAGGTCGGCCGACATATTGGGCAACATGCCCGTTGGCAAGAATTCGGAGGTCACCGTCGCGAACACCGTGAATCCGATGGCCGCCATCGCCGCCCAGGGGAATCGGTCGGTGGTCGGGGCTTCGGTGCTCACAGGTTCGACACTATCGCCCGCCGGCGATGCCTTCGAGTCGTTGTTGGCCGGCGCGAAGAGCGCGAAGCGCGCCGAGAATCGCGACCAAATCGACGAGTTCCTGCATCGCGGCACCGACGATCGCGGGCAGATACCCCGCCGCAGCAATCCCCATCAGCGCGACGGAAAACGCAATTCCCCACCAGATGGACTGCAGGGCGATGCGAACCGTTCGTTGGCCAATAGAAACGGCACGCGCGACGCGTGAAATGTCATCGAGCAGGATGACGATGTCGGCGCTTTCCGCGGCGGACGTCGATCCCTTGGCCCCCATGGCGATGCCCACGTCGGATACCACGAGGACGGGAGCGTCGTTGACGCCGTCACCCACCATCACGACGGGTCGAGGTTGGGCAGCGCGAATCGCCTCGACCTTGTCTTCCGGGAGACATTCGGCGCGCACGTCGTCGATACCGAGTTCCGCGCCGACGTGCTTGGCGACAGGCTCGATGTCGCCGGTCAACATCATGATGTGTTCAACCCGAAGGGCACGAAGAGCGGCGAGTGTCGCCGGTGCGTCCGGCCGAATCTCGTCTCGAAGAGTTACCGAACCCGCGAACTGTCCATCAATCGCGACATACACCGCGGCTTCTCCCGCGGCGAGAGTAAGGGGCGGGACGCCCGTGGCGATGCTGGCAACGTATTTCGGTTTGCCGACGAAGACCGTCCGACCCTCGATGACGGCCTCGACACCGTGCGTTGCAACCTGTTGTGCACCGACGGCTTCCTTGAGGGGCAATTCTCGTTCGGCTACCGCGTCGCGCAGAGCACCCGCGAGAACGTGCGAGGAATATTGTTCGGCCGATCCGACAAGGACGAGCAGTTCGTCGGGTTCCATCGCGACCGCATTGACGGCGACCACCCGAGGAGTTCCGTGAGTCAGCGTCCCCGTCTTGTCGAACGCAACGGATTTCGTTCGGGCAAGTCTCTCGAGTGTTCCCGCGTTCTTGATGACGATTCCCGACTTCGCAGCACTCGACATTCCCGCCATAAACGCCACCGGTGCGCCGATCAACAGCGGGCAGGGGGTGGCCACAACCAGTACCTCGGCGAAGCGTTGCGGGTCGCCTCCCAACCACCACGCGACACCGGCGATCGCATAGGACACGAGCGTGAACGGCACGGCGTAGCGGTCGGCAAGACGAACCAGTGGCGCCTTGCTGCCCTTTGCCTGCTTGACGAGTTCGACGATGCGTTGGTACTGCGAATCGGCCGCCAGCGCGGTCGCGGTGATGTCCACCGCACCAAACCCGTTGAGCGAACCGGACATGACGGCGTCCCCGTCGACCTTCTCAACGGGCAGGCTCTCGCCCGTCAACGACGATTCATCGAAGGTTCCGGTGACACTCACGAGGGCAGAATCCACGGGGACAATCTCGCTTGGCCGAACGAGCAACCTGTCGCCCACGGCGACCTGCGAAACCGCAACGTCCTCGAGAGACCCATCCGCTCGATAGCGGTGTGCAACCTGGGGGACGTGTGCGAGAAGCGCGCTCAGTTCGCGTTCGGCCCGACCGGCCGCGAAGTCCTCGAGGGCTTCACCACCGCTCAGCATGAAGACGATGACGAGGCTCGCCCAATGTTCGCCGACAGCCACGGTTGCGATAATCGCGGTGACCGCGAGCACGTCGAGCCCGATGTGCCCGCGCAGCATCGCGCGAACCATCTGCCAGCCCTCGCGCGCAGCAATTGCCAGGCCGAAGAGCGACAGCGTCCACGCGGCAGCGACGGGCATCGCTGCCCATTCGAGGATTCCGCCAATCGCCGCCACGACGAGCGCGAGACCCACAACGGGGTATCGACGGACGAGCGCGACGGCGGTCACGTCAGTAACTCGCTAGGAGGCGAGTCGCTTCTGCAGGTTGGCGTCGAGAGTGGCAAGGAACTCTTCGGTGGTTTCCCACTTCTGGTCCGGTCCAACGAGAACGGCGAGGTCCTTCGTCATGTGACCGGCCTCGACCGACGCGACAACGACCTCTTCGAGGGTCGTCGCGAAGTCGATGAGCTTCTGGTTGCCGTCCAACTTTCCGCGGTGCTGCAGTCCACGCGTCCACGCGTAGATCGACGCGATCGGGTTCGTCGAGGTGGGCTTGCCAGCCTGGTGGTCGCGGTAGTGGCGCGTGACCGTTCCGTGTGCGGCTTCCGCTTCGACGATCTTGCCGTCGGGAGTCGTCAGAACCGAGGTCATGAGACCGAGCGAACCGAAACCCTGTGCAACAGTGTCCGACTGGACGTCACCGTCGTAGTTCTTGGTGGCCCAGACGTAACCGCCCTCCCACTTCATCGCGCTCGCGACCATGTCGTCGATGAGGCGGTGTTCGTAGGTGATGCCGGCTGCCGCGAACTTGTCGGCGAACTCGGCGTCAAAGATCTCCTGGAAGATGTCCTTGAATCGTCCGTCGTACGCCTTGAGAATCGTGTTCTTGGTCGACAGGTAGACGGGGTAGTTGCGAGCGAGACCGTAGTTGAGCGACGCGCGAGCGAAATCGCGGATCGAATCGTCGAGGTTGTACATCGCCATCGCGACGCCGGCTCCGGGAGCCTGGAACACCTCGAACGACTGCGCCTCGGTGCCGTCTTCGGGCTGGAAAGAGATCGTGAGAGTTCCTGGGCGGTCGAACGTGAAGTCCGTCGCGCGGTACTGGTCACCGAACGCGTGACGACCGACAATGATCGGCTTGTTCCAGCCGGGAACCAGGCGGGGGATGTTCGAGATGATGATCGGCTCGCGGAAGATCACGCCGCCGAGGATGTTGCGGATCGTGCCGTTGGGGCTCTTCCACATCTTCTTGAGGCTGAATTCGGTCACGCGGGCTTCGTCCGGCGTGATGGTCGCGCACTTGACGCCGACACCGTGCTTCTGGATTGCCTTGGCCGCGTCGATCGTGATCTGGTCGTCCGTCTCGTCGCGCTTCTGAATCGAGAGGTCGTAGTACTCGAGCGTGAGGTCGAGGTACGGGTGGATGAGGCGGTCCTTGATGAACTGCCAAATAATGCGGGTCATTTCGTCGCCATCGAGCTCGACAACAACACCGTCTACCTTGATTTTCTCCACGTTGAGCCTTTCGTTACACGCGTTCTTCTATTCTACTTCCGACGTAGGCTTGAGTCATGACCGATTTCCGCCTCGCAGAACTCAGCGCCTCGACGATTGTCGCGGCCAACAATCTGACCCTTCGCCCCGGTCAGCAGAACTTCATCGCGCCCGTCTCGTATTCGATGGCGGACGCGTTCACCAACCCCAGCACAACCTGGGCGCGTGTCGTCCTCGCGGGTAATGACGTAGTCGGATTCATCCGCGGAAACTTCGATTCGGGCCACCCCCGCGAGGAGTTCCGCGCGTGCCTGTGGCGTATCAACGTGGCCGCCGAATGGCAGGGCAAGGGCGTCGGCCGTTTCGCAGTTCAGGCGCTTCTCGACGAGGCACGTGCTCGCGGATTCCAGCGCATCACGGTCATCTGGGAAGCCGGCGACATGGGACCCGGAGACTTCTTCACGCGAATCGGCTTCACGCCCGTTGGCGAGACCGAATACGGCGAGATCATCGGGGAAATCCAAGTCTAGACACGGTGGTATCAATTTGATACCATGGTGTTATGGCAATGACACTTCGACTCCCTGACGTCCTCGACAACGACCTTTCCGATGTCGCCGACCTCCTGGGAATTTCCAAACAGCAAGTCGTGACGCAAGCGCTCGAGATATTCGTCGAGGCACAAAAGAGTCGTCTTGAAATGCGTCGCACCGTCGAGATGATTCTCGAACGTGATGCCGAATTGATGAAGCGACTGGAAGACTCGTGACCCGATACCTGAGCCTCGAAGGCTTTGTCGTCGAGCTTGAGGCCATTGGGTTTCATGTTCGCGATCTTGGCCTTGTGCACTCGGCGATTGAACGACCAGCGACGACGCTCAGGGGCCAAGACGCCTACCCCACGCTCGAATTGAAGTGTGCGGCACAAACCGAATCACTCGCGCGAAACCACCCGTTCATGGACGACAACAAGAGGTCGTCCTGGATCGCGCTGAACCACCTGCTTCGCATCAACGGATTCTTTCTCTTCGCCACCAAGGACGAAGCGTTCGGCTACATCCAAGGTGTCGCAACGGGTCGATTGACGTTGGACGAGTCCGCGGCGTGGATCGCCGCTCACCGACGGGAAATCTAGGCATTTCCCGTCGTAGCCTCCGCTTAACCTTAAGGCGAATGAGGGGAGAAACATGGTTAGTGCGAGCTTCAAGAATCCCAACGGGACTCGAACGTACGTCGATCTGAATGACGAATACGGTGCGATCATTTTTCACTGCGAAACCGGCATTTCGGAATGCGTTCACCGATTGGGCGCGGAAGGCTACGAGCGATTCTTTGAGGCACTGGGCAAGCCCCTCGCCGAGGACGTCTTCGCGTCAATCACGCTATCACTGCGTTCGAACGTCAAAAAGGTCCATCGCCTAATTCACACTGATCTGACAACCACCGAATTCACGTGGGGTTAGCCAGCTTTAGTGGAAGAAGTGGCGCTCACCCGTGAAGTACATGGTGACGCCGTCGGCCTCTGCAGCAGCGATGACTTCTTCGTCACGGACGGAACCGCCGGGCTGAACGATTGCGGTGACCCCCGCGTCGAGCAAGACCTGAAGTCCGTCGGCGAAGGGGAAGAACGCGTCGCTCGCGGCAACGGAACCAGGCGCTCGATCGCCCGCACGCGAGACGGCGAGGTGGCACGAATCGATGCGATTGACCTGGCCCATTCCGACACCGACCGAGGCGCCGTCCTTGGCCAACAGAATCGCGTTCGACTTCACCGCGCGGCAGGCGCGCCACGCGAATTCAAGGTCGGCGATTGTCTTCGCGTCAGCAGGCTCACCCGTGACGAGTGCCCACTCGAGTGACGGGGCAAAGTGTCGGTCAGCGTGCTGGACGAGGAAACCACCGGAAATCTGACGCACGTCGCGGCCTTCCGGTTCGTAGCCTTCGGGCAACTGCAACAACCGGAGGTTCTTCTTCGCGGTCAGAATCTCAAGGGCGGCGGGCTCGAATCCGGGAGCAACTATGACCTCGGTGAAAATCTCGACGATCGACTCGGCGGCGGCCTTCGTGATGACGCGATTCGCCGCGATGACTCCGCCGAACGCTGACACGGGGTCACACGCGTGCGCGCGAGCGTGCGCAGTAGCGATGTCCTCGGCCACGGCGATTCCGCACGGGTTTGCGTGCTTGATGATGGCGACGGCCGGGCGGTCGTGGTCGAACGCGGCACGCAAGGCGGCGTCCGCATCGACAAAGTTGTTGTACGACATCTCTTTGCCGTGCAGCTGGACAGCCTGCGCAATTCCGTGAGCCCCGACTGTTCCGTACAGGGCCGCGGCCTGGTGCGAGTTCTCGCCGTAGCGCAGAGTGTCGAGCTTGTCTGCTGCAATGCGGAGAGCGGGCGCGAATCCCGACTCGTCATGTGGGAATTCGTTCTGCATCCACGTCGCAACTGCCGAGTCATATCCCGCGGTGTGTGCAAACGCCTTGCCCGCGAGGACGCGTCGCTGCTCGAGAGTTGTTCCGCCCACCGCAATCGACTCCACGATCTGACCGTAATCAGCGGGATCAACAACAATCGCTACGTTGTTGTGGTTCTTTGCCGACGCTCGAACCATCGCGGGACCACCGATGTCGACGTTCTCGATGACCGTCTCAGCCGGCGCGCCCGAGGCGACCGTCGCGGCGAAGGGATACAAGTTCACGACAATGAGATCGAACGGTTCGATTCCCAGTTCCGACAATTGGCTGACGTGCGAGTCGTATCGCAGGTCGGCAAGAATCCCGCCGTGGATTGCGGGGTGCAACGTCTTGACCCGGCCGTCCAAGGATTCCGGAAAACCGGTGACCTCTGACACCTCCTGAACCGCGAAACCCGCATCGCGAATGGTCTGGCACGTCGAGCCGGTTGAGACGAGTGCGACTCCTGACGCCGACAACGCGGAGGCGAGTTCGATGAGCCCCGACTTGTCACTGACCGAGATCAGCGCGCGACGAATCTGAATGCGGTCACGCTCGCGGTCGGGTGCGGGAAGTGCGGAAACCATCTAGTTCTCCTCGATTGCGGATTCTCGTCCCGCGATGTCACGAACGACATCGGCGAGCAGTTCTCGTTCAACAACTTTGATTCGGTCGTGCAGAGTTTCTTCGGTGTCGCCGGCGAGCACAGGAACACGCTGTTGGGCAAGAATCGGTCCGGTGTCAACACCGTCGTCGACGACGATGACACTGGCCCCCGTCGTTGGCACTCCCGCTTCGAACGCATCGCGAACGGCGTGGGCGCCGGGGAATTCGGGCAAATACGCGGGATGCGTGTTGAGGAGCATCGGCGCGAAGCGGTGAACGAAACCGGTCGGAAGAAGTCGCATGAAGCCCGAGAGAATCACGAGGTCGGGGGTGTGGGATTCGACGGCATCGGCCAGTTGCGTGCCCCATGTCTCACGGTCTTCGCCTGCCTCAAGGCGTTCGATGAAGGTAGGAATTCCGAAGTGTCGCGCGTGGTCGAGCCCCGGTGCGTCGACGTCGGAACCGACAGCGACGACGTCGGCCGGGATGAGCCCAGCTGCACACCCGTCGAGAAACGCGCGAAGGTTCGAGCCACTACCCGAAATGAGGACTACGACACGAACCATAAGCCTGAGTTTACCGAGTGCGCATGTCGACCGAGCGGGCGACCTCGGTCGGCAATGGGCGAATCAGACGCGCTGCAGACCCGGCGAGAGTCCCGACGAGAACTATCCCGCCCCAGGCGAGGGCAACGTCGGCGGGGTCCACCCCGACGAAAACGAATCGGCCTGGCCCGGCTGAACCCGACGCAAAAGCGCCGACAACAAAGAACAGGATTCCGGAGAAGAAAGCGGTGACGACACCGAGCACGCCCGCGCGGGCGTAGTCAGTTCCGCCCGTCGTGTCGAAATAGCCAGCCTTCTCGACGATCCCCCACGACAGTCGGCCGGCGACAAGGGCGACGACCAGGGTGGGGACGATGAGGATGGGCCAACCGACGACAACCGAGTCAGCGGGGATGGCACCCAGCAGCGGGATTGCGGGGAACGCCCCGATCGTTGCCGAGAATGGCGTGACGATTGTTCCTAACCCGAGCGAGAAGCCGGGTCCGATGAGCCACGCCATCGTCCAGATCAGCACGGTCGGCAGGGCGATCAGTTGCGCCACGGTGACAACCAGCCCGCCCAGCACTTCACCGTGAATCGCCTCGTAGAGAGCGATTTCGGTTGCGAAACCGGTGACGATGCAGAACGCGAGTACGAGCGAGGCGACGACGACCAGTGCGAGGAACGACGCGGCCGTGATGCGAGCTGCCGTCGCGATGACGTCTCGCCAATCGGCGGGGATGACGTCGCGCAGCGGATTTCGATCGCCAAGCAATCGCCACGGCTTCCACCCGTAGACAAGTCCGATAAGGAAGGGGATGAGGATCTTGATGGTTCCGACCGTCACCTCGACGTTGACGACGGCCGATTGGCCTGACCACAAGACGGCGCCGACGAGAGTCGCAACGAAGGCGATGAGCATCGCACCGACAATCGGTGAGTCCTCCGTCTCGGCAATGCGTCGACCAGCGCGAACAGCAAGAAACAGCGTGACCAAGGCGCAGCCCAACAGCGCGAGCGAAATGTCGAACTCGCCCATGCCCGCGGGAACAATCGTGTCAACACCCGTCAGGTCGACGTGCAGGGGCACACCGTGACCAAGCGCCCACGCTTGAACGGCCAATTGCCAGACATCCAGAGGCGTCGCTTGAAATTGGTTGACGGAAGCCCAGCCAACGAGAAGCGGGACGAGCGTGATTCCGACACCGATGCCCACCACAAACAACGCCTCCAGGGCGACGAAGAGTGTGACGAGCCCGCGAGGCACGATTACAGCGCCGCGATGACCTCGCGCATGAGACGCGCGGTTTCGCTCGGGGTCTTCCCAACGCGAACGCCGGCTGCTTCGAGCGCTTCCTTCTTCGCCTGAGCGGTGCCCGACGAACCGGAAACGATTGCGCCCGCGTGGCCCATGGTCTTGCCCTCGGGAGCGGTGAAGCCTGCGACGTATCCGACGACCGGCTTGGTGACGTTCGCCTTGATGAAGTCAGCAGCACGCTCTTCTGCGTCACCACCGATTTCACCGATCATGACGATCGCCTTGGTCTCGGGGTCAGCCTCAAACGCGGCAAGCGCATCGATGTGCGTGGTGCCGACGATCGGGTCTCCGCCGATGCCGATAGCAGTCGAGAATCCGATGTCGCGAAGTTCGAACATCATTTGGTAGGTCAAGGTACCCGACTTCGAAACGAGGCCAATCGGACCGGATCCCGTAATGGTTGCCGGGGTGATTCCCGCAAGTGCTTCGCCCGGGGTGATGATTCCGGGGCAGTTCGGTCCGATGATTCGGCTCGTCCCCTTCTTCTTCGCGTACGCCCAGAACTCGGCCGAGTCCAGAACGGGGATGCCTTCGGTGATAACAACGATGAGGGGCATCTCAGCGTCAATCGCCTCGATGACCGCGTCCTTAGCGAATGCCGGCGGCACGAAGACGACCGAGACGTTGGCGCCCTTTTCGGCCATCGCCTCCGCGACGGTTCCGAAGACGGGAAGGGTCACGTCACCGTGTTCGACGGTCGTGCCAGCCTTGCGAGCGTTGACACCTCCGACGACGGTGGTACCCGACTTGAGCATGAGTGCGGTGTGCTTCGAGCCCTCACCGCCGGTGATGCCCTGGACGATGACGCGCGAATCCTTGTTGAGGAAGATCGACATGTTTCCGGTTCCTTTACTTCGCGGCGAGTTCGGCGGCGCGGTCGGCGCCGTCGTCCATCGTGGTGGCCAGTGAGACGAGCGGGTGGTTGCGGGCTGCGAGGATTTCGCGTCCCTTCTCAACCGAGTTGCCGTCGAGTCGAACGACGAGAGGCTTGGTCGCGGCGTCGCCCAGGATCTCGAGGGCGGCAACGATTCCGTTGGCGACAGCGTCACACGCGGTGATTCCACCGAAGACGTTGACGAAGACGCTCTTGACCTGAGGGTCACCGAGGATGATCGAGAGACCGGCGGCCATGACCTCAGCCGAAGCTCCACCACCGATGTCGAGGAAGTTGGCGGGCTTGACGCCACCGTGCTTCTCGCCCGCGTAGGCAACGACGTCAAGAGTCGACATCACAAGGCCGGCGCCGTTTCCGATGATTCCGACTTCACCGTCGAGCTTGACGTAGTTGAGGTCGTGCTCCTTGGCCTTTGCCTCGAGCGGGTCGGCGGCGTCCTTGTCTTCCAAAGCCGCGTGGCCGGGCTGACGGAACTCGGCGTTCGCATCGAGCGAGACCTTGCCGTCGAGAGCGATGATGTCGCCCTCTTCGGTCAGAACGAGCGGGTTGACCTCGACGAGAGTCGCGTCTTCCGCGGTGTAGACGCCGTAGAGCTTTACGAACACAGGCGCGACCTTGTCGACGAGCTCAGCGGGGAACTTCGCGGCGACGGCGATTTCCTTCGCTTTGGCCAGCGTGATTCCCTCGATCGGGTCGACCTCGACACGGGCGAGCGCCTCGGGGCGTTCGACGGCGAGCTGTTCGATCTCCATGCCGCCCTCGTACGAGCAGAGCGAGAGGTACGAGCGGTTGGCGCGGTCGAGCAGGACCGAGAAGTAGTACTCCTCGGCGATGCGCGCACCCTGGGCAACCATGAGTCGCTTGACGACGTGGCCCTTGATGTCGAGTCCGAGAATCGCCTGCGCTGCCTCGAAGGCGTCGTCGGCGGTCTTCGCTACCTTGACGCCGCCGGCCTTACCGCGGCCTCCGGTCTTGACCTGGGCCTTGATGACGGTGACGCCACCAATCTTTTCGGCGGCGGCACGCGCCTCTTCGGGGGTGTCGGCGACGATTCCTTGGAGCACGGGAACGCCGTGCTTCTCGAACATGTCACGGGCTTGGTACTCGTAAAGATCCACCACAATCCAATCGATGAGAGTCAGAGTTGGTCGGGGCCGATTGCCTCGCGACCGTCTTCCAGCCTACCGCGCGAACATGTTCGGTTCATCAACGACGTCGGGCCGGATGCTTCCGCATCCGGCCCGACGGTTACCGTGCTGTGTTAGTTGCGACGTTCACGACGACGCGATGCAACAATCGCGATTCCCGACGCACCAAGAACGGTAGCGACAAGGAGTCCCGTGGTCACGTCGAAACCGGTGGCCGCAAGCGACTCGGTGATTTCGTCGTTCGAGAACTGAAGGACCTCGCAGTCGTTTCCGATTTCGATCCACTGCTCGTCCTGAACGGGATTGTCGCTCGGATCGACACCGGAAAGAATCAGGTGGTGAATTCCAGGAATGCACGCTTCCGCCGGAATCGTGACCAGTTCGTCGAAGTTACCGTTTTCGTCCGAAACTCCCGCGTAGATTTCGATCGGGTCCGAGTACATGGTGAGCGTGTAGTCGCTGTTTGCCTTCAAGCCGCCACCGACAATGTTCGAGCTCGCTCCGCTGAACTGCACTCCAACCTCGAGATCGAGTTCGAGCATAATTCCTTCGACGGGTCCGATCCCGTAGGTGCTACCGTCGGCCCCACCCGCTGCGTTTTCCGCGTAGGGGGTGCAGGTGTAATAGTCGCCCACGCGCAGGTTGCGAACCGTCAACGGTGATGTCTCGCCTTCGGCGGTGACGACATCGGTCGGATCGTTGTCGTTGACACATTCAACGCTAATGAAGTCACTAACGGTGTCAGCCGCGTAGATGTCGAGTTCGTAATCGTTAGCGCCAACCCAACGGTCAGTGTCAATGTAGGGGTCCGGGACACTAAGCAGACGGAACAGAACGTCAGACGTTGCGACGTTTCCCGCAGCGTCTTTCGCCTCAACCTTGGCCGTCCAAGACGGGATGACACCGTTATAGGCGGCGTTGTCGGCGTCGAAGATGTCGGCGAAGACGTCTCCTCCGGTGCACTCCGCGGGACCAATCGTGATGACGCCACCGGTGAAGTCAGAACACGGGATCGCCGTACTCGCGTAGGTCGGAGACGCAGTGTCGGTCAGAAGCGTGTAGGTAACCGCGCCACCCTCGGGGTCGGTCGCACGGAAATCAGCGGTGACGGTGCTGTTCGGAGCAATCAACTCGTAGAGGCTCGGTGCGTTGAAGACAGGCGGCAGATTGACAACGCCGCTTGCCACCGTGAATCGAATCCACGCGCTCACAGAGTCCTCGGCACCCGTGTTCTGAACGCCGTCTAGACGAGCACTGTTCTCGGTGTACGCCTCGTAGATTCCGTCGGCCAAAGCTGACGCGTTAAACGTGTACACCTGTTCGGTGCTCGCATAAAGGCTGTACGACAGGTCCTCGGTGAGGGACTGCTCGCTGAAGTCAGAACCCGTGTCGGTTCCCGAATTTACTGCGTCAGCTGATGAAGACAGCAATTTCACATCGACTGTCGAGTCAAAGTAGTCAGAGTTACCGGACTCGGTTGCGTTGATAAGGTTCCACGTGATGGTTCCGGCCGACTGCGAGGTCGTCGAGTACACCGAACGGTAGTGAGATGCGAAGGCGGCAGCTGGCGCTGCGACCACGGTGGCTACGGTGAGCGCAGCCAGCGATTTACGGACAAAGGGGGACATTGTTTTTCCTTCCAAAAAGACATTGCTTCAAGATTACCACAACGCCCGACACAGCGAAAGGTCAGAGTTTCGAAATCGGCGCGATTTTGATGAGTAGCTTCTTCTTGCCCGCCGACTGAAACTGGACCTCGGCGATTCGCTTGGCGCCCTCGCCCGTTACCGCGAGAACACGGCCTTGGCCGAAGTCGTCGTGTCGAATCTGGTCACCGGGAACGAGTTCGAGGTCGGCGTTGTCACGCACCTCACGTGTCAGCGCGCCCGTCCACTCGGTCTTCGGCTTGACCGGCGGATTCCACGAAGAAGTAGTGAACGACGGAGTCAGCGAGCGCCGCTGCGATTCCTTCCAGTCGATCAGCCCTGCGGGGATTTCGTTGAGGAAGCGGCTGGGCGTGCACGAGACGATGTCGCCATAGGTGGCTCGGCTGGTGGCCAGCGAGACGTGCAGTTTCTTCTTGGCACGCGTGATGCCGACGTAGAAGAGTCTGCGTTCTTCTTGAACCCCGCCGGCCTCGACGAGCGAGATTCGGTGTGGCAGGATTTCCTCTTCAACACCGGTGATGAAGACGGCGTCGAATTCGAGTCCCTTTGCCGTGTGCAAGGTCATGAGGCTTACCGTGCCCGACTCATCGTCGATGTCGTCCGCGGCAGAGACGAGCGCAACTTCGGTGAGGAAGTCGAGCAAAGTCCCCTCGGGGTTGGTGACCTGGAATGCACGCGTTTGACCGACGAGTTCCTCGACGTTTTCTGCGCGGGCGTTGTCCTGCGGATCACGCGAGTCCTTGAGGATGATGAGGTATCCCGTCGCCTCGAGCAAGGCGAGCAGAACGTCGACGACCTTGGACGTCGGCGCCATGGCGCTGACTTTGTCCAGCACGGCCACGAATTCGCGGATTGTTCCCGTGACTTTCGCACCTAGCCCGAGGTTGTCGACTTGCCGCATCGCTTCGCGGAACGAGATCCCGTTGTCATCGGCGAAACGCTGAATCGCCGATTCGGTGACGTCCCCGATACCGCGCTTGGGGGTGTTGAGAACGCGGCGATGTGCGAGATTGTCGTCTTCGTTGGCGACGGCAATCAGATACGCCATGACGTCCTTGATTTCGGCGCGTTCGTAGAACTTGGTGCCGCCGATCAATCGGTACGGGACACCCTCGCGCATGAGGACTTCTTCAAGGGCGCGCGTCTGGGCGTTGGTCCGATAAAAGACCGCCATGTCGCGGAACGCCATTCCCCCGTCGTGCAGGGTGTTGATCTCGTTGGCGACGAACTGAGCCTCGTCGTGTTGGGTGACTCCGGTGTATCCCGTAATGGATTCGCCCGTTCCCAATTCGCTGAACAACTTCTTCGACATCGACGTGTCGAAGTTGTTTCCGATGACGGCGTTCGCCGCGTCCAGAATCGTTTGCGTCGAGCGATAGTTCTGTTCGAGAACAATCGTCTCGGTGCCGGGGAAGTCCTCGCGGAATTCGAGGATGTTGCGGATGTCCGCGCCACGGAACGCGTAAATCGACTGGTCTGAGTCGCCGACGACGGTCAGTGTCGCAGCGTCAATCCCCCCGTTGACGTTGAACAGAGCGGGGGCGGTTTCCGCGGGAACGTGTTCGGGTCGAACCGGGCGGGTCAGTTCGTGAATCAGTTCGTACTGCGCCTTGTTGGTGTCTTGGTACTCGTCCACAAGAATGTGACGGAAACGACGCTGGTACAACGCCCGAATCTCGGGGAACGCTCGGAACAAGTACACGGTCTGTGCGATGAGGTCGTCGAAATCGAACGCGTTCGCTTTGCGCAATTCAGCGGTGTATCGACGGAAGATGTCCAGGAACATGACCTCGTTGGGGTCGTTGGGATTGACGCGACTCGCGTAGGCGTCGGCATCGATCAGTTCGTTCTTGAGTTTCGACATCTTCGACGAGACGCCACCGGCGGTCAGCCCCAGCGATTCGGCCTCATATTCCTTGAGGATTCGCTTGAGCAACGATTTCTGGTCGGCCGAGTCGTAAATGGTGAACGCCGTCGGGAACCCGAATCGCGGCGCTTCGTTTCGCAGGATTCGAACACACGCCGAGTGGAAGGTCGAAATCCACATGCCCCGCGCTTCGTCCCCGATGAAGGATTCGATTCTCTCCCGCATCTCGGCTGCGGCCTTGTTGGTAAAGGTGATCGCGAGAATCTGACTCGGCCATGCTTCGCGATTCTTCAACAAGAGCGCGATGCGTCGAGTGAGGACGGCGGTCTTTCCCGAGCCAGCGCCCGCGACGATGAGAAGCGCCGGGCCACGGTGTGCGACGGCAGCACGCTGTGCAGGGTTGAGCCCCTCGAGAAGAGGTTCGGAAGCGGTGTCGATGGGGAAAAGAGTGTCGGTCATGTCCTCCCAAGTTTAGGTGTCGGCACCGACGTCATCAGCGCCTGCGGATAGAGTGACGGCGTGACCGAGTCCCCCGCGAAACCCCGCCTCAACATCACCGCGGTGCTGGCGCTGATCCTTGGTGTTCTCGTTTCACCGATTGCACTGCCCGTTGGGTGGTTTGCCCGCGAACAGATCAAACGTTCCAACGAGCGCGGAAACGGGCTCGCCATCGCCGCAATCGTCCTCGGATCCGTCGCTATCGTCGCGTGGGTCGCCATCGCGGTCTCGGCATTCCTCTGGTGGCTGTCTTTGTGATTCATAGCCTGCGTTAAGGTTTCATTCCTACACTGCAGACATGAACTCAAACCCCGCCTTCTCGAAAAACGCCGCCTTCCGACCCGGTCAAGTGTCCCGAGCAGAGCTCGAGCGCATGTACAGCCGGGGCGGAACCGCCACCACCGACAAGACCGTCGACACCACCCAGCTTGAGGATTCGTATAGCCTCCCCGCTGCGAGCGGTGCTCAAACGGGTCGCATGACCGTCGAGGACACCGTCGTCAAGACCATCCTCGTGTTCGCGATTCTCGTCGCGTCGGCCGTCGTCGGTTGGAACTTCGCCTCGCCGCTCATCCTGTGGGGCGGACTCATCGGTGGACTCGTCCTCGGACTCGTCAACACGTTCAAGAAGTCGCCCTCGCCCGCGCTCATCGTCGGCTACGCGGTCCTTCAGGGTCTCTTCGTCGGGTCGATCTCGATGATCTTCAACTCGCAGTGGGACGGCATCGTCACCCAGGCCGTCATCGGAACTCTCGGTGTAATCGGCGTGACGTTGTTCCTCTTCCTCTCCGGCAAGTTCCGCTCATCCCCGCGCATGACGAAAATCGTCACCGTCGCGATGATCGGGTACCTCGTCTACCAGGTCGTCAACATGGTCCTCATGATGACGGGTGTCACAGGAGGCGCAGCCTTCGGACTGTCGTCGATGAACATCATGGGAATTCCGTTGGGAGTCGTCCTCGGTGTTGTCGTCGTCTTCCTCGCCGCCTACTCGCTGGTGCTTGACTTCGAATCCATCAAGCTCGGTGCCGACCGCGGTGTCCCAGCCGTCTACGCATGGCAAGGCGCCTTCGGTGTCCTCGTCACCGTCGTGTGGCTCTACCTGGAAATCCTCCGCATGCTTGCCATCGCACGAGGCAACGACTAAGCGGACACACACGAAAGGCGCGGAGAAATCCGCGCCTTTTCTGTTATTCCCACTCGATAGTGCCCGGTGGCTTCGACGTGACGTCGAGCACAACGCGGTTGACATCCTTCACTTCGTTCGTGATTCGGTTCGAGATTTTGGCGAGGACGTCATACGGCACCCGGGTCCAGTCAGCCGTCATCGCGTCTTCTGACGAAACGGGTCGAAGCACAATTGGGTGCCCGTAGGTGCGGCCGTCGCCTTGAACTCCAACCGAACGAACATCGGCGAGAAGAACGACAGGGCACTGCCAGATCGACTGGTCGAGACCAGCGGCCGAAAGTTCTGCGCGAACAATTGCGTCTGCTTCACGGAGGAGGTCGAGTCGTTCCTTCGTCACCTCGCCGACGATGCGGATACCCAGGCCGGGTCCGGGGAACGGCTGACGTCCGACAATCGCCTCGGGCAGACCAAGTTCACGGCCAATAGCGCGAACTTCATCCTTGAACAACGTACGAAGTGGTTCGACGAGCGAGAACTGAAGGTCGTCGGGAAGTCCGCCGACGTTGTGGTGCGACTTGATTGTCGCGGTGCCAGCACCGCCACCGCTTTCGACGACGTCCGGATACAACGTGCCCTGGACGAGGAACTTCACCTTTTTGCCGGCGTTCGCGGCCTCTGCGACGAGGTCCTTTTCGGCCGACTCAAACGCTCGGATGAATTCGCGGCCGATGATCTTGCGCTTCTCTTCGGGGTCCGTGACCCCCTTGAGCTCGCCGAGGAACGTGTCGACCGCATCGATGGTGACGAGTCGGACGCCGGTCGCCGCGACGAAATCGCGCTCGACTTGTTCGCGCTCGCCCGAGCGCAGCAAGCCGTGGTCAACGAACACACAAATAAGTTGATCGCCAACCGCCTTGTGGACGAGGGCGGCGGCCACCGCCGAGTCGACTCCACCGGACAAGCCACAGATGACGAGGTCGTCTCCGACCTGTTCGCGAACGGCCGCGACCTGCTCGTCGATGACGTTGCCGCTGGTCCAGTCGGGGGCAATCCCGGCGCCGTTCCACAGGAAGTTTTCGAGAACGCGCTGGCCGTACTCCGAGTGAAGTACCTCGGGGTGCCACTGCACACCGAACATCTTCGACTCGCGATTTTCGAACGCGGCGACGGGCGTGACCGAGGTCGACGCGGTGACATCGAATCCAGGAGGAGCGGTTTCGACGCGGTCGCCGTGGCTCATCCAGCACGTCTGGTCGGCGGGCTGACCATCAAAGAGGACTCCGTTATTGACGGACACTTCCGTCGCGCCGTATTCACGCAAACCAGTGTTCGACACCTCGCCGCCCAACTGCTGGGCCATGACCTGGAAGCCGTAACAAATTCCGAAGACGGGAACGCCGAGTGCGACGATGCCGGGGTCGAGCGACGGAGAGCCGGGCTCGTAAACGCTGGAAGGACCGCCGGACAGGATGATTGCGAGAGGGTTCTTCGCTGCGACCTCGGCCGCCGTGACGGTGTGGGGAACGATTTCGGAATAGACGCGGGCTTCACGAACTCGTCGGGCAATCAGTTGCGCGTACTGCGCTCCGAAGTCAACGACAAGGACGGGACGGTGAGTGGTGGTCACTGAGTGGCTTCCTCAACAATTCGGCGAACGCGGCTTTCCGTATAGAAGGACAAGAAGGGGACAACGCCACCCGCAGCGAGGAGCGGGAACCACAGTGCTGACCAGCGCATTGCCGACCACAACTGGAAGCAAGCGAACAGGTACACGACGTACAGCCACCCGTGGACGATGAGGATCCACGTCGACAGGTTGATTGCGGTGGCTGCCACCGTGTCGACCGGGACCAAAGCGAGCACGCCGCCGGCGCCGAACGCTTCGATTTCGACACCGCCCGCGTACTTGAAAATCATCTCGAGTGTGAGAAGCAAGAGCATCCCGCCGGTGACGTACGCGGCGAAACGGAAGTTCTTCTCTGCCTTCAGCGCGCGTGTTCTGTCAATCGCCATGAGTCAATCCTACGGTCGAGCCTCTGCGTCGATTTCCTCTTCACGCTCGACCGCATCCTTCACCAGGCGATACCAGAAGTACAACGCGAACAGGGCGAAGGCGATCCACTCGATGGCGTAGAAAATGTTGAGCCAGTTGAGCACGGCCTGCGAGACGGGCGGTGGCGCGTGAATCGTTTCGAGCGACTGAACGGCCGAGTCAAGGACGATGTAGCCGTCAAACATCGACGCGCACTCCCACTCGTTAATCAGATCGGCTGCGGCAACGATCGTGCGGTGCTCGGTTTGGATGTCGCCCGCCAAGATGTCGTCACTGGGCACGAGACGGCCGGTGATGCTCGACGGGCTGTCATCAATAAAGATGAATTGCGTCGGGTCGATGTCGGTTCCGAAGCCCACCGCAACAGGCAGGCACGAACCGTTGACGCGAAGATTGCGCACGAGCCACTCGCCGGCGACCTCGTCTTGACTCTTGTCGAAAATCACCGTCGACTGCTGATCCCACGTTCCGGTAACGGTGACGCGGCGGCCGCCATCGTCGAGCGTTTGCGGAGTCATCGGTTGCAAGACCGTCGTCAACTCAACGGGAGTTTCGGAATCTACCTTTTCGACCGATGCTTCGGCGACCGCACGACTGATTTGCCATTGGGCGAGAAACGCGAACCCGCCAGCCAACACAAGAATCGCGAGCAGTCCGGCAATCCACCGTGGCTGCCTGGCCATCCGCCACCAAGCGGCGTTCACCGAGTCGCCTCGAGAGAGATGGTCACCGTCATGGCGGACTATGCCGTCGGGTCGACGACGACCTCGACGCGCTGGAATTCTTTGAGGTCGGAGTACCCGGTGGTCGCCATCGCTTTGCGAAGTGCACCCATGAGGTTCGACTGGCCGTTCGCGTGGCGGGATGGTCCGAACAGAACTTCTTCGAGCGAACCGATCTGGCCAACCCAAACGCGGTTCCCGCGCGGAAGTTCGGAGTGGTACGCCTCTTGGCCCCAGTGCCATCCGCTTCCCGGTGTGTCCGTTCCGCGGGCAAGAGCAGTGCCCAACATCACGGCGTCGGCACCGACAGCGACTGCCTTGACGATGTCACCGGAAGTTCCCAGCCCGCCGTCGGCAATGACGTGGACGTAACGACCGCCCGACTCGTCGAGGTAATCACGGCGAGCGCCGGCAACATCGGCCACTGCGGTCGCCATGGGAACCTCGACGCCGAGCGCCGTGCGTGTTGTTGACGCGGCACCGCCACCGAAGCCAACGAGGACTCCCGCGGCACCGGTGCGCATGAGGTGCAGCGCGGCCGTATAGGTTGCTGCTCCTCCGACGATCACGGGGACATCGAGTTCGTAAATGAACTCCTTGAGGTTGAGCGGTTCGCCTGTCGGCGACACGTGCTCGGCGCTGACGGTGTTGCCACGAATGACGAAGAGGTCAACGCCGGACTTGACGACGATGTCGTGAAGTTCTGCGGTACGTTGCGGGCTCAATGCGCCGGCGACCGGCACCCCAGCCTCGCGAATCTCGGCGAGACGCTGTTCAATGAGGTGCGGCTTGATCGGCTCGGCATAAATTTTCTGCATCTCTTGCGTCGCGGTGTCGAGCGGTAGCTCGCGGATCGACTCGAGAATCGTTTCCGGCTTTTCGTATCGCGTCCACAGGCCTTCGAGGTTGAGGACGCCGACGCCACCCAACTTGCCAATTGTGATCGCCGTCTTGGGCGATACGACAGAGTCCATCGGTGCGGCGAGAACGGGAATCTCAAACTTGCTGGCGTCAATCGTCCAGTTGAGGCTGACCGCGTCCGTGTCGCGCGTGCGGCGGCTCGGTACGACGGCAACGTCGTCGAATGAATAGGCGCGGCGCGCGCGCTTGGCGCGACCGATTTCGATTTCCGTCACGGTGACGTCCTAACGCTTGTAGTTGGGAGCCTCGACGACCATTTGGATGTCGTGCGGGTGCGACTCCTTGAGCCCCGCCGGCGTGATGCGAACGAACTTGCCGTTCTTCTTAAGGTCGGCGATGGTGCGAGCGCCGGTGTAGAACATCGACTGGCGAAGACCGCCGAGAAGTTGATACACAACGGATCCGAGCGGACCGCGATAGGCGACACGACCTTCGATGCCTTCCGCGATGAGTTGCTCGTCGCTCGGGACATCCGCCTGGAAGTAACGGTCACGCGAATACGAGGTCTTCTTGCCGCGCGTCTGGAGAGCGCCGAGCGACCCCATCCCGCGATACATCTTGAACTGCTTGCCGTTTTCGAAGACGAGGTCTCCGGGGCTTTCATCAGTTCCCGCGAGAAGCGAACCGAGCATGACGGTTTCTGCGCCTGCGACGAGCGCCTTGGCGATGTCACCGGAATACTGCAAACCGCCGTCCGCGATGACGGGAACGTTCGCCTTCTTCGCGGCCTTCGACGCTTCGTAGATCGCCGTGATCTGCGGGACACCGACACCAGCAACAACACGAGTCGTACAAATCGAACCGGGGCCAACGCCAACCTTGACGGCGTCGACACCGGCGTCGATGAGTGCCTGTGCACCCTCCGCGGTGGCGACGTTTCCGCCGATGACGTCGATGTGCGCGAACGTCGGGTCCTTCTTCAGTCGACGGATGATGTCGAGCACTCCAGCCGAGTCACCGTTGGCGGTGTCGACGACGAGGATGTCGACGCCCGCATCGCGCAACGCTTCCGCGCGTTCCCATGCGTCACCGAAGAAACCGATCGCGGCGCCGACACGAAGTCGGCCAGCCGAATCCTTCGTCGCGTTGGGATACTTCTCGCTCTTTTCAAAGTCCTTGACGGTGATGAGTCCGGTGAGGTGACCCGCCTCGTCGACGAGCGGCAACTTCTCAATCTTGTGCTTCGCGAACAACGCGACGGCGTCGTCCGGAGCAATTCCGACTCGACCCGTGACGAGAGGCATCGGGGTCATGACGTCCTTGACGAGCGTCGACTCCATCGCGGGACCTTCGACGAATCGCATGTCACGGTTCGTGATGATTCCGACGAGTACTCCGTCGCCATCGACGACGGGAAGTCCAGAAACACGGAACTGGCCGCAGAGAAGGTCGACTTCGGCAACGGTTGCGTCGGGAGTTGTCGTGACCGGGTTCGACACCATTCCCGACTCTGAGCGCTTGACCTTGTCGACCTGCGCTGCCTGGTCCTCTATCGAGAGGTTGCGGTGAAGAATTCCGAGTCCGCCCTGGCGGGCCATCCCGATAGCCATTCGCGCTTCGGTGACGGTGTCCATGGCACTCGACACGATCGGCGCCCACACCGAAATGTTTCGCGTCAAGCGCGATGTCGTGTCCGCCTCCGACGGGATCACGTCGGTGTGTGCGGGGAGAAGCATGACATCGTCGTAGGTCAGCCCAGTCAGTCCGAACGGGTCGTCAGTCGCCATGTTCAATCTCTCTCACCCGGGCCGTCGAGGCGGCGTCGTGTCACTTGTCACAATCGTATCGTTTCGATTTCCCCCGTTTTTCGCTCATACCGCATCACACCGGTGGACTCGACACGATTCAACAACGGAATCGTTACGACCGACGTTTGTATCTCGCAACTAACTCCGCAATAATCAGTCAGTATCGTCACCGACGACAACTTCACGTGTGCGCACAGACGCGTGCACGGCTCAACGCAGGAGGTCTTGTGGATTTCGTAGCCACAACTCGACGAACCATGGGGCGCCTGTTCGCCGCAGTGGGTGCCGTCGTACTCGCCTTCGGTGTTCTCGGGCTTGCGACGCCGGCTCACGCCGACATCGTCAACCCTGAGATGCCGTTCAAGGTGAGTGGAAATGTTCAGAACAAGGGCGAGCCCGTTGCAGGCGTGACGATCACCGTGATGGGTGGCGGCGGCTTCACGGCCACGGTCCCCTCGGGTGACGACGGCAAGTTCGTCGTCGGCGTTCCCGAGAAGAACGCGGACTACACCGTGACGCTCGACGAGTCGACCCTCCCCGAGGGCATCGCGGTCGTCGACAACCCCGACACCGAATTCGTCGAGAGCAACGTTCAGACCGCTTCCGTCGGTCCCGGTGGACGAGTCGCGATGAACTTCTTCATCGGTCAGGGCGAGCGCAACACCGTCTCGTTCGTCGACCAGGTTGTCCAGCGATTGATCTCCGGTGTGAACTTCGGACTCATGCTCGCACTCGCTTCTGTCGGCCTGTCGCTTATTTACGGAACAACCGGCATCTCGAACTTCGCACACGCTGAGATGGTCACGTTCGGTGCCGTCACGACCTTCGGCCTCGTCGCGCTCTTCGGTGACGCCGCATTGCCGCTGGCAATCGGAATTGCGATTCTGTTGTCCGCCGGACTTGGGTGGGCACTCGACGCCGGGTTGTGGCGACCGCTGCGCAAGCGCAACACCGGCCTCGTTCAACTCATGATCGTCTCCATCGGACTCTCGCTAGCCATTCGCTACCTCTACCAATTCTTCATTGGCGGTGGAACGGAACAGCTTCCCGGTTCCGACGGCGACAAGATTCAGCTCTTCGGTGAGGTTTCCCTCAGCATCGTCGACATGGTGAGCATGGGCGTTTCCGTCCTCCTCATCGTCATCTTCGCGTGGTGGCTCACCTACACGAAGGTCGGCAAGGCAACTCGTGCAATCTCGGACAACCCGAGCCTCGCGTCCGCCTCCGGAATCGACGTCGACGGCGTCATCCGCATCGTCTGGATCGTCGGTTCGCTCCTCGCAGGTTTCTCCGGAATCCTCTGGGCGTACTTCCGCCCCGGAATCCGCTGGGACATGGGTGGGCAGATTCTGCTCCTCATCTTCGCGGCCACCACACTCGGTGGGCTGGGTACCGCCTACGGCGCGCTGATCGGCTCGCTCGTCGTCGGAATCCTCGTCGAAGGTTCCAGCCTGTTCATCCCTTCGGACCTCAAGTACGTCGGGGCGCTCGTCGTCCTCATCGGTATCTTGCTCTTCCGTCCGCAAGGAATTCTCGGTCGCAAGGAAAGGGTGGGATAACCCATGGATGTTCTTGGAATTCTCTCCTCGTCAGCGTCGTTCATTCTCGACCCGACCACGATGGCGTACGCCCTCGCTGGTCTCGGTCTCGCAATCCACTTCGGATTCGCCGGTCTGCTCAACATGGGTATGGCGGGCTTCATGGCCCTCGGTGCCTACGGTTACGCAATCGGCATCCTGACCCTCGGACTCCCGTGGTACCTCGCGGCATTCGTCGGAATCGGTGCGTCGATCATCTTCGCGTTGATCCTCGGAATCCCGACCCTGCGTCTTCGCGGTGACTACCTCGCCATCGTGACGATTGCCGCAGCCGAGATCATCCGCTTGCTGCTCCTCACGTCGGCGTTCATCGACGTGACGGGTTCGGCCGACGGTCTCTCGGGCTTCAACGGTCCCGGTGGAACGATCACCAACCCCATCGCGGGCGCTGGTGGCTTCAACGACTCGAACCCGATCCCCGACGGCGAATACGGCTTCCCGCCGTTCCTCGACGACGAGCGCACCTGGTACCTCCGTATCGTCGGAGCAATCATCCTTGCGGTCAGCGTCTATGTCGTCTGGCGTCTCGTCAACTCTCCGTGGGGACGAGTCATCAAGGGCATCCGTGAAGACGAGGAAGCCGTGCGCTCGCTCGGCAAGAACGTCTTCGCGTACAAGATGCAGGCACTCATCATCGGTGGTGTCTTCGGCGCACTCGGCGGTTTGATGCTCGCGTTCTCGACGAACGTCAACTCGGGTGTCTACGTCACTTCGCTGACCTTCTTCCTCTGGACCGCGTTGTTGCTCGGTGGCGCCGCCACCGTCTTCGGCCCGCTCGTCGGATCGGTCATCTTCTGGGTTCTGCAGGCCTTCCTCGGCCTTCTCTTCCCGGCACTGTCGAAGGCGGGCCTGCTCCCCTTCGAGTCGATCCAGGCCGCACAGATTCGCTTCATCCTCATCGGTGTTGTGCTCGTGCTGCTCGTCGTCTTCCGCCCACAGGGCATCTTCGGAAACAAGAAGGAGTTGACCTTTGTCAAGTAGCGACAAGCCCTCGACGCCGGTCAAGACGACCGGACTCCACGTCGGTGAAATCAAGCCCGGAGTCGCGAAGAAGGACCCGATCCTTATCGCCGACAGCGTCCGTCGTCAGTTCGGTGGTTTGACCGCCGTTGACGTCGCACACGTCGAGATCCCGCGCAACGCGATCACCGCACTCATCGGACCGAACGGTGCAGGAAAGACGACGTTCTTCAACCTGCTCACCGGTTTCGACACCCCCAACGAGGGCACCTGGTCGTTCAACGGCAAGTCCCTCGCTGGTGTCCCCGCGTTCAAGGTCGCTCGCATGGGCCTCATCCGCACCTTCCAGCTCACCAAGGCACTCGGTCTTCTCACCGTCATGGACAACATGAAGTTGGGGTCGACGCAGCAGACCGGCGAGAAGTTGTGGGCGTCCATCTTCCACTTCCTCTGGAAGAAGAAGGATGTCGAGATCGAGGCTCAGGCTCTTGACCTCCTCACGCGCTTCAAGCTCGACGCGAAGAAGGACGACTACGCGGCATCGCTCTCGGGCGGCCAGCGCAAGCTCCTCGAAATGGCGCGTGCCCTGATGACCAAGCCGGAACTCGTCATGCTCGACGAGCCCATGGCTGGTGTCAACCCCGCGTTGACGCAGTCGCTGCTTGATCACATCCTCAACCTCAAGAAGGAGGGCATGACCGTCCTCTTCGTTGAGCACGACATGCACATGGTTCGTCACATCGCTGACTGGGTCATCGTCATGGCCGAAGGAAAGGTTGTCGCAGAAGGCGACCCCTACGAGGTCATGAAGAACCCCGCCGTTATCGACGCGTATCTGGGAAGCCACCAGGACATCGACCTCGGAACTGTCACGGGTCGAATCACGCTCCCCAAGCAGGGCAAGGAGAAGTAAATGGCACAGTCCACCGAAGTTCCCGTCGTCGTCGCAAAAGACCTCGTCGCGGGCTACCTCCCCGGAGTCAACATCCTCAACGGGACTAACCTCTACGCCAACAAGGGTGAACTCGTCGGAATCATCGGGCCGAACGGTGCCGGAAAGTCGACTTTCCTCAAGGCGATCTTCGGTCTCGTCCAGGTTCGTGGCGGTTCGATTGAACTCAACGGACAGGACATCACCGGTCTGAAGGCCAACAAGCTCGTTGCACGCGGTGTCGGATTCGTCCCGCAGAACAACAACGTGTTCCCCAGCCTCACGATCGAAGAGAACCTGCAGATGGGTATGTACCAGGACGCGAAGCGCTTTGACGAGCGCCTCGAGTTCGTGACAGGCATCTTCGCAGAGCTCGGCAAGCGCCTCAAGCAGCGCGCAGGCTCGCTCTCCGGTGGTGAGCGTCAGATGGTCGCCATGAGCCGTGCGCTCATGATGGACCCCGCTGTGCTCCTCCTCGATGAGCCCAGCGCTGGTCTGTCGCCCGCGCGTCAGGACGAAGCGTTCATCCGCGTCTCCGAGATCAACAAGGCCGGCGTCACGACCATCATGGTCGAGCAGAACGCTCGTCGTTGCCTCCAGATCTGTGACCGCGGATACGTTCTCGACCAAGGAACCGATGCCTACACGGGCACCGGCCGCGACCTGCTCAACGACCCCAAGGTCATCGGGCTGTACCTCGGTACGCTCGGCGCGTAACCCGCTTAACGTCAAGAGCCCGTCCCTCAGGGGGCGGGCTCTTCGCATGCGCCAGAAACGTGTGAGCACCAAGCATTTGCTTGCATACATGGCGCGGGACCAAGAGACATGCGGACGTGGGCAAAAGGGAAGAGGCCCCGGGTTTCCCCGAGGCCTCTCCTTGCGACTCTTTAGTCGTTACCCGTAGTAGGGAACGGCAATGTTGTCTGCACCGTACTGGTAGATACCAATCGACGCTTCGGTGGGGTCTCCAACCTCGTTGAAGGTGATGGGGCCCGAGACACCGTCGTAGTCAGCCTGTCCGCCACCAATGATGATGTCGGCACATTCTGCGAACGTGGTGCACTTGGTGCCACCGTCAACGCCACCCGAAACCTCCTGGAGCTTCGCGGCGATGTCGACACCCTCAACCGAGCCGGCTTCGAGCGAAGCGAGCGCGAGGAGGATGACGGCGTCGTAGGCCTCAGGGCCGTATGCGAAGACATCTGCGAGGTCGGCGTTACCTTCGGCAACCCAGTTGTCGTTCATGCGGGCCGTGAAGTCCTTGATGGTGTTGAGGTCGAGTCCGGGGACCGTTCCCTTTGCACCTTCGAGGAGACCTGCTGCGAAGTCTTCCGAGTAGTTCGAGAGGTTACCGTCAACGAAGTAGACGTTCTCTGCGGCGAAGCCGCCACCGATGAGCTCCGGAGCAATCGTCTTAACCTCTTCGAAGGTGATGAGGATGATTGCGTCGGGGTCAGCAGCGGTAACTTCTGCGATCTGCGAGGTGAAGTTGGTGTCACCCGTGTTGTAGGTCGGCTGTGCGACAACGGTTCCACCAGCAGCGGTGAATGCGTCTCCAACGAACTTCGCGAGGCCGGTGCCGTACGAGTCGTTGAGGACGATCATGCCGAGGGTCTGGTGTCCGTCTGCAGCGATCAGGTTTCCGAGAACTTCACCCTGGAGGACGTCCGAAGGAGCGGTACGGAAGTACAGTCCCTTGTCGTCGTAGGTGGTGAGCTCAGCCGAAGTGTTCGCCGGCGAGAACTGGATGACTCCAGCGCCAGTGACCTGGTCGATGAACTGAAGCGAGGTACCCGACGATGCAGCACCGAGGATGGCCGAAACGCCAGCGTCGAGAAGACGCGGAACTTCGGTCTCGTATGCCTTGTTGTCGGTGTCACCCGAGTCACCCCAGGTGACCTCGATGGTGACGCCCTTAGCAGCGTCGTTGACATCCTTGACAGCAAGCGCTACACCAGCTTCTTCGGGGGGTCCGAGGAATGCGAGGTTTCCGGTCTGCGGCAGAGCCGTACCGAGCTTGAGGGTCAGGTCGCCTACCGGTCCGCCAGTTCCGCCAGCTGCACAACCACCGAGCACGAGTGCCGAGGTTGCGAGCAGAGCGAAGCTGCCGAGAACAGTTGCGGCCTTACGCGAGGCCGAAGCCTTCGTGAATGCGCCCATGATTCTCCTTGTTTTTCCATGAGCAACGAATCGGATTGATCCGTCACTAGAGTTCACGCTACCGACAACGGGCTCTAAACGGGGAAAAATACGGTTACAAGCGTGTAACGCTTTGAAACACTCGTTTGTGGCGTGACCGCGCTTAACTGTGGCGAACTGACCGAGCGTGACGCAAAGAGTCGTAGGACAGGAAGATCAATCCCGTCCAGACGAGAGCGAACCCGATGAGCCGTGGAAGCGGCATCGGCTCGTGCATGATGGCGACGCCGACGATGAACTGCAGTGTTGGCGCGACGTACTGCATGAAACCCATCCACGCGAGCGGAACTTTGGACGCCGCGTAGCCAAAGAGCAGAAGTGGAATCGCCGTCACCGGCCCAAGACCCATCAGCAAAGCCGTGGTGAGCGGGTCGCCGTGGCCGAACTGGACCGTCGGCCAGTTGATGACGAGGATGACGGCGGCGACGGGAACCAACCACAGAGTTTCGAATGTGAGGCTGCCCGTCGCGTTGATTGTCCCGCCAAGTCGGTTCTTGACGAGCCCGTACAGCCCGAATGAACCCGCAAGGATGAGACTGAACCAGGGCACCTCGCCGTATCCGACGATCAGAACGATGACGGCGGTTGCGGCGAACGCGAGGGCAATCCATTGACCCGGTCGCAGCCTCTCGCCCAGCACCATAACGCCGAGCAGGATTGTCACGAGTGGGTTGATGAAGTACCCGAGGGAACCTTCGACGATGTGCCCGGTCATCACGGCGAGAATGTAGAACTGCCAGTTCAGATAGATGAGAATCCCGGCGAGCACCGTGAGCACGACGAGTCGGCGGTCGCGCAGCAAGACAAACGTTGACCCAAATTGCCGAGTGACGGCGAGAATGCCGAAACAGAACACGAGAGACCAGACGATTCGCCAGGCGACGATTTCCCAGGCGTTGGCGGTTCCCGTGAGGAGGAAGTACAGCGGAAGAAATCCCCACAGGAAATAGGAACTCAATCCCGCAACAACACCGCTCGTCCGCGTCGACTTACTCACGCGCTTCACATTACTCGCCAACGACGAAGGCCCCCGCGTGAGCGGAGGCCTTCGTCGTTGAATGTTGGTTAGCGCTGAACGATCGCGAGAATGTCGCGAGCCGAGAGCACGAGGTATTCGACACCGTCGTACTTGACTTCGGTGCCGCCGTAACGCGAGTACAGGACGACGTCACCAATTGCGACATCGAGCGGGACGCGGTTTCCGTTGTCATCGATGCGGCCGGGGCCGACGGAGACGACGGTGCCCTCCTGGGGCTTTTCCTTGGCCGAGTCGGGGATGATGATTCCCGACGTGGTGACCTGTTCCGCAGCGAGCTGCTGGATGACAATGCGATCTTCGAGCGGCTTGATTGCGACCGACACGGTTGACCTCTTCCTTCGTAGGGCTACAGTTACGCACACAGTGTGCGAGTTCCAGTGTATCGCGAGAGTTAGCACTCTCGCAAAGTGAGTGCCAGCATTGTTTATTGACTGTTCATTCAATAACGGCTACCATTGCCCCATGGGACGAACGCGAAAATTCGACGAGGCTGACGCAGTCGCCGCATCGCGAGCACTCTTCGCACAATGCGGATACATCGGCACAAGCATTGACGAACTCACCAGCAGCACCGGGATGCTCCGGGGAAGCCTGTATGGGGCATTCGGCTCCAAGATGGGACTCTTTCGTGCGTGTGCCCAGTCGATACTTGACGACGGCATTGCCACGTCACCCGAATCGATGGCTTTCCTGATCGTCGCACTCAAGGACGTTGGATCCGCCGACCCGCGAATTGCCGAATACTGCGGCGCGCACCTCGCACTTTTGGGAGACAACCCAGCGCAGAAGCTCGGCGCGGCTCTCATCGAACACCTGTCTCGGAAGGAATAGCCATGGCAACGATCCGCCTCACGCCGACGACCTTGGACGTCACGCTCACGAGATTCGAACGATTTGGTGGGTTGCTGCCAAATCTTGAGATTCCTCTGTCCGACGTGCGGGGCGCTACCCACGACGACGGCATACTCAGGGACATTGGGATGCGTGCGCCCGGCCTCGCGTGGCCGCGTCGCGCCCTCATCGGAACATTTCGCAAGTGGAAGTTCAAGGACTACGTCGTGTGGCGGAACGAGCCTCACCTCATCGTGATTTCGCTCACCAATCAACGCTGGGAGCGTCTCGTGATTGGCGTTCATGACGCTGAACCTCTTGCGCAGCAGATTAACACCGCGACGGCCTAGAAACTTTGGGACAATGAGGATGTGAACCGCGCCGACGTCGAACTGCTCTTCACGCCCGAGGCGGTTGACGTTCTCGCGACCCTGCCCCCGATCGAGTCCAAAGCGAACGTCGTCCAGAACGTTTCGCGTTTGCGCAAGCGCGGGCTTTCGGCCGAGATGACGAGTGTCGTGCTGTTGCAACAGCGACTTCGCACCAAGGCCGCCGGGAAGTTTGGCGAATTCGCCGGGCGAATGTTTTTCACCGAGGACGGTCTCCAGCAAGCGACGCGTCTTTCGGTCGCTGCACGGCACGCTGCACGTTTCCGAGACGCCGGGTTCGCACACGTTGCGGATTTGGGCTGCGGCATCGGCGGGGACGCTCTCGCACTCGCTGGGCTTGGCGTTCGCGTCACCGCGGTTGACCGCGACGAGGTCACTGCCGCTATCGCCACCTACAACCTCGCCCCGTTCGACAACGCTGACGTGATCCATGGTGATGCCGAGTCGGTCGACCTGTCCGATTTCGATGCACTGTGGTTCGACCCTGCACGCCGATCGTCGTCCAAGCGCCTGTCCAACCCCGCGGACTGGTCGCCCAGTCTGTCCTGGGTTTTTGACGTGGCCGCAACCAAGCCGACCGGAATCAAACTGTCTCCCGCGGTCGACCAGGGAATCTTGCCCGAGGATGCGGAATGCCAGTGGATTGATGATCGCGGTGACACGGTGGAGTGCATCGTCTGGACAGGCAAACTCGCTCGGCCCGGCATTCGTCGAAGTGCGCTGGTTTTGGGTGATGGCGAAAGCCACGAGATGGTCTCGAGCCAGCCCGATACCGACGTCTCGCTGGGCGAAATCGGCGAATACCTGTACGACCCGTGTGGATCCGTATTGCGGGCGCAACTGCTGGGGAAACTCGCGACGGAACTTGGTGCGACACTCATCGCCGATCAAATCGCCTACCTGTCCAACAACACGGGCGAGCGGATTCCGTTCGCCCAACTGTTCCGAGTGCGCGAAGTGCTTCCTCTCGACCAACGAGCAATTGCAGGCCGAATGCGCGAACTCGGCATCGGCACTCTCGAAATCAAGAAGCGCGGAGTTGACGTGGACCCGGCCGAATTCCGCACCAAATTGAAGTTAGCGGGAAAGCTGTCGGCGACTCTCATCCTCACGCGCGGACCGAACGGCCGCGTCGCGATTCTGGCTGACCGCGTCTAAACCGAAACGGTTTCGACTGGCAGGGTCGAGTCCACCGCGAAATCGATGTCGGAGGGAGTGACCCCACGTTCGACGAGGTGTGCACCGAGAGCCGCAATCATCGCGCCGTTGTCTGTGCACAGCGACAACGGGGGAACCCGAAGTTCGATTCCGTGTTCGGCGCAACGCTCGGCCGCGAGTTCTCGAATCCGCGCGTTCGCGGCGACTCCCCCGCCCAACAGCAGACGGGGAACGTTGTGCTCGACGCATGCGTCGACGGCTTTTCGCGTCAGAACGTCGGCGACCGCTTCGCGGAAACTGGCGGCGATGTCGGCCAGTTGTTCGGTCCCGTGCGTTTCGACGTGACGCGCGACGGCGGTCTTGAGCCCCGAGAACGAAAAGTCGTAACGGTGCTTGTCCATGTCCTTGGGCAGGGTCAGGCCACGCGGGAATCGGATGGCGGCGGGGTCGCCCTCTGCTGCGACCCGATCGATGTGAGGACCGCCTGGATAGGGAAGTGAGAGCAACCGCGCGACCTTGTCGAACGCCTCACCGGCTGCGTCATCAATCGTCTCGCCAAGAAGGTGTACGTCCGTCACCAGGTCACGGACGAGCAACAGCGAGGTGTGTCCACCGCTGACGAGCAGCGCGATGGTGGGCAGCTCGATCTCGCCGCCGTCTTCGCGCAGACGGTCAGCGCCGACGTGACCGACCAGATGGTTCACACCGTAGATGGGGACGCCGAGCGAGACGGCGAGCGCCTTGGCAGCACCGACGCCAACCATGAGTGCACCCGCGAGCCCCGGCCCGGTGGCAACGACAATTGCGTCGATGTCCGCATAGGTCACTCCCGCAGTGGCCATCGCTTCGTCGAGAGTCCCCCGCAACGCCTCGAGGTGGGCGCGCGCCGCAATCTCGGGTACGACACCACCGAAAACGGCGTGCGCATCCATGCTCGACGCAATGACGTTGGCGAGCAGGGTTCGGCCACGCACAATTCCAACACCGGTTTCGTCGCAACTCGATTCGATTCCGAGAACAAGTGGCTCACGCATCACGCCACCGCCTTTTCCATCACGAGGGCATCGATGCCTGCCGGTTGGTAATACGCGGGGCGAACAGCAATTGTCTGGAATCCTCGCGATTGATAGAGGTTTTGCGCTACGAGGTTGTCGGCTCGGACCTCCAGCAATACCCGCGCTGCACCATCTGCCGTGCACCACGCGACCAGATCGTCGAACAACTCTGCGCCGAGTCCGTTTCCGCGAGCGCCTGCGGTCACCGCGATTGTGTGGATGTCAGCGACGTCGTCACCGGGAAGGTGATACGCACCCGCGTAGGCGATGATGGCTCCGTCCTGCTCGACAACGACGTAGTGACCGTAAGCACTGGCGAAGCCTTCCGCCAGCATCTCTGCCGACCAGGCGTCTTCGGGGAAGATCGCCCGCTCAAGGGCGAGCACCTCGGTGACGTCGTCCAGGGTCGCAGCGCGGGTAATCACTGACTCACCCGCTTCGGTCCGTTGCTGGGGGTCGCGTCAGGTGCACGAAGATACAGCGGAGTGAGGTCGGACAGATTGTCTCCGCGTTGAATTCGCATTGCCGCCGCTCGGCCCAACTCGCCCGCCGAGATCGACTCGATGTGACGTGCGGGATGCGTTCCCAGCGCGGGCAAAGAATCAAGCTCAGCGATGGGGACAAGCGACGGTCCATCCACGACGTGGCCATTCGCGTAACTCGTCCACGCCAACTCCTTGCGGCGGGCATCGGTCACGATGGTGACGAGGTCGTCTGACAGAAGCCCGACGTCGTGGCTCGGCACGCCGTAGACCGGAAGTGCGCGGGCATTTCCGAAAGCAATTGCCGCGGCGATACCGACGCGAAGACCAGTGAAGGGGCCTGGCCCAAGTCCCGCGACGACTCCGTCAATCCCACCGTCGACCTCGGCAATTACTTCGGTCAGAAGCCTGCCGACGACCTCTGCGTGGCTGCGCGTTTCCACGACGGTTCGTTCAGCGAGGACAGTGTCATGGTTGACAATGGCAACGCTGGTCCCGGTGGACGTGTCGATGACTAGAAGATTCATTCCCACGACCGGCCGATCTGGTCAGCCAGCTCGTTTCCGCGCGGTCCGTGCGCGTGCAATGCCACCGTGCGCGTCTCGTCCTCCGCGGAGTGCGATCGGTCGATGACCACCTCAAGCCATTCGTCGACGATGGTGTCGAGCATCTCCCGTCCCCACTCGACGACAGTGATCGAGTTCTCCCAGTCGAGGTCGAGGTCTTCGAGTTCGACCGCGTTGCTCAGGCGATACGCGTCGACGTGAACGAGGGGAACTCCGTCGGCTCGCGGGTGCGTGCGCGCCAAAACGAACGTCGGGCTCGTGACGGTTCCGCGAACGGCGAGTTCCGCCCCCAGTCCGCGTGTCAGCGTGGTCTTGCCCGCTCCCAGTTCGCCCGTCAGGCACACGACGTCACCGGCACGCAGGTGCCGCGCAACGGTTCGACCCAATCGGTCCATCTCATCGGCTGTGGCGATGGTGAACATCAGGCAGGGGTCCTCACGACACGGTGTCCGAGGCGCGTGACAATCTCGTAGCCGATCGTGTCGGCCCAGTCAGCCCATTCGTCCGGGTGTGGGGTTCCGTCAGAGGTGTCACCCCAGACCGAGACGACATCACCAACGTTGACGCGTGCCTCACCGACATTGACGACGACCTGGTCCATCGCGATGCGCCCGACGATAGGGAAACGTTCACCGTTGATGGCAACGAACGCACGGCCCGTCGCGGATCGGGGCACACCGTCCGCATACCCGAGCGGGACGAGCGCGACGGTTGTGCCCTCGTCGGCACGCCACAAGTGGTTGTACGAGACGCCATCGCCGGCGCGAAGGTGCTTCGTGAGGATGACGTTGGATTCGAGCCGCATGGCGGGTCGAACACCAATGAATCGAAGGTGGTCGGCTGGCGCAAGCCCATACGCTGCGATTCCGAATCGCACCATCGAGTACCGCAGGGATGGGTGGTCGATTGCGGCCGCAGTCGCCGCAAGGTGACGGAATTCGGGGTCGACCCCGCGGCCACGGAGATCAGCGAGGACGGACTCGAATTCCTCAGCCTGTGACGTGTCAGCCTCGCGGCTTGCTCCAGAACAGTGAGACATCAGCCCCTCGACGCGGATTTGTCCAGCGTGGTGCAACTCGGCCGCGCGTTCAATGAACCCGGGGGTGTCGTCTCGACCCGAACCATTTCGGCCAAGGCCCGTGTCGACCTTGAGGTGGACTGATGGGGTGTCGCACATCGCGAGAGCGTCAAGGTGCGCAAGCGTCGATGCGCCAATCGAGATGCCCGCTTCCGTCGCGGCGCGAAAATCCTCGTCCGGCGAATGAAGCCACGCCAACACAGGTGCCGAAATACCGGCCGCGCGAAGCTCCAGCGCTTCGGTGACATCGGCCACACCGAGCCAGTCAGCTCCGCCATCGATGGCGGCACGGGCAGCAGTGGCTGCTCCGTGTCCGTAACCGTTTGCCTTGACGACGACGAGCGTGTGATCCGCGGGGGCCAGGGTCCTCAACAATTCGACGTTCGCCGAAATCGCATCACTGTCAATCAGCGCGCGGCGCATCGGGGTTGTCATCGCGACTCCGCGATCACACTGGCAACGGCCATTCCACCGTCGTGGCTGATCGACAGGTGCAGGTGAATGCCGAGGTGCTCGACAGCGCCCGCGATGTCACCGCTCAAGGTGAACTCGGGTCGGCCATCTCCGCGGGGAATCTCGACATCAACGAAACGAAAATCACTGCTTCCGCCGAGCGCCTTAATCAGAGCTTCCTTGGCCGCAAAGCGTGCGGCCATCGACTCGAGCGGCATGGCTTGCTCTGACGCCGTGAAGAGTCGACCACGCAGTGCGGGCGTTCGCTCGAGTTTCTCGCCGAAGCGAGTCACATCCACAATGTCGATGCCGTGTCCGACGATCGCCATGGTTATTCCACCGTGACGGACTTGGCGAGGTTTCGAGGCTGGTCGACGTCGAGGCCCTTCGCGGCCGCGAGTTCCATAGCAAAAATGTGCAACGGAACGACCGCAAGAATCGGCTCGATAAACGAGGATGCGAGCGGGATCGGGATTACTTCGTCAGCGAACGGCAGAACTGCCGCGTCACCCTGTTCCGCAATCGCGATGACGCGCGCACCGCGTGCACGAATTTCCTGAATGTTGGACACAACCTTGGGGTGCAACGAGTTGGGGTCGCGCGGGCTGGGAACGATCACGAAAACAACCTGGCCGGGCTCGATGAGTGCGATTGGGCCGTGCTTGAGTTCACCGGCGGCGAAACCTTCCGCGTGGATGTACGCGAGCTCTTTGAGCTTGAGGGCGCCTTCGAGGGCGATCGGGAAGCCGACGTGGCGACCGAGCAACAGAATCGCCTGCGTGTCTGCCATCCACTTCGCCATCGTCTTGATCCGCTCGCCCTGCTGCAGAACGGTCTCGATCAGAGTCGGGGTCGCCTCGAGGTCACGAACGACGGTGGCGAGTGCGGCCGGGTCACCCTTGCCGTTTGCTTGGCCAATCGCGAGACCGAGCAGGTACAGCGCGGTGACCTGGGCGACGAACGCCTTGGTCGATGCAACAGCCACCTCGGGTCCAGCGTGCGTGTATATGATGTCGTCGCTCTCGCGGGGAATCGTCGCGCCCTGCGTGTTGCAGATGGACAGCGTGCGCGCACCGATTTCACGGGCGTACTTGACCGCCATGAGCGTGTCCATCGTTTCACCCGACTGAGACACCGAAACGACGAGCGTGTTCGGGCCGAGCACGGGCTCGCGGTAGCGGAATTCGTGGCTCAGTTCGACATCGACGGGGATCCGCGCCCACTGCTCGATCGCGTACTTGCCGACGAGACCTGAGTACGCGGCGGTTCCGCAGCCCAAAACAATGATGCGTTCGATACCAGCGAGCGCCTTGGGGTCGAATCCATCAATGTGAACGAGTCCGTCTTTGATGCGACCACGGATCGTGTCGGCGACGGCCTGGGGCTCTTCACTGATTTCCTTGGCCATGAACGACGGCCAGCCACCCTTAGTAGCGGCGGAGGCGTCCCACGTGACCTCGAACGGCTCGGGCTGAACCGTGTTGCCGTCGAAGTCGATGACGGACACGGCGTCACGAGTGATCGTGACGATCTGGTCCTGACCGATTGCCAGCGCGTTGCGAGTGAACTCGACGAACGCGGCGACGTCACTTCCGAGGAAGTTTTCGCCTTCACCCAGCCCAATGACGAGGGGCGAGTTACGGCGAGCGCCGACGACAACATTCGGTTCGTTCTCGTGGACCACTAGCAGAGTGAATGCGCCGTCGAGGCGGTTCACGACGGCCCGAAGGGCTTCAGTCAGGTTGTTCGTCTGGTGGTACGCGCGAGCGACGAGGTGCGCGGCGACTTCCGAGTCCGTTTCGCTCGTGAATTCGTATCCTTCGGCGAGCAGTTCTGCCTTGAGTTCGGAAAAGTTTTCGATGATTCCGTTGTGAATTAGCGCGAGTTTGCCGTCATCGGCGATGTGCGGGTGAGCGTTGACGTCGTTCGGTGCACCGTGCGTTGCCCACCGAGTGTGACCAATTCCGGTGTGACCGTCGTGCAACGGGTTCGCGACGAGCTCGTCACGCAGTTCTTGCAGCTTGCCAGCGCGCTTGCGGGATTCGAGTCCATCGGAGATGATCGCGATACCGGCGGAGTCATATCCGCGGTATTCCAGTCGACCGAGCCCGCCCAACAAAACGGCTTCAGAGCCACGGGGTCCCACATATCCAACGATTCCGCACATGCCTACAGTCTAGGCGAGCACCCCGCTCGGGGTATCGTTGAGGCGATGTCGGACAGTCCCGCCCCGTTGACACCGTTCCACGAGATTCCTCGCGAACGGTGGTCTGATTTGGCGTCCTCACTGGGTAATCCGCTCACCGAAGCAGAGGTGAACCGACTTCGCGGGCTCGGAGACGCGCTCGATCTGGACGAAGTCGACTCGATTTACATCCCGTTGACACGATTGCTGTCGCTGTATGCCAAGGCTGCGCGCGAAACACACGCGGTGACGTCGAACTTTCTTGGGTTGTCCAACACGCACACGCCGTTCGTCATCGGAGTTGCCGGCTCAGTTGCTGTCGGAAAGTCCACGGTGTCGCGACTCCTGCGCGAATTGCTGTCGCGCGACCCAGAGACCCCGAACATCGCGCTCGTTACGACGGACGGGTTCCTTTACCCCAACGCGGAACTGGAGAAGCGCGGGATTAGTCACCGAAAGGGATTCCCCGAGTCGTACGACCGGCGGTCGCTGATCGAGTTCGTCACGCAGATCAAGTCGGGCACCACGGAGGTCACCGCACCTGTGTACTCGCACTTGTCCTACGACATCGTGTCGGACGAACACATCGTGGTGACGCGACCCGACATCCTCATCATCGAGGGCCTCAACGTTTTGCAACCGCCGACGCTGGGCCAAGAGCTCGCCCTGTCCGACCTGTTCGACTTCGGAATTTATGTCGACGCCGACACGGAAGACATCAAGAGCTGGTACCTCGACCGCTTTCTGCAGTTGAAGTCGGGTGCGTTTGCCCGCGAGGATTCCTACTTCCACCGATACGCCAACCTCACGGACGACGAAGCGACCGACATCGCGCTGGGGTTCTGGACCACCGTCAACGAGCCCAACCTGGTCGAGAACATCGCACCGACGCGGGCACGCGCAACCCTGGTGTTGCGCAAAGAGCGCGATCACACCGTGTCGACGGTGTCACTCCGCAAGATCTAGAGGCCGAGGCGTTCGGTAACGAGCGCGGCGATGCGGTGTGCGACATCGTCAGCACGTTCCTGTGTTGCCGCCTCGACCATGATTCGCACCAAGGGCTCGGTTCCCGACGGGCGCAACAGGATACGTCCCGTGTCCCCCAATTCGGTTTCAAGTTCAGCGACAAGCGCAGAGATCTCGGCGTCGCCGGCGAGAGCAGACAGGTTGACATTCTTTACGTTGACGAGGATCTGGGGAAGTGCGGTCATGACCGTCGCCAACTCGGCGAGCGTCTTTCCGCTGCGCGCCATCTCGGCGGCGACCTGCAGTCCCGTCAACAGACCATCACCGGTCGTCGAGTGCTCGCGGAAAATGATGTGCCCCGACTGTTCGCCGCCGAGTATGAACCCGGTCGATTCCATCTCGTCGAGAACATAACGGTCGCCGACGGCCGTGCGAACGAGGTCGATGCCGTTCGCCTCCATCGCCAGTTCAAGCCCGAGATTGCTCATCACGGTGGCGACCAAGGTGTTGTGAGCCAGAAGTCCGCGGTTCTTCATGGATACGGCGACGATGGCCATGAGGTGATCTCCGTCGATGATTGCGCCATTCGCGTCGACCGCGAGGCAGCGATCCGCGTCTCCGTCGTGGGCGATGCCCAGGTCGGCGCCGGTTTCGAGGACGGTCCGCTGAAGCAACGCGAGGTCGGTCGACCCACAGCCCTCGTTGATGTTCAGCCCGTCGGGGTCGGAACCAATGACGGTAATGGTCGCGCCGGCGTCCTTGAACGCACGCGGTGAGATTCCCGCGGCAGCGCCGTTTGCACAATCGATGACGACGTGAAGCCCCTCGAGCGACACGTCGAGCGTCGCCAGCAAGTGCAGGATGTAACGGTCCTCGGCGTCGGCGAAACGTCGAATGCGACCGACACCAGCTCCGGTCGGCAGAAGTCGCGGTCCCTCGAGCGCCTGCTCGATGCGGTCCTCAACCTCGTCGGGCAATTTGGTTCCGCCGTACGAGAAGAACTTGATTCCGTTGTCTGGAGCCTTGTTGTGGGACGCAGAAATCATGACCCCGAAGTCAGCGTGGATGTCGCTCACGAGAAATGCAGTTGCGGGGGTAGGCAAAACTCCGGCATCGAGAACATCGATACCGGAGCTTGCAAGTCCCGCCGACACTGCGGCGGTGAGAAATTCACCCGAGATGCGCGGGTCGCGAGCGACGATCGCGCGAGGCTTTCGTCCCTCGGCACGAACCTCGTCCGCGTGGCGTCCTTGGGTCAGCACCTGTGACGCCGCTTGGGCGAGGTGCAACGCGAGGTCGGCCGTGAGCTCGGCATTCGCCAGCCCACGGACGCCATCGGTCCCGAAGAGACGCGACATCGCGGTGAAGCCGATTAACGCTTCGAGTATTGAGGAGCCTTGCGGGCCTTCTTGAGACCAGCCTTCTTGCGCTCCTTGATACGTGCGTCGCGCGAGAGGAAGCCGGCCTTCTTGAGAGCGGGACGGTTGTTCTCGGTGTCGATCTCGTTGAGGGCACGGGCGATTCCGAGACGGAGTGCGCCAGCCTGACCCGAAGGGCCACCACCCGAGATGCGCGCGATGACGTCGTACGACGAACCGAGCTCGAGGATGGTGAAAGGAGCCTTGATGAGCTGCTGGTGCAGCTTGTTGGGGAAGTACTCGTCGAGTGCACGACCGTTGACGGTGACCGATCCGGTACCGGGAACGAGACGGACGCGAGCAATCGCTTCCTTACGACGACCGACGGCTGCGCCGGCGACCGAGAGGGAGAGCTTGGGAGCCTTTGCCGCGGTTGCGGTGCTTTCGCTTACTGTTGCCATTGTTCTAATCCTCTATCCGGCGCTTACTGCGCGACCTGGTCGAATACGTAGGGCTTGGGCTGCTGAGCCACGTGAGGGTGCTCGGCACCCGCGTAGACCTTGAGCTTGCGGAACTGGTCGGCTCCGAGCGAGTTCTTGGGGAGCATGCCACGGATGGCCTTCTCGACGGCGCGAACAGGGTTCTTCTCGAGAAGTTCCGAGTACGCAACGGCCTTCAGTCCGCCCGGGTAACCCGAGTGGCGGTAGGCCATCTTCTGCGAGAGCTTGGAGCCGGTGAGGGCAACCTTGCCTGCGTTGACGATGATGACGAAGTCACCCATGTCCATGTGCTGGGCAAAGGTGGGCTTGTGCTTTCCGCGGAGAAGAACAGCGGCGTGGCTCGCGAGGCGACCGAGAATAACGTCGGCTGCATCGATGATGATCCACTCGCGCTGGATGTCAGCGGGCTTGGGTGAGAATGTACGCGTCACGGTAGTAGCGCTTTCGGTTCGAGTAGTTCGTGAATCCCGCTCCGGTGAGGCTTTCTAAGGAAAGACTCGGTGGAGGGCTCAACCAGGCACCCGGTCGGGCACCAAGGTTCAAGAGTACAAGAGTTCAGCGCGCTGGTCAAACTGGGTCACGTCGGCGACGCGACTCTTCGGCGCGCAGTGCGAGACCAGCGGCGTCCGGATACCCCACTTCGGCCAAAGTCAACCCCTGCGGCGGCAACACGGCGAAGGCCGCGGTGCGGACTCGCTGGTCGCGCAGGATGACGGCGTCCGCCGGTTCGAGTCGGCCTCGGCCCACGGCGACGCACACACCCACCAGGTTGCGCACCATGTTGTGACAGAACGCGTCGGCCTGAATCGTGGAGACGAGCACCCCGTACTCGTCGCGGTGCCAATCGAATCGCTGCAGGTCGCGAACGCGCGTGGCACCCTCACGGGGCTTGCAGTACGTCGTCCAGTCGTGAAGCCCCAGCAGCGACTGCGCAGCGGTGTTCATGGCGTCGACGTCCAACGCCTCGTCCATCCACAACGTGTAGTGCCGAGTGCGCGGGTCACGAATCGACGACGTGTCCGTGATGCGGTACTCGTACCGGCGATAGATCGGCGAGAAGCGTGCGTCGAATCCGGGGTCGGCCTCGCGCACAGAGTGAATCGAGATCGCGGACTGCGCCAGGAACGAGTTGAGGCGCATGGCGAGCGTGCTGGGGTCAACGTCATCGGGAACATCGACGTGGACAACCTGGCCCATCGCGTGGACTCCTGCGTCCGTGCGACCGGCAACGACAGTGTGCACCTCGTCGAGACGCAGGATGGTCATGAGAGCATCATCGAGCGATCCCTGCACAGTGAGAAGGTCGGGCTGTTTCGCCCAGCCGGAGAAATCGGTTCCGTCATAGGCGAGGTCAATTCGCAGTCTCATGCGCGCCTCCCGTTAACGACACAAGGCCCGAGGTTTCCCCGGGCCTTGTGCACGATGTACTACTTGTCGTCGCCTTCGGCGGCTGCTTCGTCAGCGGCCTCCGCGGCGGGTGCTTCCTCGGCGACAGCCTCGTCGGCTGCTGCTTCGTCGGCGGGAGCTTCGGCTTCAACGACCTCGGTCGCTTCAACTTCTACTGCCTGAACCGGAGCGTCAACAACCTCGGTCTCGACGACCTCGTCTGCGACTACGGCTTCCTCGACAACCTCGGCGACCGGAGCGGCCTTGACTGCTGCCTTGACGGGCTCAGCCTTTGCCTTCTTGGTCTTGGGCTTCGGGTTCACGGGCTCGAGAACGAGCTCGATGACCGCCATGGGGGCGTTGTCGCCCTTGCGGAAGCCAGTCTTGGTGATGCGCGTGTAGCCACCCTGACGCTCAGCGACGAGGGGTGCGATCGCAGCGAAGAGCTCGTGCGTTGCATCCTTGTTGCGGAGGATCGCGAGGACGCGACGGCGAGCGTGGAGGTCTCCGCGCTTTCCGAAGGTCACGAGACGCTCAGCGAGCGGCTGAAGACGCTTCGCCTTGGTCTCGGTCGTCTGGATCGACTTGTGGGTGAAAAGAGCAACCGCGAGGTTCGCGAGCAACAGGCGCTCGTGAGCGGGTCCGCCTCCGAGGCGGGGTCCCTTCGTGGGCTTAGGCATTGTGTTCTCCTATTCGGTACGAGTGAGTAACTCGCGGGGTCTTACTCGTCTGCGGCCTCGTAGAAGTACGAGCTGTCTGCTCCGGCAACGCCGTCCTTGAGGGAAAGCCCGCGTTCGACGAGCTTCTCGAGGACCTCGTCAACCGACTTCTGGCCAAAGTTGCGGATGTTCATGAGCTGGTGCTCGGTGAGGTTCACCAGTTCGGCGAGGGTGTTGATTCCTTCGCGCTTGAGGCAGTTGAACGAACGGACCGTGAGGTCGAGTTCTTCGATGCGGATGTCCATGCCCTCGGCGACGGGTGCGTCGCTGTAGCGGGGTCCGATTTCGATACCTTCTGCTTCGGTGTTCAGCTCGCGAGCAAGACCGAACAGTTCGACGAGGGTTCCACCAGCCGATGCGACAGCGTCGCGCGGGGTGATTGACGCCTTGGTGTCAACCTCAACGACCAGGCGGTCGAAGTCGGTGCGCTCTCCCGCACGAGTTGCCTCGACGCGGTAGGTGACCTTGGTGACGGGCGAGTAGATCGAGTCGATCGCGATGGTTCCGATGGGGGCACCAGCGAACTTGTTCTGCTCAACCGAGACATATCCACGTCCACGCTCGATGGTCAACTCGATTTCGAGGTTGCCTTCCTTCGAGAGGGTCGCGATGTGGAGGTCCTTGTTGAGGATCTCGACACCGGCGGGAGCGGTGATGTCAGCAGCGGTCGCGTTGCCGGCGCCCTTCTTGCGAAGGTACGCGGTAACGGGCTCGTCGTGCTCGCTCGAAACGGTGAGGTTCTTGATGTTGAGGATGATTTCCGTGACATCTTCGACAACGCCCGGAAGCGACGTGAACTCGTGTGCTGCACCGGTTACGCGGAAACGCGTAACGGCTGCACCCGGAATCGACGAGAGCAGGGTGCGGCGAAGCGAGTTGCCGAGGGTGTAGCCGAAGCCAGGTTCGAGCGGTTCGATGACGAACGCCGAGCGAGTGTCGGAGATGTTGTTTTCGGTGAGCGTGGGGCGCTGTGCAATGAGCACGTGGTTTCCTTTCGGTCAGTGTCCGCTATATGACACTTCTCTGAATGCTGCTGTTCAATTGTTGGGAGCGTGGCGGTCGGGCGGACCTAACCGCCACGCACAAACTGCGATGCGTTAGACGCGGCGACGCTTGGGGGGACGGCAACCGTTGTGAGCCTGGGGCGTCACATCGGTGATCGATCCGACCTCGAGGCCAGCGGCCTGAAGTGAACGAATCGCCGTCTCGCGACCCGAACCGGGTCCCTTGACGAAAACGTCAACCTTCTTGACGCCGTGCTCCTGCGCCTGGCGCGCTGCCGACTCGGCTGCGAGCTGGGCTGCGAACGGGGTCGACTTACGCGAACCCTTGAAGCCAACTCCACCCGAGGAAGCCCACGAGATAACGGCTCCGGTCGGGTCGGTGATCGACACGATCGTGTTGTTGAACGTCGACTTGATGTGGGCGTGACCCACGGCGATGTTCTTCTTGTCCTTACGACGCGGCTTACGGCCTGCGGTCTTCGGTGCTG